>Ga0082212_10006249_pt1 | contig 16067 bp, 12 predicted proteins | sample TergutNt197P3_FD_71548 | JGI IMG/M metagenome (GOLD analysis project Ga0082212, IMG submission 71548) | Neocapritermes taracua P3 segment gut microbial communities from Petit-Saut dam, French Guiana - Nt197 P3 | ecosystem: Host-associated > Arthropoda: Insects > Digestive system > Gut ... | reverse complement strand
CCGCGAGTCCCCATAAACAACGTTGAATTGCTTCTGCAAGACTTCCAAGATGCCAAACGGTACAAGCGTGCCCTCGGGCTTCATCTCATGATCGATCGCCTTGACCGGCTTGTCACAACGCAACCTACCGCCGCGTGAAAACTCGCCGAGTTTGACTTTTGCCTTCGCATCTATTGATATACGAAGGACTTCCGGGTCGCTTTTGCTTCGCTCGTGGGCGGCGTGGACGTTGGCAAAGATGGCATCTGTCTCGGGAATTTTTTTTGAGGTTTCCTCTTGACGTATCTTCGATTTATTGGTATTTTTGTCCCTGATACTCGATTGCCATCACTGTCTATGACTAAAAAATCTTGTTTCCTTTGGCTCATCTTGGGGATGACTTTAGCAGTCTCTTCATTCCTTACAGCACAGACTGTTCCCCTCCTTTCGCAAACCGAATTGGACCCATATGGTCTCAAACGGGTCTGGTTCCACCAACTTGAGCAACATTCAACCGAGGGAAAAATACAGAGCATTTTTCTCGAAGGAGGACAACTTTTTCTCACGACTAGCGATTCCGTTCTACACGTTCTCGATGCAGAAACGGGACAAAGCCTCTGGCGGCGTTCCATCGAAAAAAAAGAAGTTCCGCTCACGGAACCTGCCGTGAATAGCCGAATCGTTGCCGTTCATAACAACCTTACGGTTTTCCTTTTCAATCGCAAAACAGGGAAGCAACTTTTGCAAATTCCTCTGCCGGAATCTGCCGCCGCCGCTTGCGAAATGAGTGAACACTATCTTTACGTTCCGATGATCAACGGAACATTTTTGATCTATGTTTTGAAGGAAGCATTGACTCCGCAACTCCCCGAAGAAGATGAAAACCCTCTTCGACAAATTGACATCAACAAAGATCCTGAATTGGCGAAAATTGTCAAGCAGTTTGAGGAAGCAAAACGTTTGCTCCGTTCCACTGCCCCTGAAAAAACCGAGGATAACGGCTTAATCCTTGACAGTACCCATCGAATTCCGATTGTTGGTGTTACTCACGGGGCGGTACGAACAAAACCTTTACTTTTGTCGCAATTTTATTCTTGGGTACTAGATGAAGAAGAAAAACCAACGCATGAAATCGACAGCAAGACTCATCGGGAATTTGTTTCATGGGTTACGGAACAGGGTTATTTATACACGGCACAGATTGCCCAGTTATCAGATCGGGAAATGGCGGAGCAATATCGGGTCGATTCGGCAGGGCAAACGTTTTATTTGGATCGGACACAGTCCCGGCAGGTGGACAGACCGGGCAATAAGGCATTGCTAGCGCGTCCATCGCAGAGTCAACTGTATCCCGTCAATGAAACGGATACGGACAAGATTATTTTTCCTGACGTAATTGTTACCGGCGGACGTGCGGCTTACGTTTTTGCGATTGAAGCCCGAACGGGAACTGTTCGTTGGCAGTATCCGGCACAGGGACAACTGTTGGAACCCATCGCTGTTGTTGGTAAGGATGTTTATGCCCCCACATCCAATGGCATGCTCCATGCCATCGATTTGCTCTCGGGAAAGGAACGTTGGCTAGCAAAAAATGTGAAACGATTCGTTACCGCCTCCAAGGAACGTATTTATGTGCTTGATCGGCAAAATCGGTTGGTGTGTTTGGATCGGGCGACGGGGGCTTCCATTTTTGTGTACGAAATTCGTCGATTTGACCATTGCTTTTTCAATTTGGAGACCGATCAGATTTTCCTGCTGACGGACAAAGGTTTGATCCAGTGTCTTCGGGAACGCCAGTTTGCGCCGGAGAAAGAAAATGATGTTTCCCTTCGGCATCGGATCAGTTCTGCGGAATTTGCGGAAGCGGCGAAGGGGGGTGAAATGCCGGAACTCTGGTGGATCGAAGAATTGGAGACGGAATAGTGCGAGAATGCTTTTGGGCTTTCACCGAAAAGTAATATACCGCCATTCCCGCGAAAGCGGGAATCCAGAGAGTTGATATGAAAGCCTTCTGTCTGGATTCCGGCTTACGCAAGAATGACGTAGGCGACATGACATTTTCGAACGAAAGCCTTGTGCACCCTACTCTAGGGCTGTCGTTGCAAGATTTTACAGTGCTGTCGCTCGCTCTAAAACGTTCTCGCAATCGATTCGATTTTATACGCTTCCAGAATATCTCCTTCTTTGAGATCGTTGAATCCCTTCAATTTTATTCCGCACTCGTAACCATCCCTGACTTCTTTTACGTCCTCCTTGATACGTTTCAACGAATCAAGAGGATACTCGCCAATGATTCGGTTTTCACGAATAACACGAACCCGACAGTCCCGCTCGATGATTCCAGCGATCACCCGACAACCGGCAATCGTTCCAAGACGACTGATGGAAAAAACCTGCTGAACCATCGCCCGACCCAACTCCTTGACCTGTTCAATCGGTTTGAGCATTCCTTCCAACGCCTTCTTGATGTCATCCGTCAAATTGTAGATGATGTCGTAACGGCGAATTTGTACTTTTTTGCGTTCCGCCATAACTCTTGCATTTTCATCCGGCACCACACTGAATCCAACGATAATTGCGTCCGAAGCGTCGGCGAGTTGAACGTCCGCTTCCGTGATTCCGCCGACCATTGCCTGCAAAATTTTGATCTGTACTTCGGGATGCTTCAATTTGCCGAGTTCTTTCCGAATCGCTTCTATCGACCCGCGAACGTCCGCACGGATGATAATGTTCAACGTTTGCACCGTTTGCGTGTGACTCATTCGCTGGAACAATGTTTCCAACGTTGTGTGGGCTTGAACATCTGCGAGTTCGAGGCTTCGTTCCTCTTCGAGCCGCTGTTCTGCAATCACCCGGGCATCCGAAATGTCGTCCAGCACACAGAATTTGCTTCCCGCCTTAGGAGCAACATCCAATCCGACCAGTTGCACCGGTGTACTCGGCGTTGCCTCTTCGATTTGCTTCTTCAGATCAAGCGTGTCGTACATCGCTTTGACACGTCCATAAGCCGAGCCGCAAAGCACGACATCGCCGGTTCGTAACGTTCCTCTTTGGACAAGTACTTTGCACACAACTCCTTGACCGGCTTGTAATTCCGCCTCCAGTGCAACCCCGATGGCGGGACGATCCGGGTTCGCCTTGAGTTCATTGAGTTCTGCAATCACTTGAATCGTTTCGAGAAGTTTATCGACCCCCATACCCGTCAGACCGCTACACCGGATAATTTCGGTGTCCCCCCCCCACTCACTCGGCGACAAACCGTGCTGGGCAAGTTCCGGCAGTATTCTATCTGCATTGACACCGGGCAAGTCCATCTTGTTGAGGGCGACGACAATCGGAACTCCGGCGGCTTTGGCGTGCGAGATTGCTTCTTCGGTTTGCGGCATCACGCCGTCGTCTGCGGCTACGACGAGAATCACGATGTCGGTACAGTTCGCTCCCCTCGCTCTCATTTCGGTAAAGGCTTCGTGTCCCGGCGTATCGACAAATGCAATATCTTCGCCATTTTCCATTTTGACACGGTATGCCCGTATGTGTTGGGTGATTCCTCCCTTTTCACCGGACACAACGTTCAAATGCAGGATATAATCGAGGAGCGTGGTTTTTCCGTGATCGACATGCCCCAGCACCGTAACAACGGGAGGACGCGGACGGAGCAACTCCGGCGGTTCTTCTCCTTCAAAGAGAGCCGTGACAAGACGGTCTTCAAGCGTTACTTGTTCCCGCACGGATGCCTTGATGTCAAAGGATTCAGCAAGCAATTCCGAGGATTCCATATCGAGTTGCGAATTAAGCGTCATAGGAATTCCTATTTCGAGTAGTTTCCGAATGATAATGGCAATGGATAAACCCGTTTGTTCGGCAAACTGCTTGACCGTACAGGGAAGTTGGATCACGATGTCTCCCTTCCGGGGGGCTGCTGTATTGACCGACCTCCCATGAACCTTTTGCCGTTTCAACTGACGCGGTATCAAAACACCGCCGTCATCATCTGAATCGGCAGACCGCCGCATCGTCGCACCGCTTCGGCGTTTCTTTTTATCGGGTCCATAAAGACCACCGCCACTACCAAAGTCGGTGATACCCTTTGTGCGAATCCTCCCGTCCGTATCCTTGGGACTCTTTACGCCGGAGGGTTTCTTGCCCCCGTCACGCTCTTTCCGCTCTTCCTCTTTTTTCCGAAGCCGCTCTTCATGCTTTCGGATATGTTCCTCAATGGATTTTGCGACGTTGCCGCTTTTTCCCCGCAACAATTCCGGGGGTAATTTCATATCCGGCTTTTGTGCAGCCGGTTCTCTGGATTTTAACGGTCTCGGTTGTGTTGCCCCCTGCGGAAGCGGAGCAATGTGAATGGTCGGACCGGCATGTCTTGGAGTTCCCTGCCGGTCTCCCTCCGGTCCTTGACGATAGTCGTCGAGATTGGGGATTTTATCGGTGATTTTCCGCATCGGTCCCCTGTAGTCGGGATTCGTGCGCACGTTTGTGGCATGTCCTTGTTGTGCATAGCCAGTGGTCAATGGGGCAACGGATTGGTGAGGGGGTGAAGAAGTTTTCTGCTGTCCCCCTGAATGACCTCGCGGCTTTGCTTTATCCTTGCCATGTTTCTTGGAACCCTTTGCTGGCAATTCGACTCGTCCAATAGGCGGGGGTAAAACGGTCTTAGGTAGAATGACCGGTTGGATTGGGACGGGTAATGATTTATGTTTCGCCGCAATTTCCGGTTCCTGACCGGTTTCCTGCGGCGTAAGTTCTTGCGGAACAATGGGCTCTACGTTCTCGCCATCTTGTTGTTCAGGCAACGGCTGTTCGTCATGCAACTCCACCGGTTCCGGCGGTTTGTCTGGAACCTCCATTTTGGGCGGCGGCACCGGTCTTACCGGAACATCAAGATTAAGAACTTTCTTTTCTGTAGAGGCTACGGGGCGTTGAAAAACGGCACTACCCGGCGCAGATGCTTTAGTGGGTTTTTGGGCACCCAGCCTGTTTTTTACCTGATCGACTTCTTCGTCGGTCAAGGTTGCCAATGACGAACCCTTTCCTTCTATGCCAAGTTGCTTGATGGCATCAAGGATTTCCTTGCTATCGATATTGAGTTGTTTCGACAGAGCGTAGATTCGGATGGACAAACTTGACTCCCTTGAATAAGGACGGCAAAACGGACGGGAGGCAAAAGATGGGTACTCCTACGCCCGCCCCTATTTTACCGGAAATAAACGGACTGGGTAGTAGTCCCGACGGAGAATGTGAGCGGGCGTGGGGGATTGTTGCCTCATCAAAAAAATTTGCTATACTAGGAGTTAGAGGGTCACATGTCATACGATACGGTCATCATCGGGGCGGGAATGTCGGGACTCGCCGCCGGAATACGCTTGGCTCATTACGATCAGCGAGTTTGTATTCTCGAACAGCACCATGCCATTGGAGGGCTTAATTCCTTCTATCGGCAACGTGGAAGGTCGCTCGATGTCGGTCTTCACGCAATGACGAACTACGTCCCCAAAGGCACGAAGTCTGGTCCTCTTTCCAGGCTTCTTCGGCACCTTCGCCTCACTTGGGATGAACTCGCCCTCGTCCCACAAATCGGTTCGACCATTGCCTTTCCCGGTGTTCGGCTCAATTTCAACAATCACTTTGAACTGTTCGTTTCCGAAGTCCAAAAGTATTTTCCCCAACAGACAGACGGCTTGATGCGGCTCGTCAGGGAATTGCTCGACTACGATCAACTCGGACTTGGGGTTTCCGGCGGCTCCGCCAGGGAATTTGTCAACCGCCACATTACCGACCCGACGTTGGCAGAAATGATTTTCTGTCCGTTGCTCTATTATGGCGGCGCAAAAGAGCAGGATATGGAATTCGGGCAGTTCAGCATTATGTTCCGCTCCATCTTTTTAGAAGGATTTGCTCGACCGTTCGATGGAGTACGTCTGATTTTGAAAAAACTGCTCAATAAATTCAAAGCCCTCGGCGGCGAACTTCGACTCCGAACCGGCGTACAGCGGATTGTTTCCAAAGACCAACGAGTCGATAGAATTGCGTTAAGCGATGGTTCTGAAATCGAAGCGAAAAACGTACTCTCTTCGGCGGGCTGGCAGGAAACGATGCAACTTTGTGATATTCACGAGACGAAAGACTCGCTTTTACTCGGTACAGGACAACTTGGTTTCATTGAGACTATTTCGGTATTGAATAAGGAGCCGAAGAAACTGGGTCATGATCGTACTATTGTTTTTTTCAACGATTCCGACCGTTTTTGTTACGAGAAGCCGACCGAACTGGTCGATTTGCGGAGCGGGGTGATTTGTTCACCAAACAATTTCGATTATGCAGAGCCGATGAATGAAGGAATGATTCGTATCACGGCACTCGCTAATTATGACCGCTGGAAACACCTTTTGCCGGATGAATACTTGGAACAAAAACGCATTTGGTATGAACAAATTCAGGCATCGGCGATCCGGTTTATGCCGGATTTCAGAAAGTATATCGTTGATACGGATATGTTCACACCCACAACGGTGCGCCGTTTCACTGGAAAGGCAAATGGGGCAATTTACGGTGCGCCCGACAAAAAATACGACGGGAGAACCCACCTAGATAATCTTTACGTCTGTGGTACGGACCAAGGAATGGTCGGTATCGTTGGTGCGATTGTGAGCGGCATTACGATTGCCAACCGATACCTCTTAGCAGAATAGTCCCCATTGGGGGGAAATTGGGAATGTGCGGAACCGCACCGCCACATTCCGCATGCACGTTACCATACACATACAACACGGTCTATTACCGACTATTTCTTTTGTAGTATTCAAGCCAAACCTTCGGGTCGGGATCATAGCGTTTTACTTCTTCCTCCGTCTTCGGCGGATCGAGCGGTCGGACAACTCGGAAACCAACTGACCCCTGACTCGTAAGCCACCAGATGCTTCTTGGATATTGCGGATCGTCCGCTCTCCAACTTTCGTCATATTTTACGCGTCGAGCCGAGCGGAAATCGGCAGGTTCATCGCTATCCACATTTCCGCCGCGGACAATGTTGATACCGTCTTGGTTGCCAACTCGGGAAACAGGCGACTTTACCGGCGCAGCAAACGACCCCGGTTTCCGATTGGCGTATGTATCCTTGGCATATTGTTCGAGAACCCACTCCGCCACATTACCGTGCATGTCATATAACCCCCATGCATTGGGCTTTAACGTTTTGACTTTTTGTACTTCATCTCCCGTGGGACTATTATACCAACAAGCGTAGTCGTCAAGATCGCCCTCATCATCACCGAAAGAATATGCCGTTGTCGTACCTGCCCGGCAGGCGTACTCCCACTCCGCCTCGGTCGGAAGCCGGTAGTATCTCCCGGTAATCGCAGTCAGCCATTTGCAATAGGCTTGAGCAGCATAAATCGTCATTCCGGCGGCAGGATAGCCGGCTTTGCCTCTATTGGCATGAGCAGTTGAAGTTCCCCAAACATTGGTTGGAGAAGCGTGCGCATCGGCAATACGGTCTCGTTCCGAAAGATCATCCGATTCTTTCCGATTGAGTTTAACGTACTTCATGGCAAACTGCTCGAATTCTTTCCACGTTGTTTCGTGTTCTTCCATCCAGAAAGGTTGCACATCAACTTCGACTTGCGGTCCTTCGTCTTCGTTCCTCCCGTCTTCGGAATTGGGACTCCCCATCATGAATTTTCCCCCCTTGATCGGAATCATCTTAAATGTTTGTTCCGAACCGGGAATCTTTTCGGTGTAGGGTTTCATTTCGGCTTCGGTCGTTGCTACGGAATCCGCAAGCGGTACTGCGTCTTTGAGAAACGTCAACGACGACTGAAAAATCGGATTCTTCATGGCTTCCGCTTCCTGGGCATCCAGTTCGTCATCGGCAAAGACCGGATAAGCGAGAGCAATAGCAAGTCCGAGTGTCAGGGCAAGAGGGAATGTCTTTTTCATAGTGGATTAGGAATCAAGGTCAATTTAATAACTCCGAATTATTCTACCACAAACACGATGTTTTTGGGAGTGGGGACAGTAGAAGTGCACGTTTCCAACCGGGCAGGTTGCCGACTGCCTGACCACACGATGACTCCATTTTCCAATGTCGCCTCCGCTCCATTCCGGCTGTTGCCCCGCATGTTATGCAATTGAACTTGTCCCAGACAATGGAGAAATTTTGCTCTTGCCGACAATGGAAAATTTCTCTACTATTCTCTTATGCTCAAAATAATGGATGTCAGTACCAGCGGTCTGATTTCCCAGCGAATTCGGATGACCGCCATTGCCAGTAACTTGGCAAACATTACGTCAACTCGGAACGAAGACGGGGAACTAAAACCTTACGATCCCAGGTTCGTCAAATTCCAGGAGGACAACACCATCGGTCCAAACGGCTCTGCCGGGGTTTTCGTCAGGGAAATCGCACGGGATGAACTGCCGCCGATTCGGAAGTACGTGCCGTTTCATCCCGATGCAGATGAACAAGGATTTATCAATTTACCAAGAATCAACCTCGTTACCGAATTTACCGATGCCATCGAGTCGGGACGTTCCTACGAAGCGAACCTCGGTGCAATGGATATTACCAAATCAATGGCAAATCAGTCGTTGAGGATTATTACGTAAGGAGAAAGGAGTAAGGAGAAAGGAGTAAAGAGGTGAGTGGAAGTATGAATCGGAACATTCTTACTCCTTACTTCTTTCTCCTTACTCCTCAAAAATGAACGGAATCAGCGGAATATACAGCGGAATCGGCACCGGTTCTCACAAAATCGGTGAAATCGAACATCGACAGGGCATGGGCAAACTGGGATACAAAATGGATGATCCCGACCGTCCGATGACCGTCGAAGAAATCAAGCGGACAACGTTCAAGGACCTCGTGCTCGGTGGCGTTGGCGAAGTGAACATGATGCAGCAGAAGGCAGATCATGCCGTCGAAAAATTGATGTGCGGAGGTGAAATCGGAATGGCAGAAGTGTTGACGGCAGTCCAAAAAGCGGACATCGCCTTCAAAATGATGATGCAAATCCGAAACAAACTCGTCTCCGCCTATCAGGAAATACAGAATATGAGAGTGTAGTAGAAGGAGTCAGGAGACAGAATACAGGAGTCAGGAGACAGAATACAGGAGTCAGGAGACAGAAGAAAGGAGAAAGAAGTCAAGGGTTAGAAGGAGACAGGAATGCGGAGTATGAATTGAAATATTCTGACTCCTGACTCCTGACTCCTGACTTCTCCAAAACAACTATGGAACAATTTTTATCCACCCTAAAACAGTACGCCGCTCAACTGTACGCCCAGTTGAAGGACTTGTTCATGAGCATGACCTTCGGCAACCGAATCGTTGCCGCTCTGCTCACGGCGACGCTCCTCTTTTCGCTCGGATATCTCATCGTGGGAAGCATTCCGAAATCGGAACCTGCCAGTAAGACCACGATACTCTTCGATGGGTATCTGTTCAATAACAATGAAAAAGGGGCTGCACAGTCTATGTTTTCAAACAAAGGTTTGAACGACCATAATTGGATCGGCAATCAATTACAAGTTCCAACAAGTAAAAAGGCTCAATACACCGCCGCTCTTGCAGAGGCAAAAGTACCCGAAACAACCGGCAATGCCCGGCAAGATACCGCAAAGGGCTTAACTCCGTGGGATAGTGCCAAAATCATGGATAAGCGGATGATCGCCAGCACAGAAAAAGACTGTGAAAATGCAATCCGAATGGTAGGCGACTTCATCGACGTTCAAGTAACAAGCAACAAACGTCCCGCTTGGGAACGTAACGTTTGGGCACGGACACAAATTACTTCCGTCAGCGTTACCGTTAAAAATGTTGAAAACAACCCAATCTCGGATAATACCATTAGTTCCATTAGTTCCATTGTTTCACGCTCCTTCGGCATTACCAATCTGAAAGAGATCAGCATTATTGATGCAAAACACGGTCGGTCGTATGATGGTGCCGGTAAAGAACTGGGCAGCGCATCAGGAGAATATGTCCGGCATCAAAAAAGGGTGCAGGATGAATGGAATGACAAAATTTACCAACATTTATCGCACATTGACGGGCTCAAAGTAGAGACTTCCGTGAAGTTGACGACTTACGAAACCATGCAGGAGTTTGGCGTGGAACATGGGAAACCGACCGCACTGACCATGCACGAGTTGGATTATCATTTCAAAAAGGAGGGGTATGATCGTTTCTTCCGTCCCGGTCAAATTGCTCAATGGAGTCGACCACTTATTGACCCGACGGGAAACGTGAGTCCCAAAGACCTCGTCGATGAGAAAAAAAGAGAGGCGGAAGTAACCCACGCTTTGCAAGGTACGGAAACAAAGACGGAAGAATTGCCGTTTATTCCTTTGCAGATTACAGCCTCGATTTCCATCCCGCGAGAACATCTGCTGAAAAGATGGAAGGAGAGAAATCGGCTCTTCGGAGACGGTGATCCCGATGCGAAACCCACTCCCGAACAATTGCTTGAGGAAGAGAATGAACTAACTCTCGCGACCAAAGAGAGTGTCGGCAAGTTGTTTGAACAATATCGGCTTTCCAACAAAGTCGATCCGATGGAACTCGTTCATGTATCCTATAGTATTGCGCCTCGAGAGACTGAACATGTCTTGACGGCGTGGGAGCAGTTCGTGTTGTTTTTACAGGAGAACTGGAAAAATCTCGGTTTGATGAGTTTAGTGTTCTGCGGGATGGCAGTGCTGTATTTGATTTCCAAACCACAAAAGCCTGATACCATTGCGATTATCGAGGGCATGGAAACGCCGCTCGAAGCGATTGATGCCCGCATTGCTGAAAAGCGTCGTTTGGAAGAAGAACGTTTAGCCGCCGAAGCCGCCGCTGCCGCTGCCGAGGAGCAGGAAATGTTTGAAAATTCATTGGACGATTTAGGTTCCATCCGTTCGTTGCGTGATGAGATTGCCGAGTTGATCGCCAAAAACCCCGAAGCCGCCGCTGCCGTGATTCGCCAATGGATCGGCAACGCCGTGCTGGTGGAAGCGAAGACGTAAGGAGACAGAATACAGGAGTCAGGAGTCAGAATACAGGAGGAAGAGGAATGCAACCAGCAAAAAGTTTTCGGGATTTAATTGTTTGGCAAAAGTCGCATCGGTTTGTGCTTGCCGTTTATCAAACGACCCGTTCGGATTTTCCTCGCGAGGAAATTTATGGGCTAACATCACAATTTCGTCGAGCCGCCGTGTCCATCGCCGCAAATATCGCAGAAGGGTTTAGAAAACAATCCAAAGCAGACAAGGCACGGATGCTCAACATATCGGAAGGATCTTTGGAAGAATGTCGTTATTATGTCATTCTTGCGCAAGACCTCGGATATACAAACAACGATGCCTTGGGAGAATTGGTGGACGAAATCGGACGCATACTCCATGCCTACCGCAACTCACTTCTGACTCCTGACTCCTGACTCCTGTATTCTGTCACCTTACTCCTCCACAACCATGTTTGGCAAAAAGAAGAAGCCGAAAGAGCCGGACTATTCGAAAATCCCGGTGTTGCCGAACAAACTCGCCGAGTTTGTGCAGGCGAAGTACGGACTCGCTCCCGCTGAACTGCATAAACTCTTCGAGTCGCTCGGACGTGTTGATGCAACCATCAAAGTTTCCCGAAGACAAATCGTTGAAGGAAAAGAATATCCCAAACACGTCGGCAAAATCATTTCCATCCTTGAAGCAGCCGAACACGAAAAGGGACGTGCCGAAAATCGACTCATCTTCGCCGAAAAGGTGAAAGAACTCATTGACGATGAAGACTTTCACGAATTGGTCGTTCCTCTGGAAGTCAACGATGCAGTCTATCCGCAGCGGCTTGCTCCGACAGATATTGTCCGTTGCGTCGATTCGGCAGGCGAAAAACTGGAAGCCCTGGACCGCCAGCGGACTAAACCACCCAAAATTTATTCGGCACGTGAAGAAATCGTGTTGGATGCGATTACAATCATCAAAAAACTGGAGCCGATTCGGGTTGCCCGGCATATTGCAGATCGGCAACGTGCGTATATTTTGAACAATCCGATGGATGTCCTCGAAGCCGAATATGCCGAGTGGTTGCGCATCCTGAGAGGCGATCCGACGGAAGAGGAACGGCTAGCGAAGGAAGAAGCCGAACGACTGATAACCGAAGCCGCTGCCGAAGAAGAGGCTCGGATTGCAGCCGAAGAGGCGGCACGCAATTTCGGTGATCTGGATGATGTCCACACATTATTGGACGATGTCGCTGCCCTGATTCGGGACAATCCCGAAGCCGCCACCGCGATCATCCGCCAGTGGATCGGTAACGCAGTGTTGATAGAAGCGAAGTGAAAATACAGGAGTCAGGAGTCAGAATACAGGAGTCAGAAGAAAGGAGACTGGAGAAAGTGAGGGAGAAGTTAGAAGACATGATTGGAAACAATTCCGGCAGGTATTGCCGGTGTTTCATCTCCTGTCTCCTGACTCCTGTCTCCTGACTCCTAAAAAACCATGAACGGAATAAAAAAAGCAGCCCTATTTTTAAGCGGATTAAATGGCACCGAAATGGATCAACTGTTGAGCCGGCTCGACGCAGAATCCGCACGATTGGTCCGGCGGGAAATGCTCCGCCATCACAACATTTCGGTTGAGGCATCGTATCAACTCGACGAAGAATTTTTGCACACCGCCGATTGGCAGCCCTCTTGGTCGCATCGGGAGCATCAATTTGCAACGCCGAAACCGACGACCTATACGCCGCCGAAACGTCCAGCCGTAACGTACACAGCGAAAGCATTCGTGCCGCCGGTGCGGTCGTTCGATTTCATGCGAAATTGGTCTGTCAACGATGTCGTTTCTGCGATCATTGACGAGCATCCGCAGACAATCGCCGTCGTGCTAGCCCATTTGCCGCAATCGAAAATGAAGTCGGTCTTATCTGCTTTTCCTGTAAAATTACAAAAGGAACTCAAGCAGCGGCTCGACGGATTTGAAATGCCGGAAGAGCAAATTGTACAGGAAATCGAGTCGGCACTAAAAGTACGTTACCGCCAGCAACTTCGACCGGCAAGACCTTCAGCAATGTTGGAATCATTCGACGATCTGGTAACATTAGGCGACAAGGAACTTGCGACGTTATTCCATTCGGTCGATCTCACGATTGCGATGTTGGCACTGATTGGAGCCGACCCTGTATTGATTACTCGGGTCACCAAACACTTTTCGCCGACGGAAGAGCATCAAATGCAAAAGCGGCTCAAACAACTGGGCAGTATTGACGAGGAAGACATCGCACAAGCCCGGCATGATATTTTGGAACAATATAATGCGACGATTTAGAACGTAAGTAATCAAACTTTTTTCCCCAAGTTAGACAATGAAACTCCTTGCAATCAGCGATCATTATGGTCCCCGCCGCTATCTGGTAGAGGGCTTGGCTTCCCTTGCAAAATACGGCATCGAAGTAGATGTGTTTTCGTGGGAGCACGACACCCTGGAAGAACTTCAGGAAGCGAACCTGAAAATCGAACTGGGAGGTCCCGAAGCGGTTCCGCTTCCCGAAGAATTGTATCAAATAGTTAAGGAATACGACATTCTCGTTGCACAGTTCACCCCGATTCCGAGGCGGCTTCTGGAATCGGCGGAAAAATTGAAACTGCTCGGCATTCTTCGAGGCGGCATCGAGAACGTCGATGTCGAAACGGCAACTCAACGCAATGTTCCCGTCTTCAATACGCCGGGTCGGAACGCCAGAGCCGTGGCGGAGTGTACCATCGGTTTGATCTTTGCAGAAGTCAAAAACCTTGCCCGGGGACATGCCGCTCTGAAACAGGGGAACTGGACGAGAGATTTTCCGAACAAAAACGATATTCCTGAATTGTTGGGCAAAACGGTCGGCTTGGTCGGATTCGGTGCCATCGGCAGACTCACTGCAAAATTTTTGGAGGCGTTTGGTGCCCATATCATCGTGTTCGACCCGTTTTTCCAGAAGGGAAACGAAAACGTAGAGCCCGTCGATCTTGAAACGTTAATGAAGCGGTCGGACATTGTGTCTGTCCATGCCCGCTATGTACCGGAAACGCATCATTTGATCAGCCGGGAACATCTCTTGATGATGAAACCGACGGCGATTCTTGTCAACACGGCACGGAGTGGATTGGTTGACGAAAAAGCCTTAATTGATGTTCTTTCAGCACGAAAAATTATGGGAGCCGCTTTGGACGTGTTCGATGACGAGCCGCTGAAACAGGACAGTCCGTTCCTTTCTCTCGATAATGTAACGATTGTTCCGCATCTTGCCGGCAGTACCATGGATGCGTTTCGTAACAGTCCGGGTCTGTTTGCGTCCCATCTGATTCGTTGTCTCAACGGCGAGAAAAATTTGCCGATTGTCAACGGCATTGCTCCACCGGAGAGTTTTTGTTGCGGGCGATAACGCCCCAATGTCGAGATGCCGAAATGCCGAATTCTTCAAAGAGCCTACCCTTGCGCAGGAGCGTTGGTTGCGGTATAATGGTTCATTCACGAATGTTACGAGTCATCGGTTTGAACCATCGTTCTGCCCCACTTGAAGTGCGGGAACAGTTGGCATTTTCGCCGACACAGGTTGCCGTTGCGCTGACGGCATGGCAAGACCAAACGACCGATCTCGAAGCCGTACTGCTCTCAACCTGCAACCGTACCGAATTTTACGTTGCTACGCCGGAAGACGAACTACCGGGAACCGAACAACTGCTCCAATTTCTGTTTGATCAAAAGACAAGTCCACCGACAGGTTTTACGCTGGCTTCGCAGGTTTTTATGTTGGACGATGCCGAAGCGGCAGAACACCTTTTTTCCGTTGCGTCGGGACTCGACAGTATGGTACTCGGAGAAGTACAAATTCTTTCGCAAGTCAAAGCCGCCTATCAACTGGCACTGGAAGCAGACACCGTCGGACCATGCATCCATGCCTTGTTCCAAACCGCCCTGAAAACGGCAAAACAGGTCGCCACGGAGACCGCCCTGCATGAACATCGAGTCAGCATTCCGAGCATCGCCGTTGCTGATCTCGCTAAGAAAATTTTTGATCGCTTTGAAGACAAAAAAATTCTGGTCTTCGGGGCTGGCGACATGGGACAAGAAACGTTGCGGTATCTGGTTGAGTACGGGGCGAAGTCCATTACTATCTTGAATCGCCGACAGGAACGTGCCGACGCACTAGCATCTCAGTTCGGCGGAGACGTTGCCGATTGGCAACGCCGGTTTGAATTGATGACCGAGGCGGATATAGTGATTTCCGCAACGAGTGCAGACGAACCAGTGGTAACGTTTGCCGATTACCAGATGATAGAATCCAAGCGGTTGGGACGGACACTCTTCGTGCTGGACCTTGCTGTTCCGAGAGATTTTGAACCGGCAATCGCTCAATGTGCCGGGGTGCATTTGTATTCGATTGACGATCTACAAGAGGTGTGCGGTAAACATCGGGAAAAACGTGATCGGGAAGTTCCCAAAGCCGAGCGAATCGTCAAGCGATCAGCAGAGGTATTTATGAACGACAGGATGCACCGCCAAAACGGGACGGTCATCCAGCAACTTCGGGAGCGTTGGACGAAAACGAAAGATTCGGAACTGCATCGGCTATTCAACAAATTGCCGGGGTTAAACGAACGGGAACAAGAAGAAATCCGCTACGCTTTTGAGCGATTGCTTGCCAAATATCTTCATTCGCCGCTGGAGTCACTTCGGGACGAACCACCGAATGGTGAGCCGCACACGCTCGTCGATGCCCTCAAAAAATTGTTTCGCCTTTAGGCTTCTATGGAAACCGGCGTTTGCTTGCGGAACATAACGACAGTAGCGAAGTTTTTCCCATTCTTCTATATGAGCACCCATAACGCCTAAATTACCGCTCTCCCTCTTAGGCTGTCCGGCACTCATCGGAGCGGCAACAAGGACAAAACAGTCCGCAAATTTGTTTTCCGCCGTAATTCCAAAGGAAATAATCGAATCCCCCCCAACGTCCTGAAGGAACCAAAGCAAGGAACAGCAGGGCAAGCAGTTCGACCACATCTTTGCTGACGAACATAAAGTTTCCGACCATCGACGGAATCTCTGGATACACACCAGGCACAGGATAA
>Ga0082212_10006248_pt1 | contig 16067 bp, 9 predicted proteins | sample TergutNt197P3_FD_71548 | JGI IMG/M metagenome (GOLD analysis project Ga0082212, IMG submission 71548) | Neocapritermes taracua P3 segment gut microbial communities from Petit-Saut dam, French Guiana - Nt197 P3 | ecosystem: Host-associated > Arthropoda: Insects > Digestive system > Gut ... | reverse complement strand
GCGGCGAACGGGGATGGCGTTGTGGGCGAGGGCCCCCGCTCCGCCCCGCGCAGAGATGAGGGGTTGGGGGACGGGGGATACGCTTGTAGGGGCTGCCTTTGGCCGCCCGCGGCGAACGGGGATAGCGTTGTAGGGGACGGCGTCCTCGACGTCCCGCGCAGGAATGAGGGGTTAGGGGACGGGGGTCAGGTTAGTAATTTTATGCGGCGTTTGCCGCGGAAAGGATGGTTTTATCATGAAGAGGGCAGAGCGAAGGGCGAAATACAGTCAGACTGAGATGCGCGTGAGAAGGATGAGGTACATAGTCTTCCTTGTGTTTCTCGTGGTCGCGGCGGCGTTCACCATCGGGCTGCTGTTGACTCAAGCCGGGCGGGAAGCGGGCGGCGCCGATGAACTCGCGTTTTCCTGCGGCCGATGCGAAACAGGCGTCCCTCACGGGCACGCGCACGGCGCCGTAGTTTCAGAAAGCGCCGGGGAACCGGACGGGGCGGGGGTTACCGGCTTTTTACTTCGCGGCGCGGGCGACAGATGGGATCTCACAAACTTCGTCACCGGCGTCACAGCGCGCGATGAGAGCGGCAGGATCATAACGGCCGGCCCGTTTTACTACGGGGATACCTACGAATTCACGATCTCTTTCTCGGAACGTACCGGGGTCAGCGGGCAGTTTGGATATAACGAGTCCGGGCGCCTGACGTACAGACTGCCGGCGGAAGTGCCGGTCACGGCCGCCGTCGATAACGGGGTGATACTGCTCCCGAACAGCGCGGTTGCCGGCCATTATACGATCGGTACAGACGGAAGCGTCGTGGTCTGGTTCGACGACGTTGACAACCTTGGGGCGCCGATCGGGTATAACTTCATCGACTACTATACAGACGCGCAGTTCTCTGTCAGTATCAGAGCCGTATTTGAAGAGGGTAACGCGGGCGGTCAAGTCTGGTTCGGCGCCGATGCGCTTGTAGATATTGACCTGTCCTCTCCGCCCGCCGGATTGAAAGTGAGCAAATCCGCGTCTTTCGATCCCGTGAACGAAACGGTATATTTTGAGATCGTCGTAACGGCTGTCGACGGGCTTGTGGCGAACGTACAGTTAAGCGACGCGATGAATTTCAACATAAGAAACGGTTTCGTTATAAAAAAGACGGATATCCCGGAAAACTACGGCGTCCCCTTTTCACAGGGAACGGGCTGCTTTGAGTACCGCGCCGGTGGCGGCGGGGAGTGGACTATGATCGGCGCCGCCCCCTGGTCGGATGACGGCCTCAGTCTGGTTTTCGATTTCGGCGGGAGCCTGTCTCTCGGGAAGGATGAGTATGCGGCGCTGAGGTACTCCCTGAAACTCGAAGGGATACTGGATTATTTCGCGAGCGCCGAGAACCGTTGGATCGACCGAATGATGTACGATATTTCGCTGACGAACACGGCGACCGCCGCGGGGATCGCCGGAGGTAAGGAGGTGTCGGCGGTCTCGTCTGTGCGGACCGCGCTGTCGAGGGCATATCTGCGCAAGCACGGGAGCCGCCTGAGTAACGGCACGATACGGTGGACGTCGGTCATCGGCGACGGCACGATGAAACTAAACGGTATAACTGTTACCGATTCATTGGGGCCTGATCAGACGATCGCCGGGGATATCACGATATCGCTTTTTGACCAAACGGGCGGTCTGCTTGAGAGCATTCAGGCAGACCCGCCGTCAGGTCTGGACGCTTACGGTGAGACGACCGGTTTTTCATATACGGTACCGGAAATACCGGATGATATATACCGCGTTGAAATAGTCTGCGCCACGGCGCCGGCGAGTACGGCGGCGGGGAGCGTATATACTAATATAATAAGCGTAGTGATAAACGGCGCTGAAGGCAGTTACACGGCGGTGGTCACATATCCGGGAGACGACGGCGGCGGGAGCGGGATTTCACAACTGGAGTATATAAGGGCGCTGAAGAAATCGGAGTGGGTGTCCGATACTGCGGGGAACATCACCGATCTGAAGTATACGATAGTGCTGAACGTACCGGCGGGGCTGCAAAACGAAGATCTCTGGTTTTTCGATCAGGTGCAGCTTATCGGCTGTACGACGGTCGATTACGAGACCGCGACCCGCGAGACGTGTAAACTGAAACTTCCGTCCACAGAAGAAATGCGGTCGCGCGTTTCGGTCGAAACAGATACGGACGGTGAGTTTTACTGGGACGTCCGGGCAGGCGCGCAAGCCGATAACAGAATGGATCTGTATATAAGCGACAAGCCGGACCCGGCTTCTAACCCGCGCTGGCCGTGGGCCGGGGCAACGACGTTTACAGTGACGGTCACGCTGCCTATGAGCACGCCTGTATCATCCGGCAATAATTATGATTACGCGTATCAGCTGGGCGCGGAATTGCTGAGATGCCCGCATAAGGTGGTCAACAGATTTGTCGCGCACGTAGACAGCCTCATATATAACAGGGTCACAGCGACCTGCACTGATTATTACCCGATTTACAAAGGAACCACGGAAGGCGGGCAGTTCATATCGCTGCAGGAGAGCGATACGGCAGTTTTCGACTGTGAGGTCACGCTCAACTGGAGGCCAGACCAGCCGGCTATGGCGGGTGAAGGTTATGACGCCGGTCGCAGGGGCTATTCACTGTTCGGCACGGGCCAGCCAGCGGTTTTCATGGATACGTTCGACCCGAGGCTCGAGTATGTCGGGGGTTCGTTCCACGTAGTGAGGTTCGGGGACGGGTACGATAATGTATCGGAGCCTGTCCGGTATTTCGGGCCGTATATCCCGGGCGGCGTACTTGCCGACGCCGTCGTCCGGAACGGCAGCACGATTTCGGTGGATTTCCGGAATTTCATTGAAATGGATTGGGGCGGATCGGCGGCCGAAAGCAGCGTGAGGGACTCTGTGCCGGGCGAGTGGTTTGTCGGCAATTACAAGTTTATTGTACGTTATCAACTGCGCCTGAAGAGCGAACATGCCCAGGTTTACCCGGACGAAACCATGTTCTTCGAAAACACCGCTGTGGTTTTCGGTACGGGAAGCAAGTTTTCCGGCGTCTTTTCAAGTGTAAGCTCGATGAGTTATTTCGCCCGCGCAGTCGAAAAAAACATGTCGGCCGACGGCGCGGCAGCGGAGGTTGAGATAGTGATAAATCCCGAGGGTAAGAGACTGCGGCCGCTGGGGATCGGCGAGCCGCGGTTTACAGCTGCGGATACTATGAGCGGTGAGTTGTCGTTTTATCTGAATACTATCGAGTTTTATACAAAATACAAGACCGGCGGCGGGTGGGGAGACTGGGAGCGCGTCCCGTCAGGCCGGTATCCTGAACTTTGGAGCGTGCGGAACATTGATTCGCAGACAGTGGAGTTTATTCTGCCGGACGAGCAGCCGGTGAAAATCAGGTATAAAGCGCTGATAACAGTCCCGATCGGACAGGCCGCGGAGTTCAGAAACTCGGTTTCGGTCTGCGGTTATGCCGACTGGGACGGGCGGGAAGGATTCAGGGTCGAAGATACGGGCGCGGACGCTTTTGCCGAAAAGCATGAACTGCTGCTTTTCAAAGAGGACGCAATGAGCGGGGCCCGCCTGTATGACGCGCAGTTTGAACTGTATATGTGGGTGGATGGCAGCGCGCCGTACGACGGGGACTACACGAAAAAGTCGGTCACTCCCGCCGGCAGCGGCATGACTTTCTATTATGTATCGGATGCGGCCCGGCGGGACGGCGCGTATGTATTCGGCAGCGCGTGGATCACCCCGTCGCATAAGGCGGTCTACCTGATTATTGAAACGGAGCCGCCCGGCGGCGGGTATATCCTTCCGGAGGCGCCGGACAACTGCCTTTTCTTTGTTATTCACCGGATAGACGGGAGCCGCAAAAGCGAACTTGAGGCGGCGCTCGGAAGTCTGCAGATCGCTCCCGATAACCTGTATATTACAAACTCCCGCGCCGTATCAGACGCGGACGTCGTCATAAACGGGCTGAAGAGCGTCGCCGGCGAAGACGCGCCGCCCGCAGTATTTTCTTTTTCGCTGATCCAGGCCGCCGACGGCGCCGGCAGCGCTTTCGTTCCGGAAAGTGAGGCTATTGTACGGACCGCCGGCGTACGAACCGGGGGCGAGGGCGGGTATTCGTTTTCTTTCAGCCCCATCCGGGGCCTGCCGGTCGGGACGCATTATTTCGTGATAAGCGAAAACCGCGGCGGGGTTCCGGGTGAATGGCACTATGATACAGCGTCCGCGCTTGTGGCTGTCCGTATATTTGACGACGGAAGCGAGGCAGTGTTTTATCCGGACGGCGGGGACTGTGTGAAGTTCAACAACTATTTCGGCGAAATGCCCGGTGGGGGAGAACCTCCCGGTGGGGGAGAACCTCCCGGCGGGGGAGAACCTCCCGGCGGAGGAGAACCGCCCGGTGGGGGAGAACCGCCCGACGGGGGAGAACCTCCCGGCGGAGGAGAACCGCCCGGAGGGGGAGAACCGCCCGGCGGGGGAGAACCTCCCGGTGGGGGAGAACCGCCTGAAGGGGGAGAACCGCCTGAAGAGGGAGAATCGCCGGGCTATACGTCCCCGGCGCCGACTGACGGGCCGTCACAGCCACCGCTTGGAGATATCATCCTTCCGCCCGCGCACGGTGGTACGCATATCATACCGTACGACGACGACTGGATAGATGAGTATGACGATGAAACGCCAGCGGGGCGCTGGGAGAGGGACCCTCAGACAGGGGAATGGGTGTTTTGGCCCTATACGCCGGCGGCGGAGATGCCGCGGACAGGAGTATCGCGCATGCGGGCGCCGCTGCTGTTATGCGCGGGGGCGCTGCTGACAACGGCAGGCTGCATGTTGTACAGAAAAAGATCCTGAAAAAATTTGTTTGATTCTAAGTTGTTATGTGCTAGAATGGCGAGAGGTTACATTTTGACATGGTATATGTGGAGGTTTGGCATGAAAAGTGTGAGTTCTCGCCTTTTGATTATTATGCTAGCGATAACGATAGTCGGAATGGGGCTTATTGCGGTGATCGGTAACGTACTGGCCAGTACCGCGCTGATCGAGCAGTCCCTGGGCAGGATCAGCGAGGCGACGGCGTTCAACTCGGAGAGCATCAACTCCTGGCTGGTCAAGCAGATCGGGTATGTCGACGCTATAGCCGCTGACTTTTCCAGCAGGGACGATGTAAGTCCGGAAGAGTTGGTCCCGGTGCTGTCTGAATATACTGAGGCTGATGAAATCTGTTTTTCAGTTTACGCGGGGTTCCCGGACGATTCCGCCGTATTCAATGACGAGTGGGTCCCCGACGAAGGCTGGAAAGCAACGCAGAGGGACTGGTACAAAGCCGCTATAGCGACCCCCGGTAAAGCAAACCTTACAGATTTATATGTGGACGCCCAAACCGGCAGCTTCTGCCTGACTTTCGTAAAGACATTTACGCACAAAGGGGCCGTTTCGGGCGTCGTTGCTATAGACGTCCTTACAGATGAACTGGGGAAAATGGTTAACTCCATCGAGGTCGGCGATAACAGCTATGCGTTCATGACAGCCTCCGACGGCAGCATCATGGCGCACCCTAACAAGAACTATGAACCTGTCATGGATTATGACGAGGAAACAGTATTCCAGAATATTGCCGGGATCGAGGGCGGGCATTACGCAGCCTTGAGAAACAGCGATATCCTCGGAGGCGAGTCGGCAAAACTTAAAAGCGCCGACGGTGTGATGAGGTATTATACAGCCCATATCATCCCTCTGTCAGGATGGGTCCTCTACACAGCTATTCCCGTCAGCGTAGTCAATGCGCCGATGTATCACCAGATTTGGGTTGCGGCGATCGTGTTTGTAATCGTCCTCGTCGCGGCAGTGATACTCATCTATTACTCGCTGCGCAGGCTGATCATGAAACCGGTCAAAGATGTGACAGAGGCGGCCAACCTGCTTGCGAGCGGTGAAACAGGTATTCATCTTGACGGGAATTATGTCGGCGAGATAGCCCTGCTCGCCGATTCTTTCAAAGGTATGGAAGCGTTCAACAGGCAACAGGCTGAATGGCTCGAAAGCATAGCAACGGGCGATTTGGCCATAGAAGTAAACCCGCGCGGGAAAAGCGACCGTATAGGGCATGCGATCGTAAGCATGCTAAATGAACTCAACTCTATGTTCGCGAATATCCACACTACGACACAGCATGTCGCCGAGGGGTCGAAGCAAATAGCAGGAGGCGCGCAGTCTCTCGCGCAGGGTTCCACAGAGCAGGCCGCTTCTATCGAGCAGCTTTCAAACTCTATAGAGCAGATAGCGGAAAAGACCAGGCTCAACGCAAGCAAGGCTGAAAGGGCGGCGAAACTTGCCGATACTATCAAGGAAAGTGCTGAAAAGGGCAGCCTGCAGATGGATGAGATGATAAAAGCGGTCAGAGAGATCAACGCCGCAAGCCAGAGTATCAGTAAGGTTATCAAGGTCATTGACGACATCGCGTTCCAGACGAATATCCTCGCGCTCAACGCAGCAGTGGAAGCGGCGCGCGCGGGGCAGCACGGTAAAGGTTTCGCGGTGGTAGCCGAGGAAGTGCGGAACCTGGCCGCGAAAAGCGCGGAGGCAGCCAGAGAGACAGGGCAGATGATCCAGGATTCTATGAGCAAGGCCGAACTTGGCAACCGCATTGCGGGGGATACTGCTGAAAGCCTGGCGGAGATAGCGTCAGGCATAAATGAGAGTAATCAGCTTGTTGCGGAAATAGCGGTTGCTTCGGAAGAACAGTCATACGGCACCGAGCAGATCAACACCGGGATAAACCAGGTGGCTCAAGTAGTACAGCAAAACAGCGCCACAGCGCAGGAAAGCGCAGCCGCGTCCGAGGAAATGAGTTCGCAGGCAGATTCGCTGCAGAAGCTGATCCTGCAGTTCAGGCTGAAGGACGGCGACGGGAGAGGGAAACGTCTGCCGTCTGCGGGACATACTGCCGATAACGGCGGTTTTTCAGCCGCCGGCACAGGTGATTACGGGAAGTAGTGACCTACTCCCACCACTTGCTCGCTCGCAAATGCTCGCTCCTTGAAGTGGGGGCTTCTCGCTCAAGACAGCCAATGCTGCCAGTGTCAACGAGTTATCCCCGTGAGCCCCACGGTTCTTTGCATATCTCTATATTGCTTTCTGCACCGCCAGCCGGGCTGACAGTATCTCAAGCCCCCTGTCCATTATGTTTATCGCCGCGTTCTGATCCCTCAAATGATGCGTACCGCATTGCTTGCAATCCCACTCACGGTCTGATAAAGTCAACTCATCGTTTTTCCAGCCGCATACGTGGCACAGTTTTGATGATGGGAACGGCCGTTCGACTTTTACGAAGTGATGACCTCTCCAGCCCTGCTTGTACTCCATGAACCTTGTGAACATACCCCATCCGTTGTCGCTCACGCTCTTCCCGAAATTCAGCGCCTGTGCCATGGCTTTCATATCCAGATCTTCCACGCACACAACGTCGTGACCCTTGGTTATCGAATCCGACTCTTTGTGCAGGAAGTCCTTCCTCTGGTTTGTTATCTTCTCATGGACTTTTGCTATCTTCGTTTTTTTGTGCTTGTCAATTATCGCGACAGTCCCGTTCTGATTGTTAGTCGTATAGCTCCGCCATGTATCATCTTTCTTTGATTTGAACTTCGGATGTTTTTCCAAATCGTAGAAGCTGAGTTCTCTGCCTTGCCTCCGCGCCTTAGCTATCGTTTTATTAGTATATCGGTGGCTGCCCACAACAAAGAACGCCCTGTAAGCCCTGTCTAGGTCAAGCTGTACATTCGCGAGCGCGAGGCTGTCCGCTTTCTTCAACCAGGGGTTTTCCGCCTTGTAACACGCCGGCGTTATGGTTTTCGACTTCCCTGTCTCTTTGTAGTATTCCATCCTGTCATAGAGCATCTTGTTCCAGATGAACCGCGCGGCTGCAAAGCAGCCGGAGAAGTATTCCTGCTGGCTGTTATTTGGATAAAGCCGGTACTTATACGCTTTATTCAATACTTTTTCCGATCCATCCGCCTAAAGCGGACACCATACAGTGGTTTGTAAACCTGATTTGCATACTTCCACCCTGACTTTCTACCATAGATTATACACCAAACGCTAGCAAATGTCAAGGTGATATTGTCATTCTGGTAGCATTACTCTCGGCTTTAGGATCAGGTCTGTCTGAGTCGCTGTACGCCGCGTAACGACCAAACACACTACGGGCCACACAAAGCGCCCGCGCTTTCCCTCCATGGATCGACAGTCTGCTGCATCCTGGTTTCCTGCATTCCATGGAGGGGCGCCGTCGTAAGCCGGCGCGTGTGGCCTTAGCTGCGGATGCTGCGTCTGCGAGCCGGGTGGGGCGCCGGGGCGCGTAGCGGGGCGGCAAGTGGTGGCTTTGGTGTTGCACTATGTTCTATAGTGTTTATAACGGGGGGAATAAGGTGCGTAATTCATCCCCCACCTGCAGAGGTCGGGGACTTCTTACGCAAAATATTAAACTTTTTATTGTATTATTCGCAAAAATCGTGTAAAGTAGTGTGACAAATGAGAAACTAGTGTGCAAAATGCAGAAACTAGGCGGTCATTCCACTGTTTCTGCTGCCGTGAAGCGGCAGGATACCGGGGCTGAAGTAAAAGGAACTTTTGAAAAGGAAGTGTGGGCATGCAGAAAACGATTTTTGTCGTCGACGATAACGATACCAACCTGTCTGTTGCTAAAGAAGCGCTGAAGGATCAATACAGGGTAATGACGCTCCCCTCGGCGGCAAAAATGTGCTCGCTGATAGAAAAGGTCAACCCGGACCTGATACTGCTGGACATTGAAATGCCGGAAATGGACGGGTTTGAAGCTCTTGTCCAACTGAAAGGGAACTCTTTACTTGCCGACATTCCGGTGGTTTTCCTGACCAGTATGACAGACTCCGCCGTGGAGGTCCGCGGGTTTGAGATGGGCGTGATAGACTTTATCACGAAACCGTTTTCGGCGCCCGTGCTGCAAAACCGCATAAAGACCCACCTGGATATCGACGAACTGGTGCGCGAGCGCACATACCAGCTCGTAGAAAAGACGGAACAACTCATATCGCTGCAAAACGGTATAGTTTTCGTTTTGGCGGATATGGTTGAAAACCGGGATAAGGGGACGGGGGGCCACGTCGAGCGCACAACGACCTATATCAGCATCCTTGCCGACGCCATGATCGCCAAAGGACTGTATGCCGAGGAAATCAGCCAGCTTGATCTGGAGTTGTTCGTATCGTCCGCGCGTCTGCACGACGTCGGCAAAATAGCCATCTCCGACTTGATTTTAAACAAGCCGGGAAAACTGACGGACGACGAGTTCGAACTGATGAAAACCCACACTATAGAAGGGGAGCGGGTCATCGACCAAATAGTGGACCGGACCGGGAACGCGGAATTCCTTCACAACGCAAAGCTTTTCGCCGGGTATCATCATGAGAGATGGGACGGGAGAGGTTATCCGTACAAGATGGCGGGGACGGATATTCCCCTGCAGGGAAGGATCATGGCCTTTGCGGACGTTTACGACGCTTTGGTATCTATCCGCCCGTACAAGAAACCGTTCACCGCGGAAGAGGCGGAGAATATGATCATGGAAAATGCGGGGGCGCAGTTTGACCCGCACATCGCGGAGGTATTTTACGAAGCGAGGGGACAGTTTGCGGATGTGAAAATAGACCCGTAGTAATGCAGAATGCAGAATGCAGAATGCAGAATGCAGAATGTAGAATGTAGAATGTAGAATGCAGAATGCAGAATGCAGAATGCAGACTGCAGAATGTAGAACGTAGAATGCAGAATGTAGAATGTAAAATGCTGAGTAGAGCATTGTTTGGCAGGAGATTATTCCCTGCGCAGTATCAAAAGAACACTGGGAAAAAGGATGCGGTTTGATGTTTGTCAACCGCATCCTTATTATGTTCAGTTAGGACTTTTTTGCTGTGGTAGTACACTCCAAACTTTAAACGTACATTCTACATTTTACATTTTACATTTTTCATTTAAAGATATTTGCCCATTTCCGTGAGGAGATGCGCGGCGTCGACCGGTTTTCCGGTGTGGCTGTTCATCCCGCTCGCCAGGCATTTCTCTATATCTTCGCTGAAAACATTTGCTGTCATCGCGATTATCGGTATGGCTTTTGCCCGCGCAAAACCGCTTGCGCGAATTCGGCGCGTTGCCTCAAAACCGTCCATGACCGGCATATTGATGTCCATCAGGATAAGATCGTATTTACCGGGAACGGAGCCAAACATTGAAACGGCTGCCTCCCCGTTTTCCGCGTAATCGATGGAAACGCCGGTTTCTTCCAGCAGGGCGGACATGATCTCCCTGTTGATATCCACGTCTTCCGCTATGAGGATCGTACGGCCTGAAAAATCATAAACATGCCGGGGAGCGTCCCGCGGCGCGTCTTCAACTGCTTTTTCGGCTTTTTTAAGCGTTAATGTAAAGATGAACCTTGACCCCTCGTCAAGTTCAGACTCGACCCATATGCGCCCGCCCATCAGTTCGACGATCCTCTTTGAAATCGCCAGGCCAAGACCGGTGCCGCCAAAATTCTGCGCGATGCCGGCATTGGCCTGATTGAATGAGGTAAAAAGCTTTTTCTGCTGCTCTTTTGTTATACCTATGCCTGTATCCGAGACTTCGACCCTGATCGTAACGTCGTCGCCCGTTTCCACGAGTTTTTTGACGCTGAGTATGATCGTGCCTTTTTCCGGGGTGAACTTTATTGAGTTCGTAAGCAGGTTTGTGATCACCTGCGACAGTCTCAGTTCGTCCCCGACAATGAAAGCCGGCACGTCGCCGCCCAGATCGATCGTAAAATTCTGCTGTTTTTCTTCGGCGTGGAATCCGGCCATGTCCGTGATGCTGTTTATTGTATTCCTTAAGTCAAAAGTTTTGTACGAGAGTTCGAATTTATCGGCTTCTATCTTTGACATATCAAGGATGTCGTTGATGATGCCCAGCAGGTGCCGGGACGCGCTTTCCGCTTTCGTGAAGCAGTAATTCTTCCTTTCGATCTCAGTCGCGTCAAGCCCTATATTTATCATGCCGATTATGGCGTTCATCGGAGTGCGTATTTCGTGGCTCATCCGGGATAAAAACTCGCTCTTTGCCACATTTGCGGCTTCGGCGGCTATACGAGCCTCTTCAAGCGTCCGCTCGTGCTCGAAAAAAACAGTAATGTCCCTGATTATTGTTGCTATCAGAATGGCTTCATCCTGATCGTTCCTGACAGAGAACATGATGTGTTCGATGGGGATGACAGTCCCGTCCAGGCAGACAAGTTCGCCAAGCCCGACCCAGTAGCCGGCGCGCCTCACCTCTTCGGCGCCGGCGCCAAGGACGGCCTCCAGGTGTTCCGCCGAGTATATGCGTTCCGGGTCGAGTTCTCCGTCGGAAGGGTCATACCCTGCCATTCTGAACGCGCCGGGATTCGTGTACAGGATGTTCCCGTCCATGTCGGCTATGCTGACAAACTCGCTCCCGCCCTCGATGATCGCGCGCTGCCAGTTCAGCGTTATCTCTTTGCGGGTCTGTTCGGTAACGTCCACGGCTACGCCATGGCAGCCTGAAAAGACCCCGTCTGTAAAGAACGCGGAAAGCGTGAAGCGGTAGTATCTGTCCGATTTTGTCAAAAACTGAAAACGGATGTAGCGCGCCGCCCCGCTTTTCAGCAGATCGAGCTGGCCGGCGACAAAAGAGAGGTCTTTATCCGCCGCAATGTCGGTAAACGGCTTGCCGACCATGTCGGCGCTGATCAAGCCGCTGTCGGCTTTGCGGCGGATGTGAGTGACGGTGTGCCGCGCGTCCAGTTCTATCACACATTCTGTGAAAACTTCCCAAAATGACGCCATCCATGACATGTCCATGCTTCCGGCGCCCGGCAGGGATTCCTCAGTTATTTTTTCCTTTGCCTCTTCCATCTCTTATGTCCATTCATGCCGCGGGAAGCCTTATGCCAGTTCGGGTTCCTCGCCGGCTTCTATTATCAGGCGGTTTGGGCCTTCAAACTGCTCCGCCAGGGTCCTGTCAAACAGTTCCCCGGGTTTAAGGTGGACAGGGACGTTGTGCTTCGCGCCGATGATTTTGGCGCATTCGGCTGCTTCAGCCAGGCTCATGTTGTAGAAGCCGTCGGCGCATAAAAAGGCGTAGTCGAGGTTCTTTGCCGCGAGGCCGGCCATTTGCTGTGTTTTTGATGTGTCGCCGCTGAAGTAGATATTTTTGCCGTCCGCCGTGACTATGTAACCGACGCATTTGTCCGGCGGATGGTTGCCGTTTGCGGCTTCGACCGCTTCTATTTCGATGCCGTGGCTCGAGAATGTGTTGTGCTTCCCGCCTTCGAGGGCTTCAACATTTGATATGATCACGCAGCCTGGTTTCTGGGTTATCAGGTTTATTTTATTGTGGTCGTCGTGCTGGTGTGTGACCAGGATCATGTCGGCGGGGACGTCGTATCCTGCGCCTGCGTAGGGGTCGATGTATACAACTGTTCCGTCATTTGTCGTCAGCCGAAAGCTCCCGTGTCCTTGATATAATAGTTTTGGCATAATAATACTCCTCCTGAAAGGTTAATAATACACAGTTTCACGAGGATATTATACTAAAATATAAACTATTATGCAACATGAAATAGCTGAAAATACTACATCATAAGAAACTTTATCGCTGTGGCTTTTGCGAACACTTCCTCGTCAGCCGGTTCTTTGGGCGGCGCCGTTTTGAAGACGGCGGGGTCTTTTGTTATTCTGCTTTCGTAGTAATTTGAAAAACCGGTATCCCTGTTGATACCCGTGACGACCGTTTGCTGCCTGGTGTATTCTTCGCCCGTCAGGCAGGGAAGCGCGACTTCGCTGGCTGTCTCTATGTCGGATATCCTGTCAAGATGTTTTTTGTTGATCGATATCATGTCTCTGGAGTGTTTGATTTTGTCGCGTATCTTGTCATGGTATATCCAGATAGCGACCAGCGACGCTCCCGCTATCAGGCACCAGAGCACCATCTTCGCGCGGAGGTTCCCCGAAAACATATAGTAGAAGGACAGGATAATGAATAAACCAAGCGCCAGGGCAAACAAAAGCTTGGCAAGGCCGACGACGCCGGATATGGAGGTGTATTTTTTTATTCTGGCTTCATGCTTCTCGATTTGTCCGATGAATTCAGTCTGTTCCACGTTCCGCCTCCAATATTGTTTTTTAAAATTTTACTTGACACATAAGTATACTGACATTATACTAGTATACCCACGGTATAGTCAAGTGTTTTTTAGAGAAAATTCAGATTTTTTTCAAGGAACGCGTATGGAAAAGAAAATGTCCCGCCAGGAGCGGGAACGATTACAGCTTATACAGACTGTCACGCGGCACGCCGAGGAGTTGTTCAGGCAAAACGGGTATGAGAACACCACTCTGGACGCTCTTGCTATGCACAGTGAATATACGAAACGGACGATATACAGGTACTTCGTCAGTAAAGAAGATCTGTATTTCGCCGTCATGTTCAAGGGGCACAATCAACTGCTGGAGGTTGTTCAGGCAGGGATAAAGAACGGGCGGACCGGCAATGAAAAAATCGCAATGGCGTACAAAGCGTCGTTTAATTTCTTTAATGATAATGGCTGGCTGTTTGACCTTGTTGCCCAGTTACAGGCTATAAAGCAAAAAAGAGATCCGGGCGAGCTTCCGTATTACGAAAAATATACGGGGTGCCTGGATCTGTTACATAAAGAGATCATCGCGCTGTTTGTGATGGCGCATGACGATAAAAGCATCCGGACGGATATCGACCCTCAGCGTCTGGGTTATTCTTCCGCTCTTATAATGAACGGGCTTTTCCATATGCTTCGCCTTTACGGCGACCGCTTTCCGCAGCGCCTCGACATGGACGCCGAGCGGTTTGCCGGTTTTACGGCGCAATTCCTGTTTCAAGCGCTGGGGGGGCAATGACGGAGGGGCAGCAGGCGCTGAACGCACATGATTCGTGGTGCAGTCGTAGTGCCGGCTATGGAATGATATCTAGAAACTTTGCCTGTAAAAGTCTTGTAATATTTACCGTCCCGCTCTTGATTCCGGCGCTCAAAAAATATATAATATTTCAGAAGCTGGGAGCGTATTGTTTGACCGCGTAACAGAACGCGGAAAAGTTTTGGGGGAAAGTGAATGATTGACGGAGAGGTATCGCCGGTAGTGCCCGGCGCTGCTTTACATACAACGTCGAGGCGCGAATGGCTGGGCTTGTTCGGAGCTGTCGCCTGGATGTTCTTTATGATGTACGGTTGGAACTTATTTATAAATAACGACCTGACCGGAAGCACCAACGGGACTATACACCAGACCGTATTTATGCTCGTTTTCGCTTTATCGATCGTAATTTGCGGCTTTCGCTGCGGGCGCGACCCGAACAGGATCGCGAATGTTGCCTTTTACACAACGCCTGCCGCGCTCGTGATTACAGCGGTATTCGCATTGTGCCCGGGACCCGCCGCTTCGATTTTATATATCTGCGCCCCCGTATTGTTCGCCCCGGCGCTTGTACGCAGGGTATACGGGGTAGTCCGCACCAGCGGAAAAAGAGGGCTGAAAAATACGCGTTATGTCTCTTGCGTAGTTTTCTGCCTGATAGCCTTCATTCTTTGGATATATGTTTTGCCTCCGAAAGAAATCGCATATTTGATTCCCGCGCTGCTGGCCCTGCCCGCCTGGGCGGGGATACGCCGGGTCATATCCCTGCCGGAAAAAGAAATGCCGGCGGGGGTTTTCAAATTAACGAGGCGCATTATACTACCATTTATCACTATCGTAGTTATTTTGTTTATTCTCAATTTGATGAACAGCGTATTCCGTGACTTTATCGTCGAACAGGGATACGGGACGTCCACAGATCTGCTCCTTGTGTCCGGTTTAGTCCTGCCGCCGGTTGGGTTTATAATATACGCTTTTATCGCCGACAAGGGGTTTGAACGTTTGGGGATCCTATGCAGCACGGGTCTTTTGCTTATCAGTGTTATACTGGCGCTTTTGCCGGACAGGACGATTATCGGAATCGTTTTCCCTTTGGCAGTGGTCAATATTCTCGGCGGCGCGTACAGCCAGTACTTTTTTCTGACTATACCGCTGGACTTTTATAAGAACGCAAAGCGCCCCGCGCTCGTTACGTCGCTTGGCGTTGTTTTTCTGCTGGTTACTTCAGTTATTGAATGGCAAAATGGGTACCTGCCTGAAAGGTTCAGGTCAATAGACGCGCCTATTCTGGCGTTTATCGGCGTTTTCGCCGTGCTGTTTTTGATTATGGTGTATTTCGTATTCGAGCGCCGCCGTGAAAAAACCTTCGCCGCCGCGCTGTACGCGTTGTTGAATAACGATTATGGTGAAATGAGCGGCGAAACGGCTGATGCCGAAACTTCCCGGGAAAAAGCAATTCTGGAAACGATTGCCGCGTCCGAAGAGCTGGCCATGATCAAAGCCGGTTTGACGCCTGAGGAAATAAAAGTAGCCTTGTTGCTGCTTGACGGGTCGGCGCAGCGCGACGTAGGCCGTAAATTGCACATAAGGGCCGCCGACGTAAGCAGGCATGAAAAGGCGATCCGTCAAAAACTGCATCTGATGAGCGAACCTGATCCGGTGATCGCCGCTGTCATAGCTGAATTTAAGCTGACTAAGAGGGAAACGGAAATGCTGCGGTATTTGCGAAGGGGCGCGGAAAATGATGAAATTTCGTCAGATTTATATCTGTCTGAAGAAACGGTAAAGACGCATATCAGGAACCTGATGAAAAAGCTTCCCGTGCTGAACCGTCAGGACGTCCCCGGCTGGCTGGAAACGTACGGTATACAGGCTGAATAAGTTTCGGGCAAGCCCGTCGCATTGTCATATCAGAGGAAGAGCCGGTAATTCACCGGCTTTTATTATACCCCTGAAATAGTAACCTTTTGCGTAAAAAGTTAGATTTTGTGACAAAATTCACCATGACATTTTCAACTTTTTCGTCTACAATATACCCGTGGAAAGTTGTATTTTTTAGCATCAGTAAGGAATGTAAGGAAAGATGG
>Ga0082212_10006247_pt1 | contig 16067 bp, 16 predicted proteins | sample TergutNt197P3_FD_71548 | JGI IMG/M metagenome (GOLD analysis project Ga0082212, IMG submission 71548) | Neocapritermes taracua P3 segment gut microbial communities from Petit-Saut dam, French Guiana - Nt197 P3 | ecosystem: Host-associated > Arthropoda: Insects > Digestive system > Gut ... | reverse complement strand
GCAGTGCCGCTTCGAGCTCATCCCACGTGTCGTCACTGATTCGATCAGCTTTCAGCAATTGCAGCAGTCCGCGAGCCAGCAGGTTGTCTTTCCCAGCCAGCAGTCGACGTAGCCGCGTGAGGCGGGAAACCGGAGCCTCGGGTCGGTCAAGTTCCGACCTGTCCGAACTAGCTTCGACTCCAGTTTCCGATAGCTCGGCCGCCTGATGTTTGGCTTTTCGGTTGGACGCAAAGATAATGATCGCTGCAACGGCGATAGCTAAAACAATGCCGCCGCCAACTAACCAACCTACGAAGTCATATAAGTTCACCCTCAAATGCTACTAAGAAGTAACCCCATACGTCTTTCCTACCCACATCGACGCTCGCCCGGCGACACTCTGCTCACCTGTTGCGAAAGGACGAAACCCTTATCAAAATCATGCCTGATGGATGGGGACAGGGGTACGCGTCAACGTTAGGTTGCCGAAGTTTCAACAGCGGGGTTTTCGGTAGCTGAGGTGGCGCTTTTTGCTGAGAAAGCGCTGCGTGCTGAAGTAGGCATTTCTTCAAAGAAAGCAACGAGTCCTGCCGGGGGATCAGCTTCACCATTGAGATGCCGCACCGCTGAAGCCATTCTTCGCCTGATCTTTGAGTGCTTATGACTGCTGACACCGGCACCGATAGTGACAATCAGCATGATCAGCAGACCTAGGGCGACCGCCGCACCCAAGCAGATGATTCCAAACGACAAATCGAACGGCACAGCAATCCTTCCTTAATCGCGTCAATTATGCCTTTTGGTTCTGAGAGGACCCTTAAATGGCGCTAAGAATTTACCAAAAATTTGGGGAAAACAGGTACATAAAGTTGGGTTTATGCACCACATCACGTCATTCCTCACGCAGCCGCTGGCTGATCACCGTAGTAACTCCATCGTCACGCATCGCCACCCCGTATAGGGAATCGGCTATCTCCATCGTACGTTTCTGGTGAGTGATTACCAGCAACTGGCTAACCGTCCGCAACTCATCAAATATTTTCAGTAGCAGTTCAAGATTCACATCATCTAGGGCGGCTTCCACCTCGTCCAAAATGTAGAACGGGCTGGGACGAGCTTTGAACAGCGAAACCAAGAATGCGATCGCTACCAACGCCCGTTCCCCCCCAGACAGTAGCGAGAGCCGCTTCACTTTCTTGCCTGCTGGACGCGCCTCAACCTCCACACCGGTAGTCAGCCAAAGCCCTGGTTCTGTCAAAACCAAATTGCCTTCTCCTCCTGGGAAAAGCCGCTCAAAGCTGAGTTTGAACTCCCTGCGAACATCTTCAAAGGCTTTCTGGAAAACATCAAGGATTTCGCCTTCTACATCTTCGATGATCGCTAGCAGGTCAGCACGGGTCTTCCGTAAATCCTCAAGTTGATCTGCCAAAAACGCATGGCGTTCCTGCATCGCCTCGAACTCCTCCAAGGCAAGTGGATTTACCTTGCCCAGAACCGCCAACTCGCGCTGTGCTGCCGCAAGCCGCCGCTCCTGCTCATGTCGGACGTACGGTTTGGTCTGCTCTGGATTTTCATCGCTAGGTATCGGCACCAAAACCTCAGGCCCAAATTCAGCCAACAAAGCATCCGGATCGTAACTCAGTTCAGACGCTGCCTTCTCCACAAGCAAATCCAGCTTCATTTGCTGCTGGGTACGCGACAGTTCATCACGATGCGCAGTAGCGACAGCATCCTCAAATTGTTTCGCTAACTCCTTGTGCTGGAGCCGTGCCGCCGCAAGCGCCGCTTGCGCCTCGTCGTGTGAGACTTGGGCATTGACCCGATTAATTTCGGCAAGCTCAATTGAGGATTCGATTTGTCGATGTAGCCACTCGGTGGCGACTGACACCGCTTTTGCCTTCGTAGCTTCAGCCTGTAACCGCTGTTTCATAGCTTGCGCTTCGGCAAGCGCTTTATGCTGCGCTGCCGCCGCCAACTCCAGATTCTCGACGCGCGCATGGAGCGCCCGCGCCCTTTCTTCTACAGTACGCAGTGCGAGCCTGGCATCCATCTCGGTTGAGAGCGCGATAGCCGCTAAGTCGGCGTTTCGGTCACGTTCACCAGAATCAACCACGACCGAACCAGTCGCCGCAGTAGCAGCGTCAAGGCGATCCTCCAACTGTTCCAAGGCGTTCAAAGCAGCCGTCTTGGATTCCAGAGCAGTCTTTATGGCTTCCGCCATCCTGGACGATTCGGCAGTTGCCGAACCAATACTCTGATTCAGGGAACTGGCCTGTTCAGCCAGCGCTGCATATTCGGCATCTGACTCATTCAGGCGTGCCAGCGCAGCTTCCAACCGTTGACTTGCGGCATCGTGTTCCGTCTTTTTACGTGCAAGTTCAAACTGGAGCCGTTCGATGTCGGCCTGCACTTGAGCCAACTTGTCTGTAGCATCTTCGATAGCGGCGTGGAGTTGAATCAGCGAAGGTTTCGTGGCCGAACCTCCTACCGCCAACCAACTAGACAGCACATCACCTTCGGGAGTTACCGCAGTCAAGTCGGGCAGGTCAGCTACGAGTTTGCGGGCAGCTTCAATGTCCCGAACCAATGCCACCTTGTAGAGCAGACGTTCCAACGCAGTCAGCACTTCGGGTTTGGCTTTCACCACTGTGGCGGCATAACGGGCTTCTTTTGGTAGTTCTGGCCAACGCTGCATGTCAGTGTGCGCCTTCAAACCGCCTAGCAGCATTCCGGCACGTCCTAATTCCTGTGCTTTTAGTTTGGACATTGCCGCCAGTGCGTTGTCCATTCCGGCAAATACAACTGCATCTGCTGCCAGTCCAAGCGCCGCAGAGATAGCAACTTCGTCTCCGCTCGGAACCTGGATTAACGCCGCAACCGAACCCAGCACGCCCTGGTACGACTCGGCAGTAGCAAGTAACGCTGCTTGGCCGTCTTTTCCGTCAAGCCCTAGTTTGAGGGCATCTAAACGCGCGGCTAAACCAGCGCGCGATGCTTCCAACTGTTGCTCCTCTGATTGCAACTCAGCAAGTTCTACAGTTATCAGATTCAACTGGTTTTCGGCTTGGGAATACTCAAAATCCAATCCAGATTCACCGGCGGTTAAACTTGCCAGTGACGTTTCCAACTTTGCAAACTCCGATTTCGCGGTATCTGCCCGCTGAGTAGCTGCGGTAGCTGCTGCATTGAGGCGTTCAATTTCAGCGTCAGTTGACTCTGCCCTGCTGCGAAGAGTGTTAACTTCTCCAGCGAGTCGCGCTAACCCCTCCCGTTGATCAGCAAAGGCTCGCTGCGCCCCTTGAAACGTTTTCTCGGCAGTTTCAAAAGCATGATCTGCCAGTTGCCTTGCGGCGACCGCGGCTTGCAACGCTTCAGCTTTCTGGCCTGCTTCAGCATCCAATTCAGCACCGGCTTTGCTGATGCTGGTTATCTCGTCGGCAATGGCTTGTGGGTCTCTGCCAGAATTTGCATTGATTTGCCCCACATCAACTGCGCGTAAACGCTCGGCGGCTATGGCTGCGGTGGCAGTCGCTCGTTCCTTAATCCCTGCCAAGGTGTACCAGGCATCACGTGAGGCCGTAAGCGCGTGCATCGCTTGGCTTGCCGTCATTTCTAAATCAGTTTCGGCAGCCGCGACCGCTGAAATCGCTTCTTCAATCTGGGCACGCTGTGAGTTGATTGACGCTTCAGCGGCCAACTCGTTTTGCAGTCCAGCCAAGGCTTGTGAATAGTCGTCAGCTAACAATCTAGCCTTGGCATCGAAAACATCGGATTGAATGCTCGCAGCTTTCTTTGTCGCTTCGGCTTGCCTGCCCAGGGGCTTCAACTGACGGCGCAATTCGTTGAGTAAATCTGATAAACGATTCAGGTTAGCGGCAGTGGATTCAAGTTTTCGCTGTGCTTTCTCTTTACGTTTGCGGTGCTTCGTAACTCCGGCGGCTTCTTCGATGAATCCGCGTCGGGTTTCAGGTGTCGCGTGCAGGATCGCGTCGAGCTGACCTTGTCCCACAATCACATGCATCTGCTGTCCGATGCCGGAATCGGAAAGCAGTTCTTGCACGTCTAACAGTCGGGTCACGGTGCCGTTGATGGCATATTCCGAGCCTCCCGAACGGAACATCGTGCGCGAAATGGTCACTTCGGCATATTCAATGGGCAATGCGCCGTCCGAATTGTCGATGGTGAGTAGCACTTCAGCGCGACCCAGCGGCGCTCGTTTGGAAGTGCCGGCAAAGATAACATCTTCCATTTTGCCGCCGCGCAGCGTTTTCGCGCCCTGTTCCCCCATTACCCAGCTAAGAGCGTCGATGATATTGGACTTACCAGAACCATTTGGCCCCACAACACAGGTGATTCCAGGCTCAAAGTTGAGCGTGGTCGTCGAGGCAAACGACTTAAAGCCGCGCAAGGTAAGGCTCTTTAAATACACTCACCCTCCTCGTACGTCTTGGCTTCTGCGGTGTGGACAATGCGGAACGTCCATAGTTTATTCAATCCGAAACTGATCGGGGTTACCGCAAAAACAGTGATGAGATTCGCCCAATAGTATTTGTTCAAGAACCCTTCGGAATCGGTGAATATCGATGTTGGTAAACTTATCGCCGACTGCGGGTGCATCAATGCGGTAAGAATCAGTAATCCGAAGCCTTGGGCAAATAATCCGACGATCAGAAATGGAAAATACTGCTTCCAGAACGGGGCAGGTTCGGCAGTCTTGAAAGTCCAATTCCGATTCAAAACGAAGTTAATAAAGTTTGCTACAAGGAAAGCAAGCGTTGACCAAAGGTGATAGTTGCGGACACTCAGGTCAGTAAGGAGTATTCCAATGACTGCATCTTCACGATCAACCCCGAAGAAGTCTCTGCCTATCACATTGCAGCCAACCACTACGCCTTGATTCACCAATACTCCCAATCCACCTACCAAAGCAAAACGTGCAAACTGGCTGAGGTTGCGCAGATTGTTAGGGGATTGATCATTTCGTGTCACAGTTCCTCAACTCTACTGGGTTGACCGTGAAGTCTGACACTTTGGACAGCGGAAGCTGGAACGACCAGAGAAAGGCTCGCGTACGATTGGCGCCTCACAGCGATAGCAGGGTTGCCCTTCGCGGCCATATGCCTGTAGCGAACGCGCGAAATAGCCTGATTCTCCCGAAACTGAGACGTATAGCGCATCGAACGATGTTCCTCCGGCTGCTAGCGCTTCGGTGAGCACGTCTAAGGCATGTCGCAACAAGTTAACTATTTCAGCTTGCGTGAAGGTATTGGCTGGATCGTTGTAATGCAAACTGGCACGCCACAGCGACTCGTCTGCGTAAATATTCCCGATTCCAGACACTACCGATTGGTTTAGCAGCACACGCTTTATTCCGCTGGATTTACCTTGCATCTTCGCAGCCAGCGCCCCAAGATTTTGTTCACAATCCAATAGATCACGGGCGATATGCGAGATGGCTACCGGTAATCCTTGGTCGGTTTCTCCCAGACGCAGGCCGCCGAAAAGCCGCTGATCTATAAAACGCAGCTTCAGGTCAGTGTTGCAGAAACCGAACTCCACTCTGGTGTGGGTAGGCCGCAAAGTGTTGCAGTGGTCTATCCGAAACTGGCCGCTCATGCCTAAATGCGCCAGCAGCACTTCCGACATTCCGAAGTTGAACCAGAGATACTTTCCACGCCGTGATAGACCGGTGATTGTGCGGCCGATCAGTGCGGGAGCGAACCAGGAAACGTCTTGCTTAACAGCTCGGCTATCGAACACCTTCACTTCGGCGATTCGCAACCCGACTAGGTTTGACTCAAGTCCTGCCCGAATCGTCTCTACCTCGGGCAGTTCAGGCATCGCGGCTGCTGTGGTGAGCACTCAAAAATGAAAATGCTGCCGCGGCAGCCTCCTGCTCAGCGTATTTTTTAGAAGTGCCGCTGCCGACTTCAGAACGCCATTCGTCGATTGCGACCACAGCCTCGAAGCGTTTCGCATGGTCTGGGCCAGAGTCTGCGACAAGATAGGTGGGGACAGCTAAACCGTATTCGGCGCAAAGTTCTTGCAGTGAAGTTTTCCAATCCAACCCAGCGCCGCTGATGGCTGCCGCGTCCACTAGCGGGTCAAAGAGGTGATGGATGAAGCGCATCACCGCGTCCCTGCCCGCCGAAATCATGACCGCGCCGATCACCGCTTCCAGGGTGTCGGCAAGAATTGATGCCTTGTCTGCACCATTAGTCGCTATTTCACCTTTTCCGAGAAAAATATCTGCGCCCAAGTTCAGGCCGCGTGCCACATCTGCCAAGGCATTGGCGTTTACGACGGCAGATCGCATCTTGGCGAGTTTGCCTTCCGGAAAATCCGGATAGCTGTTATAGAGGTATTCGGTGACGACGACCCCGAGGACTGCGTCTCCTAGGAATTCCAGTCGCTCATTATTGGCGATTCCACCGTTTTCATATGCGAACGAACGGTGGGTGAGAGCAACCCGCAGCAGTTGGGGGTCGACCTCAAGCCCCAACTTGTGGAAAAGTTCAACTACCCTGCTCACGCAGGAGACACTTAAACCGAAATGACCTGTCGGCGCTCACCGCGCGGACCGTACTGCCCGCAATCAGGACAAACGGTGTGCGGTAGATGCTTCGAGCCGCAGGCAGGATTCGCACATGTCACTAAAGTGGGCGCGGTTGTTTTCCACTGCGATCTGCGAGCACGCGTATTTGCCCGCGACATTCTCCGCTTCGGAACTGCCACATCTACTCCTTGTTCGTGGTTTCGTCTTTGTCCGATGCGAGCAAGAGGCCATCTAAACTGGCCAATGCTTCCCATCGTGGGTCGCCATCCGCGCCGTGACTGTGACTCGGGTCGTGGTTCAGATTTGTCCCACACTTGGTACACAATCCGGCACAATCATCTCGACACTTCACAGTGAATGGCAGATCGGTAACCACCAGGTCACGCAATAGCGGTTCAAGATCAACCAAATCATCTACGAGGTGGCGGGCGTCCGGATCGTCTATTTCTTTTTCCGGATAGCAGTACAACTCCTGGAAGTTTGTCGAATCGGGGTATTCGATCTCGTCTAGGCAGCATGCGCAGTTTCCGGTCAATGTGAAATCGGCCGTTCCGGTGGCCAGCACTCCCTCAACTACAGACTCGAAGATTATTTCTAGTGCTATAGGCGATTGGGGCTGTACACCGATCATGGTTATGCCGAGGCCATCCGGTGCGGCAACTTCACGCCGTACCTGCATTGAATGTCCGGTTTGGCGCGCAATGGTTTGCACATCAAACACGAGGGACGAACGGGGATTAACCGAGCGGACAGGCACCTGAGGCTCCCTTCCACCGGAGAACTACAACGTCATAACCAGCCATGTACTTTACCTTAGCTCGCCTCATATCTTCAAACTCGCGAGTTGACTCATCGTAAATGCCCGTGTAGCGGGGGTCGTTGACTCATCTGAAAATGCCCGGATGGGTCAGCCTTGTGTGATGGAGTTAACGATGAGGCAAGACGACCGCAGGTTTGTGTATCGAAATGCGAAGCATGTTGAGTGCATTTACTCTTGTTCATTTTTCCATCCGACAGGCATGCAATTGTCAGATTAAAAACATTATTTTTGAACTCGATAGCGCAATGTTTCAGTTCCCTTCGTCGACAAAGCCAACGAGTCTTCTGCCCGCTTCCAGGTATCGATCTCGCTAAGCAATTTCTGGTATGTGGCCTCTATCTCTTCTCCAGCTTCATTGCATAGTGCGAATGTGATAGTCATGGCTTCTGGTCGAAATTCAGTGCTAGTTACGGCATTAGGTATGTGATATCGGTTGCAATCCATCTGACCAACGACATCACTACCCTCGATTATTAGAGTGATAGGTTCTTGCGGGACAGACAACTGATGATCCCACCACACTAGTTCCCAAACACCTTGGAGCTGTTCCACCCCAGCGGAACCCGCTGGAGTGGCGGGGGTCTCCAAAGCGCCCGGCGACCCACTGATGGCAGGCAGATTGGCGGTTGGTGTTTGCGTCATCAGTGATGAACAAGCGGTTATCACTGGTAATACGAAAAAGAAAACTATTACGACAAAAACCTTTGTTTTCATTCTAGGAACAAGTCGAAAGGGCGACCGAGACATCCAGCTCCTTCTACCAAGACTCGCGTGTAACACATCAAACCATTCACGTGACAACAATAAGCATTTCGACAGCGTTGGTTTCTGCATTTTGAGTCATACACCTATACAAGCAAAATTGCACCTGAGAGAGGTTTGAGGATTGCCTCGATAGATGTCAATTGTATAGTCATAGAACACTGCGCCGAGATGCGCAGAGAACCGCAAGAATTAATCAAAGTTGCGGTCGGAGCGCCCTGTAACATCCCCACGGCATAAACCTTGCTGGTATCTCCTGGCTTAACAGAGAAGATTGGACCTCCACTATCACCCCGTGCTCCAGCTATTTGCCCACCAACCTGCTGTTTGACACGGATTGTTGTTTGTGCATTGATACCATCGTCAAAAGTATCAGTCAGGTTCTCTACTAGGAGGTTGCAGTGCACGCCAGAATTTGCTCCGCTGCTACAGACAAGTTCTCCCTTCTTAACCTTTAAGGCTCCTATCACCTTTTTGTTTAGACTAGAGGCATTATTCCAAGCGCCTTCAAACATATTTGCTCCTCCAAGACCAGTAAGAATCCGAGCTTGCCCGGAAGCGCTAGTTGAATATGTCAAACCGTATGAATTTGCGGGAGCGTCCCAAGCTCTATAGGGCGTTGAGGCGCAGTGTCGGGCTGTAGTGGTATGAGAGGTTCCTTGATAGACGACCGCGAAACCACTGGTGCAACCAGAATTGTCAGCGCCTCTTATCATTCCTCCAGCCCAGAAGGGTGATGCATCGTTCGATCTGGTAAATGGTACGTCTGGGGATCCATCTTCCACCACAACAGAGAGGTCATCGGCTGTGGCTTGGAGAACAATGGAACTAACTGCTTTCTGAAGCAGGTGTTGCTGGTTAGCCGTCATTCTCCGTGTGGTGTCAGTTGCGAAAAAACCAGGAACAGTCAGGTATGGCTTATCAAGATCGGGCCCAGAAATTCCAGAGATTCGCCATTTGCCTTGAGGTGTGTCAATGTCAGTGTCCATTAATGCAGCCATGGCTTTTCTTACACCAGCCCGAGTATACGGCACAGATGTTATTTGCAGTGTTATTTTCCTTTTTTCTGCCTCGTCAGCGATGATCTTTTGAAGCGGTGATGACCCGTGCCACAACAGTGTCATAGTGCGGGTATTAATGTTGACCTCTGCATCGTAGTAACCAGATTCGAAAATTCCTGACAACTCCTCTATCCAGGTTCCAAACAACATCAAATCTTCGTTATTAACCAACGCTTCATATCCGACCAAATCCAGCATCTTCGAGTAGGCGTCATCGACATCGGCAGGACTCGGATCAGGTTTGATAAAGACCGTATTGTCCTCAGAGTCTTTAGGACTAGCTGATGCAGCAGGTATTGAACACAGAACACTAGCCATCAAGGTGACAGCGGTTAATGTGGCAAAAATAGTGCGGCTAGAGGCTGAGCGAGAAGTTTGCATTATTTCTCCTATAGTGAAAAAACTCTTACTCAATCTTGCTATCTGCAATTTACGCTGTCAAGGGCTTTACTAGCCTCACTAATTCCTGGAGTCCGATCGCACACAACTAGTCTATGTCAAGCGGCTCTCCATGTAGCGAAAACTCACTGCGGCCACCTATTTGCTACTGCCCGGCAATCCGTTCATCTACTTCGGGGAAGAAATCGGCATGGTGGGTTCTAGAAACGACCCAAACAAACGGATGCCAATGGTTTGGTCAGCCACTGATCTAACTGGCATCACGACACCGCCGCCTCAGACGGCCAAACCCCTTCACTGGCTGATGGAACCTTAACCCTGCCGCCGCTATCTGTCGCTATCGTGACCGCAGGTTAACAGGGTTACAGTTTTAACGATTCGTTCTTGTTTAACGACCGATTGCTCTGGATTCCGCGACTGACGTGAGGAAAGACAAGAGAGACGGTCGGCAGCAACCAGCGGGGTTGGCGCATTCTAGGTTAAGTGGAGCCATAGGCTCAGTATCGACAGAAACCACGAGTTACTACAGGGGCAGGTTTGGTTGTTGGGAGAGCGATAGACTCGGAATACCATGTGCTACCAAATCACTGCGGTTGTCGGCGGAATCAGTTTGGACGAGTTGAGCGCCGCTCTAAACAGCGTCGGCTCGAAAGTACGCTTCACTACCGCTGCCAATCCCCACATCCAGGGGTTGTTGGCCGCCGATGAGACCTATCTGATGCGAGCCGACTGCCAGTGCGATTGCGGAACTTGGTTGGGCAAAGCAGCCAGACCTGACGAAGTGGACAAATACACCGTCACTGAAAAAGACCTAGTAAGGCTGAAGGCTAAGGGTTGGAGCGAACAACGCGTGAAGTGTTGGGTTGCTGAGAAGCAGAGAGCAGCAGAGCTGGCAAAGGAAAACCGGTCGCAAGACTCGGACGGACGAGACGGACAGCCATGGATGGACGTTGTCAAGACTGCCCTTGAAGTGGCGCAAGCTCGCAGTTTCGGGCTGCTGCTGCACTGGTATTCCGGATCGTTGTCAGAACCGATCAACGCAACCCGCCGCGAGTTCTCCTTGCAGCAGGTGAATGCCGATCTGCTCGCTGAAATGCCCAAAGACACCCTGTTTTCTTTCACGCGTAAGGGTTGAAGCGCAATTTCGATACACCGACGCTGGTTTCGATACGCTAGCTTGACAGCTAGCACTCAACCAGCGGGTATGGGGCGTTCTCGTTGGTTGAGTGTTGCCAACGGCAACTTATCGACCCGCGAGCGATGGTAGAGGCTAATGCCATTATCCCCAATTTGTCATCCTGTCGCGCTGTGTAGCAGCGTCGCAGGATCGATATACCGGTCTGCGACCGGCGGCAACCAGCGGGAGGAACAGAGCAACCAGCGCGCGGAACTAGGAAACGGAAATGATCTCCTATAGGCTGAATTGCATGTCTAGTCCTGAATATCCACAAACGCAGCCTGACGCACAGCAGCCATATCCACCAGCACCCCAAGGTAATCCTGGTACCACGATGGGTGTAGTAGGTCTGATTCTGGGATTACTCCTAGGGCCGCTGGCCTTCATAGGTTTAATTCTCTCGTTTATTGGGTTGCGTAAATCAAAAGCAGTTGGCATGAAGAATGGCGTAGCTGTTGCAGGCATCATCATCTCTATCGTGTTCTTCCTGATTTCGATACCGATAGTGCTGGCGCTGGGAACACTCGCAACTACCTGCATTGATCAAGGCTCAGGTGTCCATTGGGTCGCAGGTATCCCATTCACCTGCCCCTAATCGACAACCGATAGGTGAGCAGTCCTGGAACCAGGCTAGCTCAGCCGAGCCACTCTGGTAGCGCTTGGGTGTCCGTAATTCCGATTTGGGAGCGATCTGCCAACCGCGAACGCATCGTCTGGATTTGATTGATTGTATTCTGCAAAGCCGCCTCGAAGCTGGCAATGCGCTGATCTATATAGGTGTCTGTCTCACGCTTGAGGGCATCGGATTCGGCCATGGCCTGCATTTCAATAGCTTCTGCGCGTTGCGTCGCCTGCGATACAACCTCAGTCTGATTGGAGAGGTAAGTGGCCTTATCTTCAGCGGCCTTTATTATCTGCTCCGCTTCTTTTTGGGCACGCTCCAAGGTTGCAAGCGAGTTTTCGGTGACGCGTTGTGCCTCTCCAATGTCGATTTTGAATGCTTCGCGTGCCTGCTCCAGAATTTGTAGAGTTTCTTTTCGGTTCACCATGCAGGAAGCCGACATGGGGACACTCTTTGCATTTTCGACCAGCTCGTAGAGTCCAGCCAAAATTGCCTCAGTACGTTCTTCCATATTTCAGCCTTCTCTGCTCTTCACTTTCCCGGCGATACGTTCAGCGACTAACGCCGGAACGTACCCGCTCACATCTTGTCCACACCAAGCAACTTCACGAATCAGGGTAGAAGAAAGCGTACTCCAACGTTGATGCGCCGGCAGCATTAACGTCTCAATTCCGGCAATTTCGTTGTTCAAATGCGCCATCTGTAACTCGTATTCAAAATCAGAAGCAAATCGAAGTCCCTTTACCACCACTTGAGCACCATGTTCTCGGCAAAAGTCCGCCAATAAACCAGCCAACGAATACACGCTTACCTGGGGCATATCGACAGTTGCAGCTACCAAAAGTTCTAGCCTCTCTTCATGCTCAAACAGATAATTCTTCGTCGAATTCTGTCCTACCGCAACTATCACCCTATCGAAAAGAAGATTGGCTCTCGCAATGATGTCCAGATGACCAAAGGTGACCGGATCAAATGAACCAGGGCATACCGCGATCACATTCATCCTTTCATCGCAAAATACAGACTTGTTTCACCATAGTTACGCCTGTCGATTTCATGCAAGTCAGAGCGCCAATTTGGGACGGCGCTACGGATTGATCGTTCAACAATTACCAGAGCGTTCGCTTTCAACCACCCATTATCTACTAGTAGACGCACGATGTCTTCCAATTCGCTGCTATCGGTTTCATATGGAGGGTCAGCCCAGACGATATTGAACGCTAGTGGGGCGGGTTTCGCAGCAAATAGTTCTACCCGACTGTGCCGGGTCTGAGTAGCCAAACCCAACCGCCGACTGTTTTGGCGAATCAGCGCCGTATTTGAACTATCTTTCTCCACTGCCCACACTGGGGCGGCTCCCCTGCTTGCAGCTTCGAGGCCAACCGCTCCGGTTCCCGCGTAAAGATCAAGAAATGACAAACCTGCAAGTTGCTGGGCAGCTTCCCCCATTTGACCCACTTTGGCCACAATCATCGCAAAGGCCGCTTCGCGTACCCGATCAGTAGTAGGGCGCGTCAGGTCGTTTTTCGGCGACAGGAGCTGCTGTCCTTTGGCGTATCCGGCAATGATTCGCGGCATTAGCTACGCTCCATCCAGTCAGCATCGCTTAGTTGCTGCATTGCTCGGATTGCGTCTTGAAAGCCAGGAGTTTCGCACTTGGGGTCTTGGCTGACGCACATTTCGGCCAGTGTGCGGGCCTTGGAAATCAAATCAGCGTGTTCGAGCACCTTCAACAGCCGTAGAGCCGACCGGCTTCCCGACTGTTGTGCTCCCAACACATCGCCTTCTCTGCGTTGCGCAAGGTCAAGCTCTGCCAATTCAAATCCATTTCGGGTTGCAGCCACCGCATCCAATCTCGAACGGGCTTGATCGCCCTCAGGTACCTGCGTAACGAGCAGGCACACCCCTGGAAACTTGCCGCGCCCAATTCTGCCCCGAAGTTGGTGGAGTTGGGAGATTCCGAACCGGTCGGCGTCCCAGATGATCATCATGGTCGCGTTGGCGACATCCAACCCAACTTCGACCATCGTTGTAGTCACCAAAACATCAGTTTCGCCGCTGGCGAATCTAGTCATCGCCTGTTCTTTAGCGTCGTTGGATAACTGCCCGTGCAACACATCCAAACGCAGGTTACGCAATGGTCCAGTCCGCAATTCGGAGGCTAACTCCTCAACACCGGTGCCATTTGCAGATTCTTTCATTCCAATTCGCGGACACACTACATAGACTTGACGGCCGTTTGCTACCTCCTCATTGACCCGCACCCAAGCTCGATCTACCCAGGCTGGATGCAGCAATGAGTCCACTACAACAGTGTCAACTGCGGCTCGTCCTGCTGGAATCTCGTGCAGTGTGGAGACCTCTAAATCACCAAAAATCGTCATGGCAACCGATCTAGGAATCGGCGTTGCAGTGAGCACCAAGGTGTGCGGCTTAGTTGGGGCTTTGTCAGCGAGAATGGCGCGCTGTTCCACTCCAAAGCGATGTTGTTCATCGATTACCAACATGCCCAGGTCAGCAAACGTAATCTTGTCTGCAAGTAAGGCATGGGTTCCGACGATGATGCCTGCTTCTCCGCTGGCGGCGCGCAACATCGCATTTCTTTTCGCAACTGCGGACATAGAGCCGGTGAGCAGAACTACGTCAGTAGCTGTTTCGCTTGAACCTAGCATTTTGCCCTGACACAAATCGCCCAACAAAGCCTTGATAGTTCGGAAATGCTGACTGGCAAGTACCTCGGTTGGCGCCAACAGCACCGCTTGACCTCCAGCATCTATCACGCTCAGCATGGCGCGCAGGGCGACCAGCGTTTTCCCAGAGCCAACTTCGCCTTGTAAAAGCCGTTGCATCGGACGTTCTTTCGCCAGATCGGCGAAGATTTCCTCACCTATCTGGGACTGCTCGGTAGTTAGTTTGAAAGGCAGTCGGGCATCCAAAGCATCAAGTAAGCCGCCTTCTTTGCGTTTGCGCACAGTCGCGGTATTTAGTGACGCATCGTGGCGACGATAGGCCATCGTGAGTTGGGTCGCCATCGCCTCGTCAAAACGTAACCGATACGCACCAGCTTCGGCCTGTTTCATACCGTCAGGTCTATGCACGTATTCAAAAGCGCGTGCCAGCGTTACGACTTCGGCTTTTTCAAGCAACCAGGTTGGCCAAGGGTCGTCTGCTGTGAAGGCGGTCAGCGCCAATCTGGCACATTCGGCGATCTTCCAAGTCGGCAGCTTTGAACTTGCGGGATACATACCAACTAATCCAGCTTGAGCCAACTCCACTGCTCTGGCTCGATCTTCCGAAGTTCCTAAAATCCGACCAGCATCGTCCAACATGGCAAACTCCGGGTGTGTCATCTGCAATTCGCCACGGAATTCTCCGACCTTGCCTATGAAAACGCCGCTAACTCCTAAGTGGAGTTGCTGCTCCCACCAGTTGAGTAGGTGATCTTTACCAAAGAACGTTAGTTGCAGCCGTCCTTGACCATCGGACAGCACCGCCTCCAACCTTCCAGTACCAGGGCGCCGGTTCGCCGAGCGCTGTGCGAGGATTTGGGTCTTAATGACTTTTGCTGTCACCGCAACATGCTCCCCGGGTTTCAAACTCGATAGATCAGTCAATTCGGTGCCGCTGAGGTAACGACGTGGAAGGAGCCGCAGTAAGTCTCCGACACTGTAGATATCAAGTAATCCAAACGGTTTTGCGCTGCGATCTCCGAGAATCCCAGACAGGGGTTGCTGCAACTGCGCATAGGCCAGCGTTTGCCAACCCGTGAGTCTTGTATCCACCCCTGCTCCTGTAGAACTAGCTCGGATGCGTTCGGCCGGACGTCTCCTCGGTTCGAAATCCGAAACTGTCCCTCATCTTAGCTGTGCCAATCCCCTAGATAACACTGGTGTTCTGGGCGCTGTTAACGAATGAACCTATGATTAATTCTCAGCTAAGACATTGTAGGCACCAACTCTGACGGCGCAGTGATACACCATTTACCGAAAATGATAGACGAGTGATACACTTGTGCCATGCCCACATCATATCGAAGGGTGTTGATCACCAGAACCCCTCAAGTTGAGAAACTCATTGCCGCTGGGCAACAAAGATGGCCTGGACTGGCAGCAAGTGCAACGCTGGTAGCGCTTGCAAGCGAGGCAGTCGCCGTGCCCAAGCGAAGCAGCATGCTCAAGATATTTACATCACCTAAACCTCTGACCGCCGATGTGATTGCGGATGCACTCAATGAAAACTGACTTACCAGACATCAACATTCTCACTGCGCTCCACATAAACGGTCACCCGCATAGCGACCTTGCCAGAGCCTGGTTCGACTCGGCTGAGCGAATTGCAACCACGCCGATGACTCAAACAGGTTTACTACGGATGCTGCTCAACCCCACAATCAATGCAAACCCAGACCCCAAAGCAGCCAAACAAGCCCTGTCAACACTGCTTGCGGCTCGGGGAATGACATTCATTGCTGATGACACTGCCGATGTCGCCCAAACTGGATTTATGTATGCCCTCACCGGACACGGTCAAGTTAGCGATCTACACCTTCTTGGAATAGCTGCCAGACATGGGGCTCGCCTAGTCAGCCTCGATGCCAAAATCGAAGCAGCGCTGCGACCAAAAGATCGCCAATTCATCTATGTTTTGCGTTGAGGACGCGCGACTCTCGTTCATTTTGAAGGACAACAAGT
>Ga0082212_10006246_pt1 | contig 16068 bp, 13 predicted proteins | sample TergutNt197P3_FD_71548 | JGI IMG/M metagenome (GOLD analysis project Ga0082212, IMG submission 71548) | Neocapritermes taracua P3 segment gut microbial communities from Petit-Saut dam, French Guiana - Nt197 P3 | ecosystem: Host-associated > Arthropoda: Insects > Digestive system > Gut ... | reverse complement strand
GCATATAAGCACTTTGTGACAAGACATCCGCCCTACGAAGTTTAATCAAATCATCATACAAATCGACTCCCATCTTGCTTAACGCTTTTCTAAATGTCTTTTTAGAAACCGTGTCCGTGGCACCGATTCCGTAATCATGCCAAAGCACCAAACGCCCTAGCTTGTCTATGGTATCATTATCAAATTTTAACCTTCTTAAAATCAATTTTGCTGTTTTTGCACCCTCTTCATGATGCATATAAAAATGCTCTATCCCATTTTCATCTACCTTTTTTGCTATCGGCTTTCCCACATCATGTAATAATGCCGCCCAACGAAGCAAAGGTGTTGCTTCAATATTTTGTAGCACTCGTATTGCATGTGCACCCACAGTATCCATATGATGAGGATTACTCTGAAATGTGTGCATCATATCATCAAATTCGGGCAACACAATTTTTGTAATCCCTAGATCATAAGCCATTTCTACCCGTTCCGGATGGGGAGATATAAAAAGCTTTGTAAGTTCCATGCGGATTCTTTCCGCACTGATATCTTTTAAAAATACCGCCTTTTCTTGAATGGCTTTTTTCGTCTCTTCTTCTATGTCAAAATTAAGTTGCGCTCCGAACCTAATTGCCCTTAAAATTCGCAAAGCGTCCTCATCAAACCGTTCTTGCGAGATTCCTACACAGCGAATGATACCCTGTTCTAAATCCTCTAAACCGCCAAATTCATCTATCAATCCTTCTACATCATTGTACGCCATAGCATTTATGGTAAAATCACGTCGTTTTAAATCTTCTGTTAGACTTGTACTAAAGGCAACCGTATTCGGTCGCCTATGGTCTTCATATTTTCCGTCAATTCTATAGGTAGTAACTTCATAACCTGTTCTGCCAAACATTATGGTTACCGTTCCATGCTCAATTCCGGTATCAATGGTACGACGAAATAAACGCTTTACCTCATCAGGCTTGGCAGAAGTGGTAATATCCCAATCTTCAGGCTCTTTGTTCAGTACCGCATCTCTAACACAGCCTCCAACAATGTATGCCTCATAACCTTGTTGTTGTAGGGTTTGAATGATTTTGCCTGCATCTTTTGGCATGTTAATGTTCAAAATTTTATTCTCCGTTCTCTGCCTAGTTCTCTGCCTAGTCCCCTGCTAAGCTCACTTCGTTCGCTAAGGGCGGTGACAGGGCTACGACTAAGTTCAAGCTTCGCCTACGGCTCGCTTTCACTAAGTTCTCTGCCTCAGTAAGCTTTTCCAAAGTAAACCATGTTCTTGGCAGGTTTGCCGCAATATACGCAAGTATCGCCCAACTGTTCTTGTTCAAAGGGTATGCAACGCGTGGTCGCACCTGTTTCTTCTTTGATTGCTTCTTCGCAAGCCGTTTCCCCACACCACATGCCTTTTATAAACCCTTGTTTATTTTCTATAATATCCATAAATTCTGCTTTTCCGGTTGCAACAAAAGTATTTTCATCTCTGTGGGAAAGCGCGCGGACAAACATATCATTTTGAATGTTTTCTAGAATTTCGCCAACCTTTGTTTCTATATTTTCTAATGCTACCGTTATTTTTTCTCTCGTATCTCTCCTTACAAGAATGGCATGACCTGCTTCTATATCTTTAGGACCGATCTCAATACGAATCGGAATGCCGCGCATTTCTTGTTCACTAAATTTCCAACCCGGGCTCTTGTCCGAATCATCTATCTTCACACGAAATGCATGAAGTACTTCCTTTAACTGTGCCGCTTTTTCCAATACGCCTTCTTTCTTTTGCATAATCGGAACAATCATCACTTGTGTCGGCGCAACTTTTGGCGGAAGCACCAATCCGGAGTCATCTCCGTGCACCATAATAATTGCGCCAATCAAACGCGTTGTCATGCCCCACGAAGTTTGATGTACATATTGCAATTTATTTTCCTTATCCGTATATTGAATACCAAACGCTTTGGCAAATCCATCACCAAAATTATGACTGGTGCCGGACTGTAATGCCTTTTTATCATGCATTAACGCTTCAATCGTATAGGTTGCCTCAGCACCCGCAAACTTTTCCTTTTCCGTCTTTTTGCCTTTTAGTACAGGCATTGCCAGTACCTTTTCACAAAATTCAGCATAAAGATTCAACATCAAAATAGTACGTTCTTCAGCATCTTCTGCCGTAGCATGTGCGGTGTGTCCTTCTTGCCACAAAAATTCTCTGGAACGCAAAAAAGGCCTCGTTTCTTTTTCCCAACGCACCACTGAACACCATTGATTATAATTCTTTGGCAAATCCCGATAGGATTCTATTTCATTTTTATAAAAATCACAAAACAGCGTTTCAGAGGTCGGGCGAACACATAAACGTTCTTGCAACGGATTCAATCCCCCATGCGTGACCCATGCCACTTCCGGTGCAAAACCCTCTACATGATCCTTTTCTTTTTGCAAAAGGCTTTCGGGAATAAACATGGGTAAATATACATTTTCTACACCGGTTGCTTTAAACATATCGTCCAATTGCTTTTGTATCAACTCCCAAATGGCATATCCCGTAGGCTTGATTACCATGCAACCCTTCACACTTGTATAATCAATTAATTCAGCTTTTTTCACTACGTCTGTATACCATTTCGCAAAATCTTCTTCCATTGAGGTGATTGCTTCCACTAATTTTTTGTCGTTTGCCATGCTTGCGATTCCCCTTTTACTTTTTGCTTATTATAGCATGAATCTCCCAGAAATAAAAGCCCGATGAGCGTACAGGGTCTTTTATTCAGAATTGGGTGTCACAAGTGGTTATTTTGACATAATTCCGCTATTTTCCTACAAAACAAACGCCAAAAACATACAAACTCGCACCGTCATTGACACATATGTTCCTTTCTGGTTTTAGTAATTTTCATTCATTTATCAATTCAAGTATCCAGTTTAACCAACCTTTTATTGTAGATGAACGTCGTTCAAAGGTACTGTCACTTTCGACATTGTAAAGACCGGAGTTTTTCATTATTTGAACTATATCTCCCGTTGGTGGCATATTCCCGCTTTCAAGATATTTATTAAGTGTATAACCAAATGCTTTATGTGAAAGTATCAAGTCGCAAAAAGCCAACTGACGTTGTTTATAATTTAATGAAAACAACCTTTTTCCTGTGTCGCTCAATCCATAAATTGGCATTGAACCGTCTTTCCTTTTTTCAAGTAAACCGAGATAACGCGCCGCATCAGTATAATAATTTGTTTGCCTTGCGTCAAATGCGTATTGTTCTGTGACTTCATTTCTACTTAATTCCTGTTCATTTAGCAATTCGCAAATGTTAATAACACGTTCAAAACTATCCGCTTGCGGAAAAGGAATTTGCGGCTCTGAAGCAATTCGCGTTTTTTGTAAAACTGCTTGAATGTCTGTTATTTCTATCGCCGTATCTTCAACGGAATAATTCTTTTGACTAACTAATGCTAATGAACAATAATTATTTTCATCTTGAAAAACATACTCATATAACCTATAAATACCATTTGAATAAACAAGAAAAAGCGGTCGAACAGGTTTTGTAATGCGGTTTTTCCAAACTCTAAAAGGATAATAAAGCTGTCTTATTAGAAAATCCTCTGACAAGTCGCGTTTTGCTTCAAAAAGAGCTAACCCTTTAACCCCCTCATATGCCGCGTCAATCTCAATTTGCGAATTGTTTACTTGAACATTACAGGGTGTATTGTTTTTAGTGTTTTTAATATTAAAATCAAATGTCCCCGAACCCATTCGCCCGGAAACCGTTGAAACCAAATCTTCATCTTGAAGAAAATCAGCAACTATACCTGACGCAACCGCACAATTTAGGGCAATGGCTTCACTTGAAACATTATTTGAATCCAAACTTTGAATATATGTCGGCAGAGATACTCTTGTGACAGGTGAATTATCATTTTCAAATTTATGATATGCGTCGAAATGTGAAATAACATAATCACCCCGTGTTACCGGGAGTATTGCCAACTTGTTATCATAGAAAACTTTAGGCAGATTTATTGTATGGTCGAATTTTGCCATAAGACGCGGTTCTCTGTACTCTTTTATTTGCGGTGCTGAAATATTAAACCAACCGTTAGCGTCTATTTTGTTTAGAATGTCATATTTTTCAAACAGTTTTTCCCATGCAACATCATTCAGGCTTTTACTTGCATTACTCATAATTTCTCACCACCACTTCATCAATTTCCCCGCGTTTTGTGGAATCTGAGTTAATAGCCCTTTTTGCTCTTACAATGCTAATATGATATGCGGCATATTGTTCTTTAATAAAATCTGTTGCAGAATTAGAAAGCATAAATTTTATTCCTTTAGAATTTAATTCGTCGCAACATTCGCGCAAACGTATCTGATCATCTTTTGAAAATCCACCTTTTGAATAACCTGTAAAACTGGATGTATCAGAAACAGGGTCATATGGCGGGTCAAGATATACAAAAGTCCCTTTTGATAAGCCTTTTAGTGTTTCAATATAATTCACAGATGTTAATTGAACAGAAGCAGAATTCAAATAGGTACTGACTGCCCGGAGAGTGGGAGCATTTATTATATTCGGGTTACGGTAGTTCCCAAATGGCGAATTGAATTCCCCCGCATTATTGACGCGAAACAAACCATTATAACAAGTTTTATTTAAGTATAAAACACGGGCAGCCTTTTCAATGTCGGATAATGAAGAATATTTCTTTTTATCCCTATCCCAATCCCTGACAGAATAGAAAGAGTCTGCTTCATTTTTGAAATTTTGTAATGCAGAAATAAGCGCGTCTACATCAGATTTAATAACTTGATAAACGCCAATCAATTCAGTGTTAATATCATTTACATAGGCTGTATTGGGCTGTAAATTAAAAAGCAACGCGCCACCGCCGACAAAAGGTTCACAATATGTAGTAATTCTTTTTGGGAGTAGTGGGGTTAATGTATCTAATAACTGACGCTTTCCACCGACCCATTTTAACACGGGGGCAACTAATTTATTTTTTCTCATATGGGTGTTGCCCTCCTTTCGTCCGAACGCAAATTTATGCTTTACAGTATAGCATATATCTTTTATAATTGAAACAAAAATTTTCCGAAATAAATAACATAATAGAATTTTGTTTTGTTATAATTTAGCGAGTATCATTTTATATCATTCAGTAGATTTAAGCGACAAACAAGCTACAAACCAAAAGATAAACACAGCAGAAATCGCATGATATAAGGGTTTCTGCTGTGTTATATAAAGTCTTTTTCAGCGGACGTGGCATTCCTTTTTTCAAGATGTAGAAAAAGCGCAAGACCTACACGCGCCGTTAGTTCCACGCTAGAACCTGATTCTTTCGTAAGACCAAAGCCGCCGTCTGTATTCTGCCGCCCTTTCAAATATGTCAACAGCTTGTCCGCCTTATCGACAGGCACGTCATTTTCCATCTGAGAAAGCCCCTTGTTAAATGCTTCCAGTGCAAGGATGCTGTCTAACGTGTCTGATGTATAAGGAATGGAAAGCCCGAAACCGCCGTCACTATTTTGGTTTTCCAACAAAAGAAGCAATGCCGCCTGCTGTTCCTGTGCTATGTAGTACCTTGATAAGCTGTCCGTATTCTTCTGCCTAGTGGTTTCATACCATGCATCAAGGAATTGGCTTTCTACGGACATGCCCGCCCGCCTTAACTCTGTCATAGCATCCGTCGTGTCCTTGATGATACGGTTGTCTCCGAAACTACCGCCCTCTGCTTGCGCGTCCACCAGCCATGTAAGTGCCCTTTCCTTTCCCTGTGCCACGCCTGATGGCGCAGTGGCACTTGCATAGAAACCATTTGGCAAAAGTCCAAGTAACAAAACCGTTACCAAGAACATCGCTATTTTCCTGCGAGCCTGCCCCATGACTTTTCTTTTTCGTATCAGTTTCTTCATTTCATTTCTCCATGTTTTTGCGTAAGTATTTTATTAAATATATTAATTTTTAATTAAAAAAACTCCTAAAAAGATTGGTGCCTCTTTTTTACGGAGTTGGGGTTCTCTATTTTTTCGTTTTTTTATATTCTTCTCTTATCGCATGATTTTGTTAAAATATTTTAGCATTTTTTATCCTACAATAGGATGCTTGGTTTGTCAACCATTTGTTTGATTAAATTTATAAATAAATCTTATATCAGTTTTTAAATCTTGATAGTGAATTTATTTTAATCTTGACAATGAAGATTACGGATATTATATTATAATATCAATAGTTCTTTTTATATAGGAGAAATCATTTATGAATGCGATTTATGCAAGGCAATCTGTTGACAGAGCAGACAGCGTTTCCATTGAAAACCAAATTGAATATTGCAAGTACGAAGTTAAAAAAGAAGTCCTTCTATTTTCTTTTTGTGCAAAAATAAATGGCAAAATTTAAGAGTTTTTCCTCAGCCTTAGCACTGCTGCGTGGACAATCAAATGCAAATGTGTCCGATTTAGATATAGGGATTATGCTCACATATGAAAACGAAAACCTATCTCATTTGAAATAAAAACACCTGTGTATGTTCAACAAACTCTAAAGGTCAGTCACTTCATCGTCATCCTCCTATCACTCCACCACGATCTTGTAAATTTCTTTCCCCACCAAAATGCTGACGGGCCCCAGTATAAAGCCTACGAATCCAAAAAGCCGAAAGCCTATATACATTGCCATAATGGAAATCAACGGATGCAATCCTATTTCTTTGCCTACCATTCTAGGTTCTATATATTGCCTGAGAAATGCACACAAGAAATAAGTAACCAGTAGAATCGTTCCATAATACCATCCATCCGTTACAAATTCATAAATGGCAAATGGCCATAAAATAAATCCCACTCCCAATATGGGCAATAAATCTACCACGGCGATTGCGATTCCCCATAAATAAAAATAAGGACTTCCCACTATATAAAGAGAGGTCGTACAAATGACGTAATCTATTGTTACAATAAGCAACTCTGCCTTTATATATGCACCTAATGCACCCATGAAATGATGTAAAGAATTAATAATCTGTTCCCCTGCCCTACTTTTTGCAAGATAATTTTTAATATCCTCATAGTCCTTTAATATAAATATGGTTGCTATTACAGCAATAATGAGTACCATTCCGATATGAAATATATTTCCTATCACATTTACGGAAGTTGTGGTAAGCTTTGGAATGGCTTTGCTCATAACTTCGGTTTTAAAAGTTTGGGTTGTCGCTGTCATATATTCCACGCTGCTTCCTTGCGGGAATTTTCCATACTCGTCAATCCATTCACAAGAACTATAAATGATTTCATTTAATTTTTCTTGATAAAAAGGCATATTTAGCCGAAGCATTTCTATCTGTTTGCTAAAAAACAAAAATATTCCTCTGCCCAATCCAATCAATACTACCCCCAGTATAAATAACATTCCAAAGGTTCCCAGTATTCTTCTTACTTTCCACTTACGTTCTAAAAAAGTTACAATTGGATTGAATAACACCGCCAAAAGTCCCGCCAATAAAAACGGCACAAATAAAACCAAGATTCTTTTGATACAAATGTACAAAGAAAGTCCAATAAATAAAATTGCTAAAATTGATTTTACATTTTTATCTATATTCAAATTATCACACCCATCATAAAAATAATCAAGAACGCCGAAGCGTCCTTGATTATTATAAGTGTAATGATTATCTTTTATGCGATGTTTTCACATTTATTTTACTTTAATTGTAATGGTATGTTTCTTGCCTGTTCCATCTTTCGCTTTTGCAGTAATTTTTACCGTCCCTTTGCTTTTGGCAGTAACTTTGCCTTTGGCACTCACGGTCGCTACTTTTGGTTTGTTTGAAGTCCACGTTAGTTCTTTACTGATTCCTACAGCAGGCGTGAATTTGGGTTTTATGGTTACGGACTGACCCTTTTTCAATATCTTTTTGGTTGTAGACAGTTTGACTTTCTTGACTGCATTGTTCATAATGGAAATCTGATAGGTTGCCTTCACGCCGCTTCCGTCTTCGGCAATAGCAGTGACTGTTACCTTTTTGCCTACTCCCGCTTTCTTGGTTGTCACAATGCCTTTTTTATTTACGCTTGCATATTTTGTATTGTTCACTTTCCATTCGACTGATTGGTCCGTTGCATTTTTTGGCAATACTTCCGCTTTTAATGCAAGCTTTTTGCCCGGTGCCATTTTTTTGGTAATGCCGGTGATTTTGATTTTTTCAACTTCTATATCTTCTTCCTCTTCTACTACCGTAATCTTGCAAATTGCAAACTTACCGCTTCCGTCATTGGCGGTTGCCTTAATGGTCACTACGCCCGGCGCAATGCCTTCTACTTCACCATCTTCGTCCACTGTAGCTATCTTGGAATTGCTGCTACTCCATGTAACACTGTTATCAAATGCATCCTCAGGAGCTATTGTTTCTACAAGTGACACACTATCGTCCACCTCCAATATTTTTTCCGTACTGTCTAAAGTAATCTTTGAAACCAAAATTTTGGTTGCTTTTATTCTAAATACAGTATCTTTAGAAATCGTTACCTTGCTTTCTGAACTGTAAATATTGTTTTCATTATCCTCCCATACCGGGTCGCGGTATCTATATGGCACATCTATTATAGGCAATATGATTTCACCGCCGTTTGACACTTCAAATTCTTCTATTTCTGTTCCTTCCATATCTAAGTAAGTTACCGCCCAAAGACCAATTGGATTTCCATTTACATGCAGATCCTTAATATCTGCATTTTTGAGATGGATCGTCATGTCCTCTTCCGCCTCGACGGTTACTTCTTTATGTGTTCCTGTAATGGTATAACCATCTGAATTGACAGTGTCATCATCTAATAAAGTCAATACCTTTGTTCCGCTGTCATAGTCAACTGTTTGATGTGTTCCCATGACATTATCATAAGTGCATAATGCGGCAACATATTCAGTATCATTTAACATGGAAACATCTATGACATATGGATTATCAACCAAAGTATATAGAGACAGCGTGTTGAGCGCGGGATCACTTGCAACATACTGCGCTGTTTCTGCCAACCTGACCCTAATCGTATATTGTGTAAATGCATTTAAGCCTGTAAACTCATATGAACCTGTAATTTGAGGGGTCTGCCATGTACTCCATGTGCTTCCATTGGAAGAAATGGAATATTCCAATGTGCCGCTACCACTATTGAGTTCCGCTGAAACCATAATGCTGTTCTTGGTTCTTGCTAACATATTCATGGTAACTTGCGGTGCTGCTTGCGTTGCTTTTGCTACCGTTACTGTACAGGTTGCCGTTCGGTTGCCATCTTCTGTTTTTACCGTAATGGTTGCCGTTCCTGATTTTACTGCCGTTACAACACCGCTGCTACTTACAGTTGCCACAGTCGTATTGTTACTGTTCCATGTGACGCTTTTATTCGTTGCATTGCTTGGTGCAATCATCGGAGTTAAAGTTTCCGTTCCGCCTACTGTCAAAGAAGCCGTTGGTTTGTTTAATGTGACACCTGTGACCGCTACGGTACTAGGTCCTCCGGAAGGAGAATAAAAGGTTTTAATTCCTGTCGGTACACCCGGCGTACCGGCTGTTGCAATGTTTTGTTTTCCATCATTTTTATTTTTTAAATATAATGCCGCCGCCGCCCCGACAAATGCCGCGTTATAATCAATCGCCACTTCATTGCAATAATAATCATTTGCATTATCATGATAATCACCATTTGACGCCTCAATACCGCCTACCAATGCTCCGATTAAGGAATATGCCTGCGTCGTTGTGGCATATCCTTGATCCGGGAAACCCGGATAGCCGGATGAAGCACGGTGATGTGGATATTTACTGGAGTTTTCATTATAACCTACAATAAAGCAACGTTTATTTGTATTATTTCCCATTAAGAATTTCATTTGCCCCTCTGCCCATGTCGTATGACTGTTGGAACCGTTGCGTTTATCATAAATTAATCCTTCCAGTTGGGTATTGCAGTTATATCTTGCGGACCCCCACTTACTCAGCCATGAATAGCCATTATCTACATTTACGCAGGCATTTCTAATTGATTGTGCATTTTGATTCAATGCATTCCAATTATCCTCGCCATAAGCCAAGGCATAAGCTGATACGTCATCCCATGAAGGCCATGAATACATATTGCATTGTCCTTTATAAGCGTTATATTCCGTTTTATATTGTTGATCATTGGTTGCCTTGAATAACCATGCTGCCGCTAAACAATATTCATCCTGCCATGCGCTTGAATTATAAAACTCTCCGCCTTGACTGTTTTGTTTTGCTTTAGAATTTGCTTTCGCAAATGCAAATAACTTTTTCGCACAGTCCAAATATTCTGTATTTCCAAAATTCACATAATGAATGGCAAGTGCCGAAATTGCCGCACTGACTTGATCCGTTGCGGGCGTAGACGATGTGGCAAAATAGCCGGGTCTTGGTATATTTTCTACTTCCGGCGCTTTCCACTGGCTATGAGAAGCACCATCGCCTACTTGATAACAAAATGCTTCTACATTACCGCTACCGTTATAAACCGTACATCTTACAAAATAGTCGCAAAAATGGTCCATAATTTTTTTAAAATGGTCTGACTGCCCTGTTTCGACAAAGGCATCCTTATACTCATAATATCCAATACCTAATATAGAAGCGGTGTAGCCTTGCGGCAATCCGAATTTATCATGATCTCCCGCATCATGGAATCCGCCTGATATATCTATTGTTCTTCCGCTATATTGAACCGCCGTTCTATCATTCGCATGACAGTTTCCGCGCCACGTAAGACTGCAATTTGCATTAACCTGCGGACCGCACATATTCGCATCGTAAAAATATAAACTATATTGCAAAAGCTTGGCATAGTTATATTCAATATTTAAATTCAAGTCTGTAGTGCTGTCTCCGCCGCCGGGAGGGGGATCTCCGCCTGCTCCTCCAGAAATTACATCATTAAATGCACCTGTGGGACTGTTTCCTGTTTTATAATATACAATGGGATTGCTTGCATTCTGACTTGCATAATAACAAAATTTGAAATCATCATTCGTAGTCGAACCAAAGCTTGAATTTGCTGAAATGACAGATGATTTTGTAGGATAAACATAGACATAGTTGTTGGTATATACCGCCTGTACATTTGACCATGAAGTCCAATCTTCGACCTTGGTAACACCTGTAATGGGGATTGCTACAATCCAATCACTAATGGATTGGCTAAGCCCGTTATGCACTTGCAAAAAATATTCATGATATTCCCATGACGGATCAGTGTTCAGCGTAAGAACAGCCGTCACACTAGGAGATGTCGTTCCAATATCCGCCGGATTTGCCGCTTGCACCTGTTTCATCGGTACATTTACCAACGAAAACGCGAGTATGATAGTCAACGCCCATGCCATCATTTTGTTCCTCTTTCTAATCCATTCGTTTCCTTTCATTTGCCCCACCTTGCCTTTCAAAACACACCTGCTCCCAATCAGTCTTTGTTAAAAAACGATACTATCTATATTATACCAATTTGGGCATGGATACACAAGCCAAAACAGCAATTTTTTAGTAAATTTGATCATGCATTTTGCATATAATAAATGTAAATATATTACTTATATTGATTGATTATAAAACCGGAGGGAATTACATGGATGATCATGATCAAATGGTTAAAACCCTAATAGAATCAGCAGATTCTATCGAGGAAGTGGATAGATTAATTGACAAGTATGCACGTTGTACAAACGTTGCACAAAAACTTGCTTATTTATACGACATGTTTGACATTGTGATTGTTGGCGGTCACAATAGCACGGATGATGAATCGCTTAAACAGCAAGTCGATTATGAAGCGGTGGTGACTACAATTATTAATAAAAAATGGAGGTAATTTGTTTTGTCTAAAAAATACACAAAGCATGAAGTACATGACGAGGCAAGACGGGTTAATGAACTTTCAGCAAAATATCATTTTTCACACGCTATTGATGCAGTAGATGTTTTATTAAGAGAACGTTTAAAGTCCCACCGAGAAATAGAAGTGGTTCAATTAAGAAAAAATTTAGAACAATTCTTGGACATAGAAGACGAAGCAAACGCTAAAGACTTGCACAATCAATTACAAGTAATCAATAACAGCAAATCACACTTCCATATTTATATAGAATACTGCGATTTGTCAGATAAAAAAGCTGCCAGAACTATTTATTCCGGAGGTCAATTAATCATAACATTGCCACAATATTTATTTAAACAATCCATAGATCATAAAGGAACATACACTCATCATGCAAAAGAATTAAGAGAAATCATGGCGCATGAGATAGGGCATTGTGTTTTACATTCCGAAGACATCGTGAAACTAAAAAACACACAGGGAAGCAAAAATCTTCATAAGGATGAGCAAAAAGAAAAGGAAGCAAGTTGGTTTGCCGAAAAACTTTTAGAACTACGCCATTTAAGAAATCAAAAGATCAAAAAGGATGGAACGCTAAATGAAATTTTTTAATCTTTTACTTCCTCTAGCAGATATACGTATATGCTGCAAACAGAAAGCATTGCAAACGAATATAAAGAGATAGAGCAATATTCTCAAAATAATTATAGAAATATTAGAATTCGTAAAAAATGAAGACATCAACATTATTGTAAAGGATTATATGACAGACAGCGGACTGGATCTTTGGATACAATTAAAATATGCTTTTTTATATCAGATTTTTCAAATGCTTTTTAAATGTCTGTTTGATTGTAGACAATAGTATAATGCTTAGAATGGCGGCAGCGGCAGTTTGCCAACATTTTGGGTCTACGGAAAGTCCAAGCGCAAGCGCTGCCGCCGGCGGATGTTCCGTATTTGTAATCACCATCATAAACATTGCTGCTGCAACTGCCGCCGCAGATATAAAAATCAAAATATATTCTGCTCCGTTAAAATCCATATTTAAAATAAAATAATGCAAATGGTTAAAGCATAAGCCGGAAATAACACCACAAAAATATCCTCCGATTACATATCTTGGACGAGATGCATTCGCATGTGGCGTTACAAACAAAATAAAGCTGCTTGCCCCAAGAGATGCCACAATTACATGGTCAAATAAGCTTCCAAGCAACAGCATAAAACTAATGCAAATAAAAACAACCAAGCTTTGCAGTATGTAATGTTTATAATCTGTGCGAAATTTATCATCAAATAAATGTTTTAATATAAAGTTTTTCATGATGGTTATACTACCTCCAAAAGCGTATTGACAATATGGTCATTTACTTCCGGCTTCATAAAACAAAACCGAATATAGTGTTCATTCAGTCCGTTAAAATCAGCACAGTCGCGTATCATAATATTACGTTGTAAGCAATATTCAAAAACGTCACGCGAGGTTAAATCTTCTTTTAAAAGCTTTAGTAAAATAAAGTTAGCGGCAGGTTTGAACACTCTAATGGTTTTTCTATTGGATAACGCTGAATAAATTAAATTTCGCTCTGTATGAATCAGGCTTTTTGTTAAGTTGATGTAATTTTCATCTTCAAACATAATACTTGCGACCATTGCAAGGGTACTGATTGCCCAAGGATTTTTTGTGCGTTCAAATTCATGCAATAGCTCTTCGTTACCGGTAATGGCATAGCCAAGCCGAAGCCCGGGTGCTGCAAAAAACTTAGATATGCTCCTTACCACAATCAAATTCTGATATTGATTGGTTAAAAGAACGGAAGAAATTTCATCTATGCTATTTACAAATTCAATATAAGTTTCATCCACCATCACAAAAATATCAAGTTGCTTACACCTAGAAAGAATTTTATCTATTTCCTCTTTTGTTAAAGACGTAGAAGTCGGATTGTTCGGATTGCAAAGAATCAACAGGTCAATGGATTCATTTAAAACATCTAAAAATATATCAATATCCAATTCAAAATTATCACTCTCTTTTAAGGAATAGGACATAATTTCGCTTTGATTAATCAAAATTTCTCTTGCATATTCTGAATAAGTAGGCTCTAAGAGCATGGTTTTTTGAGGCTTAATCAATTCTATAAATAAACGAATCAATTCCGTAGAACCCCCGCCCACAATGATATGTTCATGGTTCGCACCCGAATAATTGGATATCCTTTGCTTAAGTTCTAAATAGTTACGGTCAGGGTAATCCTTAATGACATCAATATTTTCTAACAAAGCATTTCTTGCCAAAGGCGAAATCCCCAAGGGATTGACATTCGCCGCACAAGGGATAAGGTTTTCTTTTTTGATTCCGTACAATTCTTCTATTGTTTCTAAATCACTGCCGTGAAAATACGTTTTAGATTGCAACATAAAAACTTCCTCTCTTTTTTCAAGATGTTTAAAAATGTCCTAGCACTCTTGAAATTTATTATAAACATTAGATAAAAGAATAGCAAGCGAAAGCTTGAAAATAAATTTTTAAAAATAATATTATTCCGTTTGACAAACTTATACAATATGGTTACAATGATGATAATATGGGGAATTATACATAATTATAAAAAATATTCTATATTTCTAGATAATCACAACGAATTACAGAAAAGAAAAAGGTATTGATATGAGAAAACGGAAGAAGGTCGAAAATATGAAAAAAACAGCACTTTTACTACTTGTATTATCTACGCTAATTTATATAGGTAACAGCTATGCAATAAATGAAAGGTTTATGGAAAAATCAATGCCTGTTTCGGCATCCGGATTTTCGGAATTCATGATGATAGGTTCCGGTACAATCAGTTCTCCGTTTATTATTGACAGCGAAGAAGCATTTTTATTTGTCTCAGACGCAATTGTTCTTGGAAATACAATGAATGGAGTAGACTCAAAAATCGCATGTTATCAACTGCATGCAAACATAGATATGAGTATGACACCTTCATTCTTGGGAATCGGAAGTTCTTCTCATAAATTCAGCGGCGTATTTGACGGCAATGGATATGAAGTAAAACTCAATATCAATACAACAACGGCAACCAGAGTTGGTTTATTTGCTTATGCAGACGGAGCAATCATCAAAAATGTAACCATAAACGGCAATATAAAGGCAATCGGTTATGCCGGCGGTCTTGTTGGCGAGGCAACAAATAAAACGTTGATCGAAAGTTGTATAAATTATGCGACAATCACGAGTACGACCGGCGACTGTACCGGAGGCATCGCAGGATATGCAGCGAATGATGTAGTAATTAAAAATTGTGTAAATGTAGGTGAAATTACTGCCGGAAGAGATTACGTGGGCGGTATCGTTGGTAATGCGCAAAACAACGTGTCTGTAATTGATTGTGCCATAGAAGAAACAGTCGTAACGGGCAGGAGCTATGTAGGCGGCATACTGGGAAGATCAGTCATTTCTTCCGTAGAAGATTGTGACGTGTTTTGTAATGTAATAGCAACCAGTAGCTATTTAGGCGGTATTGTTGCTTATGTGGATAATTCAACTATTAAGAACAGTACCATGAGTGGCAATATCAGCGGACATAATACTACCGGAGGCATTGCCGGTTATTTTACCAGTAATTCAATTGCTACGCCGGGATTGATTGAAGATTGTATAGTAAACGGCAAAGTAACATTAACACTGGGCAATGATAATTACGGAGCCGGAATCGTCGGAAGAAGTTCTATATCATCCACGGGAAGATTGACAATACGAAATACCTATTTTAACGGGGACGGTGTTTTGGGTAGTCGCGTCTGCGGCATCTTTACAGGCACAACCGATTCAAACGTTATCATAGAGAGCTGCGGTTATTATATAAAGGGGATATTAGACCCTGCAGACACAGAAATTTCAATTGATGGCATGTTATGGGATGCATCACTGATTACCCGTATGGAAGATGGTACTTTTACAGTAAAAATACCTGTGAGCAAGACATCCGGTAGCATAATCACAAATAATACACTGGATTCCATTTCATTTTGGAAAGATTATTATAAATCAGAAAAGATATATATATCAGAAGGCAACGCAAAAATGCGGCACAATTTAGATTTAGATAATATTACGCTGCAAATATGCGATGCCAATATAGCCGGTAATGGTACAGAAGCATCTCCGTTTGTAATCATTG
>Ga0082212_10006245_pt1 | contig 16071 bp, 14 predicted proteins | sample TergutNt197P3_FD_71548 | JGI IMG/M metagenome (GOLD analysis project Ga0082212, IMG submission 71548) | Neocapritermes taracua P3 segment gut microbial communities from Petit-Saut dam, French Guiana - Nt197 P3 | ecosystem: Host-associated > Arthropoda: Insects > Digestive system > Gut ... | reverse complement strand
TATCTTTACGGCAACCCTTGTGGAAATGGCCGTGAAAGGCGCCATGAGTATCCGGTGTGAAAAGAAGAAGGATAAGGGAAATACGGAGGTCAACTATACGCTGATCAATAAAATGAATACCGCGCAGTTGCGTCCCGAAGAGCGGGAGATACATGCGACTATTTTCGCCGGTTCGGATACGGCAACCGCACCTGCTTTCGCTGCATCGGATACGGCGACAGCCCCTCCAGAACGGTACGAAACGGAAGTGGAAGTAGCATCGAAAAACCATAAAAAGTTTTCGGCGGCAAGCAGTGCGTTACACAAATCCGTAACAGGACAATGGAACCTCAGGGATTATTTCTGCGAGAATAGGAACTGGTCTGTGATGGGAGGAGTTATCCTCAATGCGGTTTTTGCGCTGTACCTGTTTGTTACAGGCGGAAAAGAAGATGTGATCTGGGCATTTGTGGCGGCGTCTCCTTTTATTGCTTATGAACTCTCTGTTTTTATGGGCGGATGGGGCATTGTGATAGGAACAGTAGCACCCATAGCAACATTTATTACCTTAGTAATAATGAATTTAGAAGAGTTTAATATAACAGTTCACTGGCTATCGGCTGCGTTTGTTATGGCGCTATCGTTACTGTACGTTTACTATTCCAAACGCCTCAAGGTATTCACGCCCGAAGGCGCCAAAATCGACTCCGAAATAACAGGATTCAAGATGTATATGGAAACGGCGGAAGAACACCGGCTCAACATGCTTAACCCACCCGACAGAACGCCCGAACTGTTCGAGAAACTGTTGCCCTACGCCATGGCGCTGGGTATTGATAACAAATGGTGCAATAAGTTTGACAGCGTACTGAAACAGGCCGGATACACGCCGCAATGGTACGGTGGCGCCGCCGGTATAGCAGTTGACGATATGTTCGATAAGGAATTAGCCGAAAGAATGAAAGAGTTGAGCATATCGTTCAAAACGAAGGTCAACAGCGCGCGGGGAGACCTCACAACAACCTATTCAACATACTCAAAAGACTCTGACAAGTACCGCAGTTCGCGAAGTTCACGCGGCTCGTTCGACTGGGATTCGGGCAGCCGCGGCAGCGGTCGTTCCGGCGGCGGCGGCGGTGGTGGCGGCGGTCGCGGGTGGTGATAGTCAATTAGGAATTAGGAATTAAGAATTAGGACTTTACATTAGTGTTGAAAATTAATGTTTGGCTTTCTGAAGGGAAGCAATTAGGAATTAAGAATTAGGAATTGAGAAAAATTGAGATACAGTATTTATCCCTCTTCGGAGGGGGTAAGGGGAGGTTTTCCGCTATACATCAACTCCCATACAACCAACAACCCTGTCATTTCCGAATAACTTAGAACACCGCTACGTTGACTGTTGGTTTTAAGATAGGCATCATATACTTTGTCCTGAACGGCCGACATTGTTTGGTTTATTTCTTTCTGCCAATGTTCTTGAATAGCCTTGTAGTCAGCGTAGATACGGGGATCGATACGTCCCGCAATTTCCCTGTAACGATCAGGCGATATCTTTCGCAGGTTGCCCAACAGGTACGACACCGTTTGCAGGTAACCGCTGTAACGCACCAAAGGGTGATCGCTCGACGTACAGATAACGGTTGCAAACAAGTTACATTCCGCTTCGTTGGCTATGCCGAATTGATGCGCCTTTTCATGCGCCAATGTGTAAGGATAAGTGATTGACAGTGAGTATGTATTGACATGCACTTCGTTGAAAAAGGGGCCAAAATATCCGGCAACACCCATACGGGTCATCCATGGCTCGGCGATGGTTTTCTTGGCGTTCCGCCAACCGCATGGATACGGTATACGTAATACTTCGTAATGTTTTGCATACAATGCTTCTATTTCGCTATCAATCTCTTTTACATCCAAAAACGGGTCGGCGACGTATGCCTGATTGATGGCATCAATATAGCGCCCAACCAATTCCTCGAAATATTCCCGATCTTCTTTCGGAGGATTTACTTCAAAACGTTCATAAAAACCCGGACGAAAATACCCGATGCCCCATGACATATAAAACCAAACCATAATCCATAATACAGAAAGCAGCAATGCCCTTATCCGGCGACCGAACTTTTTTCGGCGAATAATTAACACAATGGTATTGACCAGCAAAAGAACAGTTGCGACAACCACCAAAACATCTAACAGAGAAAATGAAAACCAACGGCTGAAAAAAGATAAAACCGTTGCTATCAAAGGGTAACAACTACGCATATACCATTCGGCCAATGCAACATTGCGAGCGCAAAAATAAACAAATAGCAGGAAAAGTAAAGGCGTCAGAAATCGGATGGTTACAGCATTGTATTTTTTATTCATAAAGCAGGCCGTTTTGTTCCAGTATCCCCCCAATTTCCTTTTATTCAAAAACAATCCCCCCATGGGAATTGGATATCTCAACCGTTGCCGAAGGTTCCTTGATTTTACCTGCAATGCCGACAACGACGTCTTTTGTATTTAAACTCGTTTCATAAAAATCCACGTTTCCCGTGCTTATATTCCCGAAACTTGTATGCAGTATCGCCTTGAAATTATGATTTTTAGTAAACGCTATCCTGATTGGTGCAAAATTAGCGTCTATCTTTATCTTTGAAAAATTTTCGTCAATACGATTCATCTTCAGTGAACCGTGAGCATACTGATTCGTTGTAAATGATTGTTTCAATCTACCAATCTCAATGTTTGAAAAGTCTGATGTGACATCAGCGCTACCCAATTCGTCAATCTTAAAACCACTATGCGACACACTACCCGACATAGCGCCTATTTCTCCTAATTGATATTGCGAAAAACCACTCTTTATCTGTATAGCGCCACATTTGTTAATCGTTGCTCCGCCATGTTGTATCGTCAGGTTCGCATCCGCTAATTCATTGGCATAGAGTTTGCCGAACTGAAGATTTATTTCCAAAGGCTCAATAGTATTATTCAGTTCAATATCACCGTGTTGATTATTCAATATATGTTTGGTGTTTTTCGGAACAGCGACTTCATAATCAACCATGCGTCCGCAGTTATTGCACTGTACGCGCCCATGTTTCGTTTCAGCCGATATTTTGGCGCCGCTTTGGTTAAAACTTACCTCAATTGATTCGGCGATTTTTTTCGCTTCAGTTGCATCTTTTCCTTTTCCTGTTACCGTTATTTTGAAAACAATCTTATCATTCGCTCCTTCAACAATCCGTATTCGCCCAAACTGATTGCTTATAGAAAGCGTCGGCGCTGAAGTTACCGTAAATTCGCGCTGAATTTCACTCTTATGTTCGATCAAAGCGACTTGATTTCTTTGTTGCTCTGCTCGTATTTTGTCACGTTCGGCTTGTAGTTTTTGTCGCTCTACTTGCTGTTCTACTCTTATTTTTTCACGCTCTGCTTGCATCTTTTCACGCTCCGCTTGTTGTTTTTCGCGTTCTAATTGTTGTTTTTCCTGCAGTTTTGCACGCTCTGCCTGTAGTTTCGCTTGTTGTTTTTCACGCTCCGCCTGTTGTTTTTCACGCTCCGCCTGTCGTGCTGCTTGCAACTGTTCACGCTCTGCCTGCCGGGCATTCGGAGTTGCTTGCGCATTGACAACGAATGAAATACTCATTGCAGCAATAAAAATTACCACAATCTTGCTCAACTTTGAAATCATTTGCGTATTACCGTACCGTTCCATAATTTTTCTTATTTAGTTATTATTTAATGTATTTGTCATAATTATATCTTGCATGTTTTGCAGTGATTCAATTTTGGTTGTATAAAAATCGGCTATCAATATGATATAATCTTCGTCCGTAATTTGAACCTCCGGAAGCAGATCATTCTCTATCAAATCCACGTTGGCAAGCAGAATTTCCCGATTCACTTCATCCACCTGTTGTATCAGTAGCAGGGTCGTTAAAGCCTCTTCTTCAAGTAGCATACTGTAATAATTACGCACATCAGTAAGCGTCATGCCCTGTTGTTTTGCTGCAAACGGATTCAATAGAAAAATAAAACCAATAAAAACTGCGGCTGCGGCAATCGTCGTGACTAACCATTTTTTCCTTGTGACTGCTTTTATCGGATTACTTCGTTGTTTCACGATTATCGATGATAAGTCCTTTTTCGTATCATTCCGACCAATCCTCATGTCATTCAGACCATTATTCAATGTAGAGATGTTTCGACTTTGCTCAACATGACAATTGAGCCGTTGTTCAAACCGCTCGCGGTGTCCGGATGGAAGCTCTTTTTCTTTTCCGAAAAGATACCCGGCATGTTTTTTTAATTTGGCTTCAAAGTGATTGTTATACATAACTATTCTTTTTAATCAAACATTTTTTCAATTTTGCTATTCCTCTTACATACTGCACGCGTACCGTCGAATAATTCACGGCCAACAGTTCCGCTATTTCGGCAAAACTCATCTCTTCAAATAAACGCAGTGAAAGTATGTTGCGGTAAGTGTCGGGCAATGTGGCAATGGCCTCTTTTATTTCCTCTATGCTGCAATCAGGCTCGTCTTCGTCAGCATCAGAATCCTCACAATCAGGGATTTCATCTGTCAAAAAAACGTCTCTCTTTCGTCGCCGTGTCGCATCAATTGCCGCATTCGAGGCGATACGCCGTAAAATTCGTTCCATACCTCCGGCATCATCATTGATTAAGTCTATACGGTCGAACACTTTCAACATCGTATCCTGCACAATCTCTTCCGCTTCACTTTCATTATCGACAATCGTAAATGCAGTTCTGAATACCGAACGGACAAACAAGTCATAAAACATCATCTGTGACTGTGCATTGCGTTCACGAACTCCTTTTACTATATGACGGTAATTGTTCATGCTACCTGTATAACGCAACAATTCCGAAATTGCTACATACGGTTGCATATTTTTGTTCAAAAATGTGGTAAAAGCATTGTGAATCAAAAAATGCTGTTTTTGCACTTTTCAAAAAACGTATTATTTTTAAAGTAACGGTTTAAATATTTGCGCTACGAATACAATTAAGAATCACAGAATTTTAATTCTCAATTAAATTAGTACGCCCGCGCAAAAATCACGCGTTGGGCGGAAGGTTGCCCTGTAACCATGCACTTACCCGATGTTTTATCGCCCTCAAACGGAATGCAACGAATCGTAGCTTTTGTTTCGGCCTTAATCTTTGCTTCCGTTTCAGGCGTGCCGTCCCAGTGAGCCAACAGAAAACCACCTTTTTCAATTTCGACCTTAAATTCTTCGTAAGAGTCCACCTGACGGGTAACAGATGCGCGGTAATCGTATGCCTTTTTATAAATGTTTTGCTGTATGGCTGTCAACAGTTCTTTTACATACACATCAATATGTTCAACCGAAACGGTTTCTTTTGTCAACGTATCGCGACGCGCCACCTCAATCGTTCCGTTTTCAAGGTCGCGGGCGCCCATGGCCAAACGTACAGGTACGCCTTTCAACTCATATTCCGCAAATTTCCACCCCGGTTTCTTATTATCCGAATTGTCATATTTCACACTGATGCCCAATGCTTTCAGTTTAGCGATAATTTCAACTGCTTTTTCATTGATCTGCGACAGTTGTTCGTCATTTTTATAGATAGGCACAATAACAACCTGAAAGGGAGCAAGATTCGGCGGAAGCACCAAACCGTTATCGTCCGAATGAGTCATAATTAGTGCGCCGATCAGACGCGTTGAAACACCCCATGAAGTAGCCCATACAAACTCTTCGCGATTTTCATTGTTGATAAACTTCACTTCAAAAGCCTTTGCAAAATTTTGTCCGAGAAAATGCGACGTACCCGCCTGCAATGCCTTTCCGTCCTGCATCAAGGCTTCGATACAATACGTTTCCAATGCGCCGGCGAAACGTTCGCTTGCCGATTTCATCCCCTTAATAACAGGTATAGCCATGAAATTTTCAGCAAAATCGGCATAGATATCCAATATTTTCAATGTTTCCTCCTCTGCTTCCCGACGTGTGGCATGGGCTGTGTGCCCTTCCTGCCACAGAAATTCGGCTGTACGCAGAAACAAACGCGTCCGCATCTCCCAACGCATCACATTCGCCCATTGATTGATCAGAATAGGCAGGTCGCGGTAAGACTGAATCCAGTTTTTATACGTATTCCATATAATTGTTTCCGAGGTAGGACGGATAATCAATTCTTCTTCCAATTTGGCAGCAGGATCGACAACTACACCACTTCCGTCGGCAGCATTTTTCAACCGGTAATGTGTCACAACGGCACACTCCTTGGCAAAACCCTCTACATGATCTGCCTCGCGACTCAAAAACGACTTGGGTATCAGCAATGGGAAATAAGCATTCTGATGACCTGATTCCTTGAACATATCATCCAAAGCCCGTTGCATCTTTTCCCAAATAGCATAACCGTAAGGCTTAATAACCATACAACCGCGCACAGCCGAATTTTCCGCCATATCCGCCTTAATCACCAAGTCCTGATACCATTGAGCATAATTTTCCTCTCTTGAGGTTAGCTCTTTTAATTCTTTTGCCATTTTATTAGTTACGAGTTACGAGTTACGAGTTACAAATTAAAATCTGAAATCGTAAATCTAAAATCTAAAATTCATTTTCAATTTTCAATTGATTTAATACTGTTCTTTCTCATTCGGAAAATCCTGCTTTTTCACATCCTTAATATAAGCCTGTACAGACTCCGTAATTACTTCATACAGATTGGCATAACGCCTCAGGAAACGAGGCGAAAATTCATGGTTGATACCCAGCATATCCTGCATAACTAACACCTGCCCGTCAACACCGCCGCCGGCGCCTATGCCAATGATCGGGATACGTAGTTCGGAAGCCACGCGCGCCGCCAATGCAGCAGGCACCTTTTCTATCACAATGCCAAAACAACCCAACGCTTCCAATAAATGAGCGTCTTCGACCAACTTCTTTGCTTCTTCCTCTTCACGCGCCCTTACGGCGTAGGTGCCAAATTTGTTTATCGATTGCGGCGTCAATCCCAAATGTCCCATGATCGGAATACCTGCACATAGAATCCGCTCTATTGACTCTCTGATTTCCGATCCTCCTTCCAACTTAATACAATCGGCATGAGTCTCTTTCATCACGCGGATAGCCGACTTCAGGGCCTCTTTCGAATCGCCCTGGTAGGAGCCAAACGGTAAATCAACAATTACCAAAGCCCGTTTTACGGCTTTGGTTACCGATTTTCCGTGATAGATCATTTGATCGAGCGTGATCGGAAGTGTTGTCAGATTACCCGCCATCACATTCGAGGCCGAATCCCCTACTAATATTACATCAATCCCCGACTGATCAATGATTCGCGCCATTGAAAAGTCATAAGCGGTCAGCATGGAAATCTTCTCCCCACGCTGTTTCATTTCCATTAACCGAAAGGTAGTTACTTTCCGATTATCTTCAGATGTAATTGCAGACATATTTATTCGCTTTTTTTCGTTTTACGCAACAAAGATAGTGCAAGCCAAGGGATATACAAAATCAATTTATTGGTTTTTATATCAGAGATGCCGCCTATTTTCTGTCTTACAAAAGATAGTGCAAGTTGAGAGCAGAACAAAATATACTTGCTTATTTTTTTGATAAAAAAGAAACGGCCATCATTACTAATTCGGAATGACATGCACTTAATCTAAAAAAATAAACCCAATGGTGTTCAGCAATTTCGACCTTCTTAGAAAGTCAAAATGCTCAACACCACCGGGTATATCCGATACGAATTTAAACTACTATCCAATCGACCCTGCAACCAAAATCGTCACCAATAAGGCAAGAATGGCATACAATTCAGGGAATACTGCCAATACCAAAGTAACGGTAAACACATTGTGTCCTTCTCCGGTTTCTTTGATTCCATGCGAACAAACCTGTGCTTGACGGTAGCCTGAAAAGAAATTAGCAAAAGCCATCAAAACACCTAATATGACAATTGCCCACGCTTGAAAAGTAGTAATAGTGGATACCAATAGCGGCTGTACCATAAAGTAACCAACAAAACCATACAATCCCTGCGAACTCGGTAAAGCGCTAAGCGCCACATACGATCCAAACCCGTCAGGATTTTTCTTCATAGAAGCAATCGCTGTGTTTCCACAAATCGTAGTTGCCAACACACTGATCGCGAATGAAAAGCCTGTCATAATTAAAACACCGACATAAGCCAAAATAAGATTCATTTCCATAATTCAATTTTTTATTTAAATGTATTTATAAAATTAATAATTTCAAATTTTTATATTTTTTTAAAAGGTACATAAGCAATACCTCCTCCTTCATATTCGGAGTTCTTAAAATATTCCACATAAATCAAACGGATAGGATGTACGATTGAACTGATTGTACACAATGCAATATTCAAGCCATGTCCCAGTACTAACACAATCAACATAAGAGGAAAACGCACTACGATAGGCAATCCTTCAGTCATATCTATACCCAGCATATTAAACACTCCCCCAAGGATTCCACCTGTCAGACCTATGGCAAAAAGGCGAATATAGGATAACGTGTCGCCAATTATACCGGAAAGGATACCGTACGTATTCCATAAGGCAGAACCAACGCTTGAGACAACACTTCCGCCCGGCGAAGAAAAAAACAATATAAGCAAGCCGCCAACAGCCGCAATGCCCAAACATATATTGGCCATGATTGGCGACCATGTAAAATCTAATGGTTTTCCAAACATCGACAGTATGGTAGGTCCGGCTACCGTCAACAGGGAAGCAAGTACCAATACCCACGCCCAAGGGGCAATACTGTGTTTAAATCCTTTCTGATATTGAGTCTTATAAGCAGCTACGCCTTTCCCGTATACCACATGGATAAAGCCTAACGTGAGTGATAACTTCATTTGGCCGTCTTGTGTAAAGAAAAATTGTTTGACCGGCGCCAATGCGGGAACATCCACTAACGTTACTCCGAAAAATGCTCCTCCCACAATCGCACCTACAACCGCAGTTGCTCCTCCGAGCCATTGACCTAAACCGAGGATAGGACGCATATCGGGGCCGAGTTTAAATTTCATTACAGTACAAAGCACCAATACCAACAACCCATAACCTGCATCTCCGAAGCAAAACCCGAAAAATAGCATAAAGAACGGAGCTAAAAAGGGTGTGGGGTCTATTTCCGTATGATTGGGGAGTGAAAAAATCTGGGTAAGAGGTTCGAATAATCGGGCGTATGCGTTGTTTTTCAGAATGATAGGCATCTTGTCTTCATTCTTGATGTCCAACTGTTGATAAAAATATCCTTGTTTATCTAACTCTTCTTCTACATATCCGGCCTTTTCGGCTGTAGTCCAACCTTCCAGGAACATTACTTTATTGTCCACTTGTCGCTCGCCTTGGGAAACCACTGTGGAATAATTAAATTCATCTTGCAAATATCTGTCAAAAGCATCCAAAGTATTATAATCTTTGAGCGCTATTTCTTTTAGCCGGTCGTCAATGTGTTGAATATTTTCTTCTAATTGTTTGGAAGTTGTGCAGAGCATATCCAAACCACTGTCAGGCATTTTTGCGCGTTCAGCTTCTATTTCGATACTTTCTCCTTTTTTGGTCACAGTCATAAAATAGCATGTGGACTTGACATTATTAATGACGAATGCATTATATTCTTCTTCCCATTTAGGATCAAAGCGCATGGATTGGCAGGTGAAAAAAGACACAACATATCCGGCTTCCTTTAGTTTTTCAATTGTTCTGTAACTAAAATCGCCCCATAACTGCATATAATCAATATCTTTTTGCAGTGTCTGTTTCTCGATAATCAATTCGGCTTTTTTCTCCTGAAGGCTTTTAATCGTTTCGATAAATTGCAGACCTTCCGCTTTTTCAATTGGTCGGGCAGGCGATAAAACCGGCGGCGCTTCTGAGTCGCCATTTAATTTACATAAGAAATCCATTGAGGTCTTTAGTTGTTTTCTTACGGATAACAACTCTTGCATTTCGGCATTTCCGGAAACCGACTTGTTGGTCGTTACATGTACAACGCCAATGTCCCTCAAGATATGGAGGAAGTCTTCATATTCTTTGTGATACGTCATAAAGGCGTATTTCTTCATCGGCACTATCATACGTTAGCCTCCTCTTCTTTTTTCTTACGTTTTTCCTGGTTACTGCGCATAATCTTCTGCGAAGCTTTCGACAAGCTTTGTTCGTCTTCCATATACCGTTTCACTTTTCGGATTGCATCTTTATAACCGGGTATTTGTACTTTTTCAAAAAGATTCACTTTTTGTGTTGTTTTCTTTCGGGCATATTCAAGCATTTCCAATTTCATTTTCGAAAATTCCGTCTCAATACCGATACGTGCCAAATCTTTCAGTAGTCCAATACCGTCAGTAGTCCACGCCGGACTGTCAAATATACTGTAAAGCTGTACGTCGAAATCCATCCCTTCCAAGATCGGCACTACTACGCCGGCGATTTTCTTCGTAGACAGATTCACATCTTTCACACTCACCAAGTTTGGATTAAAATCTTTCCACAAGGCCACCATACTTTCGTATTTCTGACTTTCCTTTTCGAATTGCATATCTAAATTGTGAACCTCTTCCTTGTTACGCGTCACTTCCATACGCAAGGCGCTTTCTTTGCTTTTGATTGTGGGCAAAGCGCGTTCGCGTATCTTCAGTTGCTTTTCGAGCGCTTGAAGCGATGTCTTGTTATATTGAAACTTAATCGCCATCTCTTTTTATTTCTTCCAGAATGTATCCACTAATTCCTGTTTGATATTTACTTCCGCCTGTGTGAAATATTTGGCGAAGAGATCCCATGCTACATCAAGCATCTCGGTTGTATTCAGGTTTACGTCAATGGCAAGCAACTTATCCGAATAGTCTTTTGCAAAAGACAAGGCGCGATTGTCGTAGTCTGTCAGGTCGAAACCATTCTCCAATTTAGTTTTTGCATTGGCGGCGTCGGCATACAAACGAATCGCTGCATTCATCACTTGTGGGTGGTCATGACGTGTTTTCTTACCGGTCACAAGTTGTTTCAGACGGCTCAACGAACGGAACGGGTCTACAATTACCTTACCGATATCGCTATCGCGACGCAGATATAACTGTCCTTCCGTGATATAACCTGTATTGTCGGGCACAGCATGGGTAATGTCGCCTCCTGAAAGTGTCGTTACCGCAATAATCGTGATACTGCCTCCGTCGGGGAACTGAACTGCTTTTTCATAGATTTTTGCCAGGTCGGAATAGATTGAGCCGGGCATGGAGTCTTTCGACGGAATCTGGTCCATTCTGTTCGACACGATCGCCAAAGCATCGGCATAGTTTGTCATGTCCGTCAACAGTACCAACACTTTTTCATTTTTCTCTACCGCAAAATATTCGGCGGCTGTCAAAGCCATATCCGGAATAAGCAATCGTTCTACCGAAGGGTCTTCGGTAGTGTTGATAAAGCTCACAATGCGGTCTAATGCGCCTGCATTGGTAAACGTATTCTTAAAGAATAAATAATCGTCATTGGTCATTCCCATACCGCCAAGGATAATCTTATCCGATTCGGCACGCATGGCTACCAATGCCATTACCTGATTAAAAGGTTGGTCGGGGTCGGCAAAGAACGGAATCTTCTGCCCGGTCACCAATGTATTATTCAAGTCGATACCTGCAATACCGGTAGCGATCAGTTCGGAAGGTTGTTTGCGTCGTACGGGATTCACAGACGGGCCGCCGATTTCTATCTCTTTTCCGTTGATTTCCTGGCCTCCATCTATCGGTTCGCCATACGCATTAAAGAATCGGCTCGCCAATTGTTCGCCCACTTTCAATGTCGGCGCTTTGCCCATAAATATCACTTCGGCATTAGTCGGGATACCTTCTGTACCGGAAAACACCTGCAAAGTGATTTCATCGTCTGCAATTTTCACTACCTGCGCCAATCGGCCATCAACCGAAGCCAACTCATCATATCCTACCCCTGTAGCTTTGAGCGAACAGGTGGCTTTCGTGATTTGGGTAATCTTTGTAAATATTTTTTGAAATGCTTTTGTTGCCATATATCAAGTACCTCCCTTCTTATTGTTCTGTTCTTTCTTTCAGCATATTATCCAATTGTTCATTGAATTTATTAAACTGTTCGCTTTTAAATTCCGAATAGTTCATTTGCTTGAAAATGTTTATTAAATTCTTGAAGTAGTCCATCACTTCCACAAAGTTGTCGAACTTGAAGTCCATATGGCATACGCCGATCACTCTGTCAAGCATAAACTCCTGACGATTCAATGGCGTAACGGCATCGACATTGTCGAATGCATCTTGTTGCAAAATGACAAAGTCTATCAATTCCGATTTCCAGAATGTGATATGATAATCTACAGGTACGCCGTCGTCGCCCAAAATGTTGATTTGTTCCGAGATTTCTTTTCCGCGCAACAAGCGTGTCTTCAGTTCGTTTACTTTTTCTACCCACGTAGCAGATATATGTTGCGCAATATAATCCTGAAATTCGGGATATTCCAAATATTTGGAATAACTGTCAATCGGATTGATAGCCGGGTAACGCTTTCTGTCCGCACGTTCCTGTTCAAGAGCGTAGAAACAGCGTGCTACTTTTTTGGTATTTTCCGTCACAGGTTCCTTCAGGTTACCACCGGCAGGCGAAACGGTTCCAATAAACGTCACCGATCCGGTTTTGCCGTTGTTCAAAGTCACAAAACCTGCACGGGCATAAAAGTTGGCAATAATAGCTGATAAGTCCATGGGGAACGCGTCCGGACCGGGAAGTTCTTCCAAGCGGTTTGACATTTCACGCAACGCCTGTGCCCAGCGCGAAGTAGAGTCGGCCATCAGCAATACTTTTAATCCCATACTGCGATAATATTCCGAAATGGTCATCGCCGTATATACGGAAGCCTCGCGGGCAGCCACAGGCATATTAGAGGTATTGGCTATAATGATGGTACGTTCCATCAGTTTACGGCCTGTATGCGGGTCAACCAAATGAGGAAATTCGGCAAAGATTTCGACCACCTCGTTGGCACGTTCACCGCAAGCGGCAATGACCACGATGTCGGCTTCCGCCTGTTTGGATATGGCATGTTGCATCACGGTCTTCCCTGTGCCGAAAGGGCCGGGAATAAAACCTGTTCCACCCTCTACAATCGGATTCAGGGTGTCAATCGTCCGCACGCCTGTTTCAAGGAGTTTGAATGGGCGGGGTTTTTCTGCATAACAGGTAATGGCTCTTTTTACAGGCCATTTTTGGGTCATAGTAACGGTTACCTCTTTTCCGCTTTCCGACTCAAGTACCGCAATGGTATCCTGAATCGTATATTGACCCTCCGGTACAATATGCTTAATGGTATATACACCTTCTAATACAAAGGGAACCATAATTCTGTGAGGCTGGAAGTTTTCATCCACTTCGCCCAGCCAAAAACCGGCTCTTACGATGTCTCCAACAGAAGCTATGGGCTTAAAATCCCACTTCTTATCGTTATCCAGTGCAAAGGTATATTGTCCTCTTTGCAGGAATACGCCATCCATCTTATCCAAATCGTTCTGCAAACCATCATAGTTGCGAGAGAGCATACCGGGTCCCAAAATCACTTCGAGCATGTGTCCCTCAAAATCGACTTCATCGCCAACTCTCATTCCACGCGTACTTTCAAATACTTGCACGAATGCGTTTTGCCCAATCACTTTTATTACCTCCGACATCAGCTTGACGCCTCCGACGGAAATATAGCAAATCTCATTTTGAGAAACAGGGCCATTTACCTCCACTGTGACTAAGTTGGCAACGATTCCTTTTACTATTCCTTTCGTCGTCATAATTATTTTTTGTTGTTTCTTTTAAATTCTTCCAGGACATGGGTACCGCTTTTTTTCAAAGGTCCCACTATTTGACGAAATGCCTTTTCACCTTCCGCCTTGTCAAGGCTTGACCAATATTCCAGCATCTCAAGCTTTAACCAATAAGTTATCACATTTTCAATATCAAACACTTGAGGGAAAACTTGTTCATCAAGCCATTCCCACTTAAATTGATCTGTTCTCCATTCGCGTTGCAGTATATCAGGATCTTCTGTGATACGTGATACGGAAGTCAGGTAGGCAAGCGTTTCTCCCAGCTCAAAGTCACGGGCGGCAGACGAACGCAACTTATTGGATACTTCTGTGTGACCGACAATATAATTCTCCCTGTCCAACTTATATTTGCGGCAAGTGAGTGCAGTATATATATTATTAATGTTCAAATTCAACTCAAACCACGCAGAAAGAAACGAATTCGAACGCTTCATGGCATATTCGTAATACATTGAAGACAAGCAGTCTTTCCACGGAATTGTAATTTCCTCTCCCTTCTCAATCGACGTCAAATACAGCCTTGTGAATTTTTCAAAATAGGCAGGCAAACGTTGGTTGTTACTTTTGAAAGGTTTCGTAAAGCGTTTAAATTTCTGTTTTGGTTTTTTCTTCAAATAGATACTGTCATAATAATCTAATTGAGCAATTTCCTCTTCCAAAGCTTTGTTGTACGCTTCCGCTTCTTTATTGTATTCTTCAACTTCCTTTTTGCCTTTATATTCGGTTTTGACGCCCGAAATAAGTACATTTATTTCATCTACCGTAAACTTTCCACCCTCAATCATTTCAAAGTCGGGATTTTGCAGCTGTTCAAGCAAATTATCGGTATCCGTTTTAAGTTTGAGTAACTCAAATAAACGTGCATCGGCTTTTGTAAGGTGTTTAGCCAATTCTTCTTTAAACTCTAAAACAGAAACAGGCGGCTTGAAACCGTCGAACATAAGATTAGGAAGTCCGGCAACCAGATAATAGTACTTACCCATAGTTTAGAATAACAATTCGATTATTTGCGGACGAAGAAATTCCTTAAAGAATGCTAAAAATTCATCTTCTCCGAAAGCCACCTTATAGGTGCCATCAGCCGGCACAATCGTAAATGATGTGGGCCTGCCATTGATTTTTTCCAACTTCACATTCCCTTTATTCAGTACGTCTTTCGCATTGGCTTCAATATAGTCACGCAGCATATCGGCAGAAGAAGATTGGATTGTGATCCCTTCAGCGCCGACCCAACCTTTTACTATTTCCAAAACCACTTTCTGCATATAACCGGTATCTTGTGCCAATGGTTGCACATTCGAAGTGACAATCTTCCCTGTCACCACATCGGTCATTTCCGTTTTCAGATCTTCGATGAATTGCGCGGCATACAACTTGAGTTCGCCTTCAGCATTCTTCTTCAATTCTGCTGCTTGTTTTTCGGCGGTTGACACTATGCGCTCGGCTTCCTGTGCTGCATTTTGCAGGATAGAACTCTTTTGTTCATTGGCTTTGGCCAAGATACGTTCTACTTCTTCATTCCCTTTTTCTACCCCTTCACGATAGATTTTGTCTGTGAGTTCCTGGATTTTAACGTCCATATATTTATAGTATTTTAGTTTGATTACAATAATTTGGGCACAAAGATATAATTTACTTTTATAAAACATGTTGAAAAATCAAAAAAAAACGTAAAAAAAATCAAAAAAAAATATCGCAAGATTATTCACGCAAAAATTCAATTACGAATCAGTTATTCAATCATAATTCATAATTGATGTTGCATATTCTCGAAAAGATTGTTATTTTTGCCTGTTATTTATACTTTTCGGTTCTCAATTTTCAGAAAAATTGCATGCAATAATCTATCGAATTTGTTTTATGTAGTTGTTTATTAGTAAAATATAAAATTCAAGTGTAATGTATATAACGAGGCGACGTTTTTTTAAATCATTCTTTTTCGGAATGTGTTTGTTTGTTTTAGCAATTTCGTTGTATGCCGCCGATAGTTATTGTTTCAGGGTTTATCTGAAGGATAAGGGCGTTGATGCAAAGGCTGTTGAAACACCCGATACATTCCTGTCGCAGGAAGCCATTGCACTACGTAACAAACGACTCGTGGATATTACGGTTTCCGATGTTCCGATCAATCCGTCGGTTATTGAGGAGGTGCTATCTGTGGGATGCCGGTTGGTTACACAGAGCAAATGGATGTCAACCCTTGTGGTTGAATGTGAGGATAGTTTG
>Ga0082212_10006244_pt1 | contig 16071 bp, 2 predicted proteins | sample TergutNt197P3_FD_71548 | JGI IMG/M metagenome (GOLD analysis project Ga0082212, IMG submission 71548) | Neocapritermes taracua P3 segment gut microbial communities from Petit-Saut dam, French Guiana - Nt197 P3 | ecosystem: Host-associated > Arthropoda: Insects > Digestive system > Gut ... | reverse complement strand
CCTGTTCTGTACAAGTCGGCGCTATCGTTGCGCCCGCTACCCAGACATGCGCACCCGTCGCCGGAATCACGTCAGTCCTCGTCGCGTCACAGCGGCTGCACTGCCATTTATCAAAACCGTCTTTGCAGCTCGCGTCTTCGTGGCCGATCAGCACGCTGAAGTCGTGGCCTTGCGCCTCGGTGAAGTCGTCATGCTTGGTTTCGCCGCATTTCGAGCAGGCATATTCTGTGTAGCCCTGCTCCGTGCAAGTCGGTGCTATCGTTGCGCCCGCTACCCAGACATGCGCACCCGTCGCCGGAAGCACATCTGTCTTCGTCTCGTCGCAGCGGCTGCACTGCCATTTATCAAAGCCGTCTTGACATGTCGCGTCTTCGTGGCCGATCAGCACGCTGAAGTCGTGCCCCAGCGCCTCGGTGAAATCGTCTTGCTTAATCTCACTGCATTTCGAGCAGGTGTATTCTGTGTAGCCCTGCTCCGTGCAAGTCGGCGCAATCGTTGCTCCTGCGACCCAGACATGCGCGCCCGTCGCCGGGATCACGTCAGTCCTCGTCGCGTCACAGCGGCTGCACTGCCATTTATCAAAACCGTCTTTGCAGCTCGCGTCCTCATGCCCGATCAGCACGCTGAAGTCGTGCTCCAGCGCTTCGACGAAATCGTCCTGCTTGGTCTCACTGCATTTCGAGCAGGCATATTCTGTGTAGCCCTGCTCCGTGCAAGTCGGTGCTATCGTTGCGCCCGCTACCCAGACATGCGCACCCGTCGCCGGGATCACATCAGTCTTCGTCTCGTCGCAGCGGCTGCACTGCCATTTATCAAAGCCGTCTTGACATGTCGCGTCTTCATGCCCGATCGGCACAGAGAAGTCGTGCCCTTGCGCTGGGATGCTAGTATTACTAATGACTTCCCCACAGACGGAGCAGGTCACTTTGACATAACCGTCTTCCGTGCAGGTCGCTGCAACGGTATCCGTCACTTCTGTGTGGTCAATGATCCCGGTGAAGTCGTCTTGCTTGGTCTCACTGCATTTCGAGCAGGTGTATTCCGTGTAGCCCTGTTCTGTACAAGTCGGCGCTATCGTTGCGCCCGCTACCCAGACATGCGCACCCGTCGCCGGAATCACGTCAGTCCTCGTCGCGTCACAGCGGCTGCACTGCCATTTATCAAAACCGTCTTGACAGCTCGCGTCTTCATGTCCGATCGGCACGCTGAAGTCGTGCCCTTGCGCCTCTGTGAAGTCGTCTTGCTTAGTCTCACTGCATTTCGAGCAGGTGTATTCTGTGTAGCCCTGCTCCGTGCAAGTCGGCGCTATCGTTGCGCCCGCCACCCAGACATGCGCACCCGTCGCCGGAAGCACGTCTGTCTTCGTCTCGTCGCAGCGGCTGCACTGCCATTCATCAAAACCGTCTTGACATGTCGCGTCTTCGTGGCCGATCAGCACGCTGAAGTCGTGCTCCAGCGCCTCGGTAAAGTCGTCTTGCTTAGTCTCACTGCATTTCGAGCAGGTGTATTCTGTGTAGCCTTGCTCCGTGCAAGTCGGCGCTATCGTTGCTCCTGCGACCCAGACATGTACGCCCGTCGCCGGAAGCACATCTGTCTTCGTTGCGTCACAGCGGCTGCACTGCCACTCGTCGTAGCCGTCTTGACATGTCGCGTCCTCGTGCCCGATCAGCACGCTGAAGTCGTGCCCTTGCGCCTCTGTAAAGTCATCCTGCTTTGTCTCACTGCATTTCGAGCAGGCATACTCTGTGTAGCCTTGCTCTGTACAAGTCGGCGCTATCGTTGCGCCCGCGACCCAAACATGTTCGCAATCAGTCCGGGTTGTGACTATCCCGCTTCCGCTTTCAAAAAACACGGTTCCCAAATCAAAATTTATCGTATTTTTTTCATCACACGTTACTGTTATTATCGAACCATCGGTCTCGCTTAATATCTCAAACCTCAAAGTGACAAGTATCCCGTTGACATAATGATCGTATGGCGCAGTACCGTCATTCCAGAACAATGTGTATGGAGACGTCCAGTCAATTGGACGCGGACTGTGCCCCTGTCCCGGCAGTAACCCGCTATCCACAACCCCGACTAGCTTTAATACAGCCTCATCATAATTAGTGAACAGCTTCAAACCTATGATCCCGGGATTGTTTTCAATGCTTATTTCAACATCCACAACATCGCCGACTTCCCCGGACGCGTCAGACACATAAACCGCTGCTTCCCCGGACGCGTCAGACGCATGAACAGCCGCTTCACCGGATGCGAACATACCGAAATCGCTCAATGCCATAGCGGGAGACGGCTGCGGCGGCTGCGGTTTGTAGGGAAGCCTCACGTATCCCTGCCAATCCGCTAAATGTCTCCTCAGGATGGTCAGGTCTGCGTTCGACACATCTCCGTCGTCATTAACGTCTGAGTTCAGTTCGTGTATCCAAGTGTTTTCCCAGTCGGCCAGCCAGCGCGCAAGTATCGTTGAGTCTACCGAGTCTATGACGCCGTTATCGTTGACATCTCCGCACAACGAGATAAGGACGACGCCGTTTTCTGTTTCGAAGTGTACTTGCTCTAAATCAAAATTGATAATGTCGCTCTTCGTATGGTCGTAGGATAAAGCTACTTCATAGCTGCTTCGCGGCGCGTCCGGCGCTACTTCAAAGTATAAGGTTGCGATTATCCCGTTTTCCGTTAGGTTTTCAAGAGCGGTACCGTTTTCCCAATACAGGGTATACGGTGAAGCGCCATATGCCGTGCTGCTGAAGGAGTCGCCCAGAATGCCTCCGTCTGCGACGTCAACCAATGTCAAGTACTCGCTATACTCGATTTTTAGTTTCATTGCGATTATACCGGGGTTATTCTCCATTATTATCGGAACAGAGACGATCCTTCCGTTTGTGCTTGCGGCATTTGATACTGTCAGTTTCGCCTTAACTGGTTCCGCGTTCTTTTCCCACTTCGCCGTCAACGTAATATCCGCAAAGATCGCGGCGCTGAAATCAAAGGCTTCCCCCGCGCTTTCCGCGAACCAGCCGAGGAAGGTATAACCTTCCTTCTCCGGATCGGCAGGCTTATCAACCGTCAGTCCGTGTACGGCGCTGATCGCGACAGGCTCGCCGTCTCCGCCAGTCAAGGTCACTGTGTAAAAGCCCCACGCGCCGTCCGCCAGCGTGCGCGGACGCATCTGCTCCAGCTTCTCCGGCGTCATGCCATTTGCCGGGCGATAATCGACCGCCGGGAAGTCATCATAGTTATCATCTGTGTCAACGAAACCGACACGCCGCGTGGATTGCTGCTTGGAGAACTTGGCGGCAGGCCCGTCGCCTTCATAGTAGGCGGGCGCCCAGTTATTTGCCGCGCCGATAAAGTCCACGACGCCAACCGCATTCAGCGGCTCGGTCGTCGGCAGTTTATCCCCGTTGCCAACCAGGGCGAACATAAACGTATCGTTACCGGGAGTGATCCCCCAATCCAAATCGGCTTCGGGTATATACAATGTGGTTTCGGGCAGATCCAAGCCGCCATTCATCCGGACCAGATAAGAGTGTTTCGCGGGGATCGTTCCGGAGAGGGGCAGGACATTCCAGTCTGCGATGGTCCCGCCGTTTGCGTTCTGCGCATGCTGCAGCGTCCAGCCCTCAAGAGAAACGTCTTCGTCAGTGGGGTTATAGATTTCCACGAATGAATACTGGATCGCACCGTTCGGATTACTGCCGGTAGCTGTTGCCTGATTGATGATCAGCCGTGCGGCGTACCTTGCCGTAACCGTCGTATCCTCGGTGATGCAACTGAAATCTTTGTCCCAGCCGGCAAAGATATAGCCTTCCCTTGACGGCGCTTCCGGTGCGGCTGCGGCTTCGCCGTAGGATACTTCCCGGACGGCGAGCTCCGCCCCATCCCAGTCAACAAATGTCACAGTGATTGCCGTTTGCATAGCTGCAACGCCTATGAAGGAAACCATCGCCCCGTCGCCGTCGACATTGTTGAACCTTATGGATACTTCTCCGTCCGCGTCCTGTGTGAAGCGGTATGTTCTTATATTTGTGTCGCCCAAATGCTGCATATTGAACGTATCCGACATGACGACGCTGTTAAAGCTTATGTTCATCTCGCCGTAGTGGCCGTCCGGGAACCATTCGTCAACAATCTCTCTTCTTTCACCGAACAGATAGTGCCCCGTGGTGATCTGGTACTCGCCTTTTGGCAGAAACAGTATATATTCGACGTACTGCGGCGCGTCCGGATCGTATAAATCATTATTGACGTCATTCGTCTGGAACGGGTTCCAGCCGTAGAACAGCGTCACAAGTTTATCTGTGGCGCGGTGACCGTCAAGCTCAGGCGAGCCCTCCTCCCCGTCGATGAATGAAGCGTAGACAGTTTCCGGGACCACGCCCCAGCGCCCGGGCTCGCTTCCCGAGCCTGCGCCCGCATCGTAAAACTTATCGAACACTTCGTTTAGCAACGCCAAACCCTCGGCGTTAAGCTTCCCGGCTACGGCGTCATACGCGGGCGACGACGTCCTGTCAGGTTGATTCTCTAATGTTTTTAAGCCGGAATCGATGAAATAGACCAGGCCCCGGGGTATGATTTCCAGTCTGGCGCTGACATTCAGCGACGTCCCCGCTACCGTGCCGGTAATATCGATCACATCGTAAGCCTCGGCACTCATGAACGCGGAGACATCCCATTCCACTTCCGCCCGCTCAAGCCTGCCGCTCAGATACCGTATCATAACCGAAGGCAGTGAATCTATTTCACCCGCGTAAGCGGCGGTGTAGATCGGACCGCCATCCACTGCTACGATATAGTCTTCTGCCGCCGCAACGCCTATGAAGGAGACGATAGCCCCGTCGCCGTCGACGGAGTTGAACCTGATGACCAGCTCGCCGTCCGCTTCCTGCGTAAAGGCATGTGTCCAAACTCCGTAGTCGCCCTGATACTGCATCATGAAGGGCTCCTGCACGACAACGCCGTTGAACTCGACGTCCATAATGCCGTAATGGCCGTCCGGATACCACTCGTCCTCAATGATGGTCCTGTCGCAGAACAGGTAATGCCCTGTGGTTATCAGGTATTCACCTTTGGGTAGATACACCCTGTACTCCACGTAAAGCGGCGCTTCGGGGTTATAGAATGTCGGGTTGTTCTCATCCAGCACCTGGAAGGAGTTCCAGCCGTATAAGTTTGAAACCAGCTTATCCGCCGGGCTGCGGCCGCTGAGCTCGGGCTCGCCCTCCGTCCCGCCGACGAACGAGCTGTAAACCGTCTCCGGGATAACTCCCCATCGCCCGGCTCCGCCGCCCGCATCTGCGTCGTAGAATTTATCGAATGTCTCGTTGTACAGCGATACGCCGTCCTCGCCCAGCTTCCCGGCTATAACGTCATATGCGGGCGACGACGTCCTTTCAGGCTGAAATGTTTCTATTTTCATGCCGGAGTCGATGAAATAGATCAGGCCCCGGGGTATGATCTCCAGCTTGGCGGTCACTTTCAGCTCCGTCCCTGCTACCGTACCGTTGAGGTCTATCAAATCGAAAGCATCAGCCGCGAGGAACGCGGCGGTATCCCATTCGACTTCCGCCGGCTCGATTCTCCCGCTTAAGTACAGCACCGATATTTCAGGCAGCGTATCTACTTCGCCCGCATAGGCAGCAGTATATATTGGGTCGCCTGCGACCGCGATGATCATATCTTCCACTTCGCCGCCGTACAGCGCAGTCACGGTATAGCCCCCGGCGGACATGACCAGTTGTATGGTCTGATCCGTTGTAAATGTACTCGCACCCGTCGTGTGGTCTAAAATCCGGAATCCCGTGAAGGTCTCGCCGCTGTTTGGAGCTGCCGTCAGCGTCTGCGTGTATCCGGTAAAGTATTTCCCTGACCATAAAAGCTGGTTGCTTACGCCGGGGTATCCGGTTTTCAGCGCCATTCCGTTGAGTATGATATGGCCGAGACCGTCCTGGTTGACCAGTGTCAGCGGCGCTATATTGGTGTTTTTCGCGTGGTTTACCAGAATGACCGGTATCGCGCCGATAGCCGGGTTCTGCGACGCGCGCCCTTGCAGCCATGTTTTTATATTGGCCACATTCTGCTTCCACGCTTCATAGCTCAAAGAGTAGTTCCAGCGTGTCTGCTGATCCTGCCGCATAACGCTGTCCATAGCCTCTTCCATGCCGTTGACGACTTCCACAGTGACGTCGCCCTGCAGGCAGGTGTTGAGCACGTCCATGTACCGGTTGATGAACTTGTCCCTGAATTGCTGGTTTTCCCAAAGCTTCGTGAAGAAAACCAGGTTTTCCCTTCCGTTGCCCAGAAGCTTGGCGAGCACGTCCTGATCGTCGGTGGTCAAAATAGGCCACGGGTACCTGGGATCGGCGCCGCCGCCGTAGCTCTCGTCCGTGTCGCAAATCATCTCGCGGTATCTGCCGTCATGTTCGGGCACGTTGGGGTCCGGCTCGCCGGCGTAGCGCCAGATGCGCTGATTGTTGCTGTGGCTGGCCGCCCAGTCCCTGTTTGCGATGAACGTTTCCATGATGACATAGTCTATCATGCTGTCTTCGTCTACGACGGTTTTGAGCAGTTCGTAGTTCTCGTTTTGCGACACGTTCAAGCCCCATGCCCAATGAGCGGTATCGTGATAATGCTGCAAGTCTTCATCTACGCCCTGGCCGAGTTCCCCGCCCCACAGGGTCGGAACCTCGATTATCGCATAATCGTTCTTGTTGCCGCCGTACTTCAATGCAAGGTACTCGTCGTCATAGCGCTGCCGGAGCTGGTAAAAGCCCCAGAACTCGCCGTTGATGAACGCGACCGCCGGGCTGAAAGCCATTGTGTCGTAGTTGAAATATGCGCCGGAAATCATGTTGGTAAGGGCGTCGCGCATCATTGCCCCTAAATAGATATTGTATACGCCCGCCAGGTCGTTGCCCGACATACTGAGCAAAAACCTTGTAAACCCGCTTATCAGGGGATTGCTCTTCCCGTCGAGCGCGCTGCCCCGGAACAGGTCGTAGCTGACGTTGCTTTTACCGTTGGTGATGGGCATCCCGTTGACCAGGCTGCCGCTTCGGGCATAGAAGCGCAAGGACTTCTGCGGGTCGCCGCGGTTCCAGTCGCCGCCATGCATACGCACGCCCATGCCCTGATCCACTACCCGCGTGCCATCGGCTTCAAACATTTCGAAAAACACCGGGCGTTCCCATTCGGCCCCTTTTTCGAAGAAGTTGGGGTACATATATATCCCCGTGTCAGGATCAAACAAGTTTTCCGCCGGCGTGGAAATGGAAATGACCGGAAGGCCGCCGAAGCGGGTCGCGATGTCTTCGTTCACAAAATAAGAATTGATGTACATCTGCGAAACCGGGCTGCCGGATGAGTCGAACAACCGCGCCTTGACCACTGTCCCTTTGAAGTTAGTCCCGTGGGCAGGCGGCACGTACGTGCCGAGGGACAACTCGTGACCGGGCAGACCAAGGGTGCCGGGGATATGAGACAGCACTTCGTTTTCAGCAGTGCGGTCATATATCGGTATCACGCCGCCGTAAGCTATGGATGAGCCTGAAGCCGGGTCCGGATCTTCGCCGTCGAGCGTGTAGTAAATCGTGTATTCCGACGGAGTGCTGAGCTCAAGCTCAAACGGGGAATCGTACAGCCCTGCCGGCGCGCTGAACTCGATAGCGTCGGAACCCGGCGGTATCTCGTTACCGAAAGCAAGGCCGCCGCTGTAGCGCGGGCCTTTCAGCGCAAGAACCTCATCGGAAATGCCGGAACTTCTGTAGTCCAATGACTCAAAGTCAGCCGCGTTGTTATCCGTATCCCGGAAATCAACACGTCTCGCGGGTTTCTGTTTTGATATGCCTTCTAAAGGCGCGCTTTCATAATTTAGGGATAAGTCCGCGGTCCGCCCGTCATTCAGGGCGCCCACTAAATCCACGACGTCATCCATCTCATCCGGAGCGATAACCTTGGTAAGTAGCGTCTGGTTGCTGACCAGCGCCGCGCTGTACGCTCTGTTGCTGAATACGCGGCCGCCTGTCCATTCGATATCGGACCTGTCAAGTACGCAGCGGGCAGATAGCGCCGCCTCGGCCAGGCGGATCAGGAAGAAGCCATGCGGCGCAACGGTATCGCCGGCGCCAAAATCCAGCTTTTCCCATTCTGTAGCCAGAGCTCCGCTGCTCTCATTACCGTTTTGCAGTTGGAGCGACCAGCCAGCCAGGCTCACCGCGGCGTCGGTCGGGTTATACAGCTCGATGAAACTGTGGGAGACGGCCCCGGAGTTGTCCAGCGGGCCCGAGCCGTATATCTGGTTGATGATAAGGTGCGTTACCCCTGTGGCAGACGCATCTGTGAACACCGCTTCAACAGTCGCGCCGCCGGCCGGCATCTCAAAAACGTATGTGGGCCCGGGTATCGGGTTCACTATGTCGCCGTCGACGACAAAATGGCTGAACTGGTATCCGGGCTCTGCTGCCGCCGTGACCTCCTGCTCAAAGCCCGCATAGTAGAGGCCGGACCAATCCCCGCCGGCATTTATATCCATTCCGTTCAGTTTTAAGCTGCCGTGTGCGGAGGCTTTCAATGTAAGCGTCGCGCGCGCGGCGGTCCCCGCGTATTTTTCCAGCCCTTTGGCGACGCCGCTCACAGCCGGATCCCGGCTGGCGCGCAGGGTCATGTTAGCCTTGATCCTGTTGATTTCGCCCCACCACGTGCCCATGACAGGGACCAGCCCGCCCCACGCGTTCATGTCGCCCGGTGTGCCAATGCCCGGCGTAATATTCCATCGAAGCTTTTGCTCGCCCATCGCCGGAGCAACCTGGTTGGCTATGCTGTCAACCGCTCCATGGAGGTTCTCCAATTTTAAATCAGTATTGAGCTTATCCATGTACCGGTTGACAAACTTGCGCCTGAATATGTCGTTTTGCATCAGCTTCCCGAAGAAGTAGAAATTATCCGGGTTCCATTCGACGATGAGTGAAATCGAATCATAGGACATGCCATGGACGCCTGCGTTCGCGCGGTTTTTCTCGTACTCGGTCTCAGGCCCTCCGGTTGGTCCTCCAAAGAAAGCAAAATCGCCGTCCCATAAAATAAACCGGTATTTGCCGTCCTGCCCGGATACGTTTTTAGGCGCGCCTGTGTAGCGCCATATCATCTGGTGCTTGCCGAAAGACGATTGCCCGGGTATATAGTCTCCGTCGGGCCTCGCCTTTTGGACCCAGTCATTGTCCGCTCTGAACGTGCCGATAATCGCGTAGTCGATGAGGCTGTCCTCGTCGACGTATTTCATGAACTCGTTATATGTCGCGAGTGTATTGATCCCGTTCGCGGCGATAAAATCATCCAAGTGGCCGACCGTTTCGAGATAGTGGGCGATCGCAGCCTCCGTCCCGTTTCTGTCTTCCCTCATACCGCCCCAACTCTGGCCCTGGTAGTCATAATATAAGGTGCTCGGATCCTCCAGCGTCTCGTACGAATTATTATCAGCGCCATAATGCTGAGCGATGAAATGCTCGTCCAGGCGCTCGTGTATCTCGTAGAGCCCCCAGAATTCGCCGTTGACAAAAGCCACGGCCGGGCGGTAAGCTTGCTTGTCGTGGCTAAAGGACATTGAAATATCTGTTGCGATCAGGTCTCTTATCAGCGAGTAGGGGCTGTCGTTACTGGCGGTGCGAAGCAGCAGTCTCGTAAAACCGCCGGTTAACGCATTTCCGGCGCTGTCCTTGGCCTCGCCGAGGAAGACGTCGTAGTCCACCGACGGTTTCCCGTTGTGCAGCGGCAGGTTGTCGACCAGGCCGTTACGCGCGTAAAGACGGAGGGACTTCTGCGCCATGCCCCTGGATCCGGCGCCTTGTATCCTTATGCCCATGCCCTGCGATATGACCTGCGAGTAACCGGAGACCGGATCGAACATCTCAATGTTCGCGGGGCGCTCCCAGCCGTTGTCCCAGTTATATCCCGGCCCGTTTCCAACGACGTATATCCCGATGGCGGGGTCAAAGAAGTAGTCTGCAGGCACGGTAATGGAGATAATCGGAAGGCTGCCGTACCTGTTATAGATATTCTCATTTACGAAATATGAATTTGTATATACGGCGGAAACCGGAGTGCCGTCCGCCGCATAAATCTGCGCCTTGACGACTGTTCCTTTGAATACGTCGCCGTCCGCCGGGATATAACTCGGCCCGGGTTCGGTGTTCGGATATGCCGCCATCACGTTCGGATCGTTGGTACGGTCTCGTATCGTGATTGCTCCGTTGTATATCGCAGAGCTAACCGACGGGTCGTCGCCGTTGAGCGTATAGCGTATGATATCCCCGGCGGCTGCTCCCGGATCACTATCTATAGTTAACGTCAAATCAAACTGGCTCGTATACAAGCCGGCGGGGCTGCCGAACACGACTGCCGCTTCGCCCGGCCCCACCGGAAGCGGCGATGTGTCGCCGTTCGTCCATAAACCGTCCCTGAGCGAGCGCGGACGTACCTCAAGCAGCATTTCATCGGAAATGCCGGACGAGTTATAGTTTGGATGGTCCCTATCCGGGGATCGGTAGTCGATGATCGCGAAATCCGCAGCGTTGTTATCCGTATCCGCGAAGCCGACGCGGCGAACGGCCTTTTGCTTAGACATTCCCGATTTCGGCGCGCCGCCCTCGCCGTAGTCAAGCGGGATCGTCGGGGCGTTGAACGCGCCGACGAGGTCGACGACCCCCGCTTCAGCGCCGGGATTGTATGCAGTCAACTGAGCCTGATTAGAGACCAGTGCGAACTTATATGAATCATTGCTGACTATGATCGGCCATTCTTTGTCCGCGTAGTAGATCTCATAGCGTGTGTTGACCGTGCGTCCGCCGTTGGCGCGAACTAAATAGGAAGTCCACGCCGGTATGACGCCTTCGAGATCCAGCTTGCTCCATGCAGACCCGTTCTCAGCGTACTGAAGCGACCACGTCGATAAGTCAACGGGTTCGCCTGTCGGGTTATATATTTCGATGAATGAGTGAGAAACCGAGCCGTCGGCGTTTTTTCCGTTACCGTAGGCCTGATTTATTATAAGATGGTCAGGCAGATCCGGGTCAATCACTATCATTGCTATCTGCTCGGTGTCAAGCAGTGCGTTGCAATCGGCGCAGTAAACGCCCATTTCTCCCGCGGTTGCGGTGGTTGCAGGCGTGATCACGTGCTTGAAGGTCGCTCCCGTATGATTGTCCGGGTCTACAGGCGTTTCAGAAGTACTGAGCACCGCGTCGCAGCCTTCGCAGCAGACGCCGGCTTCTCCTTCGGTCACACACGTCGCGGCCCGGATCGCTGATTCGTAGGTATCATATGCTTCCCCGTCTGCGTTCCTATGATTCAGAGGGTTCACCTGTTGGAGATTCCTCTTCTCCGCAGCGCCGCATACTGTGCACATATAGAGATCATACCCTTCCTCGCAGCAGTTCGGAGCTACTGTCTCATCTGCTTTGGCGGGGAAGTCGTGCGCATCATGTACGAGGGCGCCGTTATAGGTCCAACTGTTGCCGGGTACGGAGCCCGTAAAGCTGCCAAAAGATTCAAAGTTATTGAAAATGGCGCTTTTCCCGTTGGTAAAACTGTTGCCGAAACCGGTGGAGTTATTGAAAACGCCAAAATTATTCAGAATGGCTTTTTTCCCGCCGCCGTCAACCGTGCCGTTATCGGCGTTCAAAAAGTTATTAAACGCTGCGCCGACGCCGTTGATCAAGAGTGTGCTGTCAGCCTTAAACGTAACAGTACCGGCATTATTGAACTCACCGTTGTTGTTGAGCTTTGAGGCGCTCTTTTTGGAAAGCGTTGTCGTCGCGCCCTTTTCGTTGTCGTATACGCCGTTGTTATCCAGCACGGACTGGATATCCAGCGTTGCGCCGTTATTATTCGTGATAGCGCCGTTGTTTATGACTGCTTCTTTAAATGTCAGTTTGCCATTATTAACAACGGCGCCATTGTTGGTGACAGGCCCGCTGAGCTTAAAATCGGAACCGTCATTAACAATCGCGCCGTAGTTGACAACAGAGCACTTAAATTCGGGTTTTGCCCCGCTGTCAATGGAGAGGCTGCCATCCGGACAGATAAGGATGGATCCGCCCGCCGGTTTGAAACTCTTTCCGCCGTTTCTAAACACCAGGTTCCCGTCGACGTCTATTATGCCGCCTGACGGCTTCGCATCGTTATTAACGACTGTCAAATTTACAGTGACGCCATCCGGGACCGCAAAACTTAATTCAACAGCGTCAAACGTCTTGTTTTTATTGTCAATTGTGATGTCGTACACATCAGACTGCGGTTCCTCCGCCAACACGTGAAGCAGTTCTGCAGGAGAACTGACTACTATCGGCTCCGCGGCTGACGCAAATATGGACATTACGGGCAGAAGCCCTGTGACCATAACGAGTGTCAGCAGATATGAAATGCCTTTTTTAATACTCTTCCTTTTCATTGTTCATCCCCCTCAAACAATTACCATTATGCCGGGCTTCTCTCCCGGCTTCATTCATGTATCTCCGTATCGCCGGACATGGCCGCGCTCCCGCTTCTGACTGTTCCATCAAGGTTCGCTTCGCGTTATTCCGGGAGCCGCCATGCACCTGCATTTCACAATGCGCCGACCCTGCGAATCTCCGGCGGGCATACTCCTCCCATGCTATGAGAAAAAACTAGCATAAAATTAACGGGATAGTATATTTGTGACATAAAAGTCACAATACCAACATTTTATTCATATATTTATGGGAAATTAGTTGAAAAATCCACATCCTTGCAAACGCGAACCTCTTTCCGGTGGGGGCATGTAACCTGAGGTATGTTACTGTTCAGTGCCACATCCATTGTTACAGTTTAGAGGGTTACTATTCAATGCCTCGGTGAGGTCGTTGCGATCACGTTCCGAAAAGCGGAGGCATGGATGCCGGAGCGCACGAGTATGCGCATGGATGCGCATTCGAGTGATAAGGAATGTGATGTAACGGCCGAACTAAGGTGGCACTGAATAGTAACACCTGAGGTATTGCGTGGTAAGCAATTGCGTAATCGTCTTATTGCTCCGGAAGATGAATCATGCTATAATCGTTACGCGCCGTTTAACTTTTCACGGCGTTTCAGGGCAAGATGAGCAGCGCACAAGTAATTATTTTATGCACCGAGCGTCCATATCGTAACGGAGGTAACCTGTTTTGAAAGCATTGCTTGACTCTATAATCGCCGCGCTTGAGTCGCGGCTGCCTGTCGTTCTGGTGAGCGTTATAGCCAGCAGCGGGTCTACGCCAAGAGGCGCAGGAGCTATGATGGCAGTGTTCACCGATGGTACGGCAACCGGCACAATTGGCGGGGGCGCAGTCGAGTATGAGGCGTGCGGGCAGGCTTCACTCATGTTTGCGACAAAACAGTCGCGCCTTGCTTCATATACTCTGGCTAAAAACGACGTCGCCGACCTGGGAATGATCTGCGGCGGCGACGTCACTATGTTCTACGAGTATCTCGAGGCGGATAACGATCGTACTCTTTCGCTGTTCAAACACATGCGAAGCGCATTCGACAGGAATGAGAACACCTGGCTTATCAGGCTCTTTGAAAACGGGCTGCCGCCGGAAACCGCTCTTTATGACAGCGGGGGGCTGCGCTTTGCCGACCATATACGGGAAGACGAAGTAATGCCGCTGCTCGGCAACGCTCCCGAACTCACGGACGGAGATCGCCAATACTATACTGAACTTCTGGTACGCGCAGGCAGGGTGTTCGTCTTTGGAGGAGGCCATGTAGCGCAGGAACTTGTGCCTGTTCTGGCCCGGGTCGGGTTTTCGGTCACAGTGTATGAAGACAGGGAGAACTTCGCAAAGGCGGAGTTGTTCCCTGACGCTGCGGATATCATTCTGCATGACTTCGCTAAGATCTCCGAAAGAATCACGGTCGCCGGAACTGATTATGTGGTCATTATGACGCGCGGCCATCAGATGGATTATGAGGTACTGGAGCAGATGCTCAGGACTCCTGCTTGCTATGTCGGCTGCATCGGGAGCGCAAAAAAACTCACAGCTACTAAACAACGCCTCACCGAAGCCGGCGTCGCGGATTCGGCCTTTGATAAACTGTACAGCCCGATAGGTTTGAAGATAAAAGCAGAGACGCCCGCTGAGATCGCTGTTAGCGTCGCGGCTGAGATGATACTTCTGCGCGCTTCGCAATCAGCGGAGCGCAACGTCTGAGGAGTTACCGTCAGAATGTTCGGATCAAATCGTCAGAGTGCACCGGGAACAGGCAAAAAGAAGAGGTTTTTGCCTGCTGTAACTATTGTCCTTGTCGTTTGCTATCTCGGAGTCGTCGTATGGTATTTCGTATATGGTTTTGGAGACGGCGGCGAATTACCTGATAGCACAACGGCCACCCTGCTTACTGCGTCAAATCCTCCAAGCGAAGCTGAAGCGCCCGGCATAGAAACTCCTGAGAGCGGCGAACCTTCGACCTCAGGTGACACAGATACTGACGAAGTAAATGACGTCGTTGCCGGCGCAATTAAAGTCAAAGGCTTGTATATAGCTGCCTGGTATGCAGGCATGAGCGACAGGATGGATCACTATATCGAAATCTGCGATACTACTGAGATAAACGCGCTTGTTATAGATGTAAAGGACGATGAGGGACAGATAACTTTCCTGACAGTGTCCGATAGCGTCTCACCTGCATGCGTGAATATAATCCCGGACGTGGAAGACGTGATTTCCACCTTAAAAAGACATGGTATTTATACTATTGCGCGCGTTGTATGCTTCAAGGACCCGTACTGGAGCAGCGCGCACCCGGAGCTTGCGATCCATAATGAAAACGGCGATCTCTGGAAAGACAACAACGGCAACACATGGCTTGACCCATACAGAACGGGAGCATGGGATTACCTAACCGAAGTCTCTATGGAAGCGGCAAGGATCGGTTTCGACGAGGTCCAGCTGGATTACGTACGCTTCCCGACGGACGGAAGGATCTCAGCAATTGATTACGGCTCCGCAGGAGAGAGAAAATCGAAGGCAGAAGTAATAAGCGACTTTACGGCTTATGTCCGCGCAGCGCTTGACGAAGCGGATGTAAAGCTTTCTGCTGACGTCTTCGCGATCATCGCTATCAGCGATCTGGACGCTGAGAGTATCGGCCAGGATCCAAAACTGTTATTAAGCAACGCGGACTATCTCAGCCCAATGGTTTACCCCTCGCATTTCTCCAATAAAAATCAGAACGGAGTCGGACAGATCATCAATGACGTCCTGTTTGAAGCGCCGGATCTTGAACCGTACGGCGTGGTGTACAATATTCTGTACGAGTTGAACCGCCATCTTGTCCCTGACTCCGGTCAAGCCGGAGTACGCCCCTACCTTCAGGATTTCACGGCTGCATATCTTGGATCGGGTTTTTATCAAAGCTATACTGCCGCACAGGTCCTTGAGCAAATAAACGCTGTCTATGACGCGGGATTTGAGGAATGGATACTTTGGAATCAGTACAGCTCCTTCAGCGAGGAAGCCTTTAAAAAGAACTGATTACAGGTTTAGCGGGAACAATAATAATTTGAACAAGCCTCTTTTCGAGGCGCAACAATATTTAGGAGGTACAGTATATGGCAGCGCATCTTTCGGAAAAGGAAAACTATCTGCGCGTTATGAATGGGGAACTACCGGAGTATGTACCGAAGTCTTTGTGGATGCAATGCAGCGTGCGTCCCTCCGCTTTCGGGTTTATGCCTGACCCGGGCGTGCTGGAGTTCAAAGACACTTTTTTCGGGATCCCCATGGTCGTTGAACCAAACAGCGGCCCGATCCCAAAGCCCAATGATTTCCTTCTTGACGACATCCGTAAATGGCGCGACGTCATCAAGCGGCCAAAAATCATGGATGAAGTCAACTGGGAAGCAATGGCAAAAAAAGATCTGGATAACCGCGATCCCGCTCTGCTAAAGGTCGGGGCAGGCAGTGTCGGCAACGGATACTTCATGATGCTCACTTACTTTATGGGGTTCAACAACGCTCTTATCGCGTGCATCGAAGAACCGGACGAAGTAAAGGAGCTTCTCAACTTTATCCT
>Ga0082212_10006243_pt1 | contig 16071 bp, 7 predicted proteins | sample TergutNt197P3_FD_71548 | JGI IMG/M metagenome (GOLD analysis project Ga0082212, IMG submission 71548) | Neocapritermes taracua P3 segment gut microbial communities from Petit-Saut dam, French Guiana - Nt197 P3 | ecosystem: Host-associated > Arthropoda: Insects > Digestive system > Gut ... | reverse complement strand
TGGCTATAATGGACGAAAACGTACGAGTCTACTGGAACGCCCTAAATAAAGAAGACGGACGCGCCTTTTTGTGGGATGATCCGGAGTGTCGCGACGATTCCATATCGCCTTTTCGTCCCGCTTCCGTTACTACGTCTATCGGACGTCTTTCAGCGATGGCTGTTGCCTATGCCACGAAGGGTTCGGCTTTTTGCGGGAACCGGCTTTTGAAGCGGGATATCGTTGAAGGGATGGAATGGATGTACGAACACAAATGGAGTCCCAAACATCCGATGTACGGTAACTGGTGGGACTGGATTATCGGGATGCCCGGTTCGGTGAACAACATGCTGACCGTGATGTATGACGATTTTACGCCCGAACAGCGTGCCCGGTATATTGAAACGCTTGATTATTATGCGCCGGATGTGACGTTTGAAGGCGCTTCGACCGGCGCCAACAAGATATGGCAATGTTCATCAATGGTGTTACGCGGTATCTTGTCGCGCGACGCCGCCAGGATTGAAATGGGTGTGGAAGGTATCGACAGCGAGTTTAAGTTTGTCGATACGCACGACGGCTTCTACAAAGACGGTTCTTTTCTGCAACACCAGTGGCATCCTTATACCGGAGGGTATGGCACGAGTTTTCTGCGCGACATGGTATACCTGATGGAACTGGTTCACGGGTCGCAATGGGAGATTGGCGCTTCCTATTTGGATATGTTGTGCGAGTGGCTGGAAAATGCGTATCTGCTGTTGATTGTAAACGGCGCCATGATGGATATGGTACGCGGCAGAGAAATAGCCCGGCAGGCGGTAAGCGACCGCACTACCGGTCACAGTATATTGTTGAGCGCTTATAATATTTCGAAAATGGCGGATGAAGAGGTGAGAAAGCGTCTGCAGTCGCGCGTCAAATTCGAAATACTATCCGACAAATGGCGTGATTTTATTACACAGGACGCTCCACTGTGGCAGCTCCCGGAATTGAGGGCGTTTCTGAACGACGAGCGGATTCCGTTACAGGCTCCGGAACCGGTGCATCGTCAGTTTTCGGTAATGGACCGCGTGGTGCATCGTCGTCCCGAATTTACCTTGGGATTGGCAATGTCGTCCGACAGGATAGAAAACTACGAATCGATCGACAGCGAAAACATGATGTCGTGGCATACCGGCGACGGAGTGACTTATATTTACAACGGTGATCAGGCGCAATATACTGATCAGTTCTGGTCGACAGTCGATTATTACCGGTTGCCGGGTATTACCGTCGATGCGCAGCAACCGCACGAAGCGAAATCGCTGGTTTTTGGAGAAGGAATTTTGTATGCCGACGGTTACAAAAGTCCGAAGACATGGGTCGGCGGAGCGTCGATCGAACACACGTACGGTATTTCGGGAATGTGGTTTGCCGACGGGAAAAGCACGCTGGAAGCCCGCAAGACATGGTTTATGGCAGGCGATGAAATTGCCGCATTTGGCGCCGGAATCAACAGTACAGACCATCACTCGATTGAAACGATTGTTGACAACCGGAAAATTAACGGTGTCCCGCATATCATTGTCGACGGTGAAGAGGCGCTTCAGGATTACGGGATGCTGGTAAAATCTCCCGTTTCCTGGGTTCATTTCGAAACATCGACACCAGGGACGGGAATGGGTTATTATTTCCCGGATTATATTGGACATAACAGGAACGCGCTCTCAGGTACGAAAACGAGTGATTATGCCGCTGAACAGGCAACCATGCAAATCCGGAAAACATCGCGTACCGGATCCTGGCGCGACATATCGAAGTATGGCGATCCCATGCCGGTTACCAGAGACTATTTTACAGTATGGTTCGATCACGGGAAAAACCCGTCAAATGCAACATATGCCTATATCCTGTTACCGGGCAAGACTGCCGCCGAGCTGAAGGCTTACACCGCAGAACCGAATATTGAAATTCTCGTCAACACACCTCAGGTACAGGTCGTGAGAGCCAAAAAGGAAGGCATCACGGGTTGGAACTTCTGGGAAGTTCCAACGTCACCAATTGAAGGGATACAAGATAGATCATCATCGTCGATTGCCGGAAATAAAATCGGCGCTCCTGCTTTAATTGCCGGAATGACAGTCAGCGCCCCGGCTTCAGTTATTCTTCGCGAAACCGGGACCGAACTCATTATCGGCATCTCCGACCCTACTCGAAAAGCAAAAAAAATCACCCTCGAACTCAACCGTCAGGTATCAGGCATATCGGTCGAAAATCCCAACATTAAACTTATTTCCACAGCACCGTTGAAAATGCAAGTGGACGTAGACGGCGCATTGGGATGTACCCGCTGCATTACCTTCAGTAAATAATTTTAATAAATAGAAATCATGAATTTTAAAATCTTTGTCCTCATTTGGAGTATCGCAATTTGCGAAGCGCTAACAGCGCAGGTTTCGGTTGCGGAAGATGAACGTTACGAGTGCACAACAATCACTGTCGGGAAAAAAGCGTCGGACGACGGTTCGGTGCGCACATCGCATACGGACGACAGTCACCGGTCGCGGTCAAACATATTAATCACACATGCTGCCAATCATAAGCCGGGAACAAAACTGACCATGTACAGGCGCGAATGGTGTGATACCACGAAAATGAAATCTTACCTTGATGTGCCTGTCGGAGAAATACCTCAAGCGTCGCAGACCTGTTCCTTTTTCAATACCGCATACCCTTGTATGAACGAAAAACAATTGGGAATCGGCGAATCGACTTTCGGTGGACGTAGCGAACTGAAATCAGATGAAGGGCTGATCGATTGTCAGCGTTTATGCGGATTGATGCTGGCGCGATGTGCCACAGCACGCGATGCCATTCGTACGGCAGGTGAACTGCTGGAAGAATTTGGATGGATTGATGCGGGTGAATGTCTGACCATTGCCGATAAAAACGAAGTGTGGCACATGGAAATAGTGGGACCGGGAAAAGGGAGAAAAGGAGCGATCTGGGTTGCACAACGTGTCCCCGACGAGCATGTTTCGGTCAATGCCAACGCAAGCAGAATCCGCCAAATAGATACCGGCAATCCCGATGAGTTCATGTTTTCGGATAACATTTTTGACGTCGCCATTGAAAATGGCTGGTGGGATCCCGAAGGCCAACCGTTTGAATTTTGTTATGTATATGCGCCTTCTACACGCAACTCCATGGCTTGCCGCCGTCGCGAATGGCGTGTTTTTAATTTGTTGGCGCCTTCGCTTGGACTGGATGCCAATGCGGAGAACTATCCCTTTTCGGTGAAACCCGACAAACCGGTCAGTTTGCAGGATATGGTAACTGTTTTTCAGGATTACTACGAAGGTACCCCGTTTGATATGCGAAAAAACATCACCGTGCGCGACGACAGCGGGAAAGTGATCATCTCACCGCTTGCCAATCCCTTTATGATACGCGATGAATTGAATTTGCACCGTGTAAATGGAGGCTGGAATGAATTGGGAGAACGTACCATCGCCGTGCGGTTCACGATGTATGCCACCATCATCCAGTGTAGAGACTGGTTGCCCGACGAGATTGGCGGTGTTTGCTGGTTTGCACTTGATAATGTGGCGACATCGGTTTATGTACCACTCTATTGTGGCATTACCGACTTACCGAAGACCTATCAAACGTGCGGACGCATCACGGGATTCAGCAAGGACGCCGCATGGTGGGCATTTAACCGCCTGAGTTCGCTTGCCACCCGCCGCTGGGGCGACACACAAAAAGACCTGCAGGATGTATGGCGACCGTTGCAAACGGAATGGTTTGAAAACCAATCCATCGTGGAAGAACAGGCATTAAAGTTGTATGATCCGAAAAAGAATAGCAAGTTTTTGGATTATCTGACCAAATATAGTTCCGAATGTGGAAACACAGCAGTCAACAAAGCCTGGGATCTCGGCGACGCCCTATGGAATAAATACGATGGAATGTGGTAAGCAGTCAACGCGAATATAGTGTCACAGGTCCCTCCAGTCCCATGGATTGTACCGGTTGTGGAGCGCGACCCGGGCGGGCTAACCATCTTTGCAGTATTTTGTTTTCGTTTGCGAATTGCATTAAGTAATTGCCCATGGTGGTAATTACCTGTACTTCTATCTCATTCTCGCCGGTTTTTAAGGAATGGGTGATATTATACAAGCGATTTCCATACCATGTAATCCCGTAATCTGTTCCGTTGACTGTCACCTTCGAGATGCCATGTACCTTTCCCAGATTCAGGATGGTTTGCTTACCCCGTTCCGTGGAAAACTTTTTGCGATATACGGCTGTACCTGAAAAATTAATCCATTGGGTGTTTTTCAGGTCTTCCAACACACTCAACTTATCCGTTTCAACTTTATCCTCCAAGCTGTACTGCAACTCAACATCCCAATTTTCCAGGGTATGGGCGTCTTTTCCTTCCGTTGGCAACGGATTCCACACGGCGCCTTTTTCCTGCCGGTCGAATACGACGAGCCTTGAATCGGCAGGCCCCAGGTAAAGTTCAAAACCGTTTTGACTGTTCATTTCGATGCGATAGCGTTCGCCGGTATCCAAATCCCAAATCCACGGATATTTCCCATGCGTTACCTCTTTCGGGAAAGTGACTGCCGTTTGATGCGAATGATGAAGATGGGAATTGATGAAGAAAAACATGTCCGTTTGATTGTCGCTCACATAACGGCTAACCATCACATAAGGATTTGGATCGGCAATGGTTACAAACGGTTTCAAATCATATTTCTTTTGGATGGCGGGATACCATGCCAGAAAATCATTGTTGGCAGGCTTCGGCAACAATATGAATTTACCGGTCAACGACTTCAGTTTTTCAACGCAGGCAACGACCTGACGGTCGCGTTCTTTATGGTTTTTCCACCCCAGCGACTGATGCGGGAATTTTTCAATACAGAATATCCGTCCTCCCGCGGCTGCGAACCGGATCATTTTTTCGAGTGTTGCCGGTTCCATACGCTCCACCTCTATCAGGAATAGCGACGAATAACTTCGATTCCCATAACACAGCCGTCCGTTTTTGATTTGCGCATTCCGGATGACGGGTTCTGAAATGTAATCCGTTCCGTTGCCGCACTTGCACATCGCTTCCCATACAAGCGACTGATACGGGACGTTGATGTCGGAAGGAAACGGTTCCATTTGCATCCCCATCGTTGTCCACATGTCGGCCACAGGCATCAAAATGGCAATATCGGCAACCATGTCTGCATTTTGGAACAGCGCCGAAACACGGGCGCGATACCGGATAAAATAGCATAGATAAGGCCACCAGTTGTTTTTTTCGTTGTAATAAGCGCCATAGCGTACCCAGCCGGGGAAGGGCGCTTCGGGCGGTGAATAGTTAAAACCATGTAAAACCGAGTGGGTGATACCCACTACCGTATTTTGGTCACATCCTATTTTCAAAAATTCCAGTGTAGCGTTGAAAACACGATAGGTATTGGTCATTTCTTCGTTGCTCATCAGACGTTTTCCCGCAAGATGCCCGCCGGACGAAACATATTTGTTGATCATTGTATATGCCCGTCCGCGACGATAATCCTCATTCGACATTTCCTCGCCGATACGATGCTGCAACCAGTTGGTCGTCCATGATTCGCCTTCGGGGATGTCGAACATCATGCTGCTTTCCAACGGAAAGAATCCCCGACCGTAGCCTTGAACCCTCGATTGCACCTTTAACTTTGCACACCAGTCCCTGAACGTCGCGCAAAAACGATCACGATGCATTTCCGCCTTGGTTACTTCCGTGTCGTAGCGCATCCGGTCGATCATATCTTTAAATTCGGGTGACATCGCCGCTCCGTAGTTATAGTCCAGCACATTGCCCATCCCGCCGGTTTTCCACATGGTGAACGGGAAATAAGGCATGATGTCGTAGCCGTTGCGTTTTTGAAACGCTTCAGGCCAGTCATGAATCCAGTTGGCGCCCTCCAGTTCCCAGCCGTCGATGAACAATGCCCTGATGTGACCGGATAACTTGCCGGTTTGCCGCTCGATGGCATCTGTCATTCGCGTCAGATACTTTTCGACCGCTTTTTGGTTCAGGTGGTTTAATGCAGGACCGTCGGCGCCCGGCGCTCCGTTAATCACGCTTCCGAAAGAATCGATTCGAACCAGCGCATACAGCGCATGTCTCCCTTCAGGAATATCAATCGTCAGACGGTCTCCTGAAATCTGATCCGACAAATCGCGTACTTGTCCCATGTTGTCGATAGGGTCGGGAACTAATTTTAACGAAACCAGGTGCAACGTTCTACCCGGATAGGGATTGCTGATCGCGGGATCGGCTTCGTGCAACAGATTGAAGGTGGAGGTCTCGAAAGCAAGCGGACCTGTCAACTTTTTAACGCCAATAACCATTATCTGCCCCCGTTCATCGCCTTGAAGGAATGTGCCGCCAAAGGGCCAGCCCGACCCAATAATCAGATCACAGGTAAGCCCAAGTTTTTTGGCTTCGTCAAAAACGACCTGTAACATCTGTATCCATTCGTCGCTTAACCATTGCAATGATTCAATTCCCAAGTCGTCGGTATCATCGGGAAACATGACCGGATTGATCTCCACACCGCCAATACCTGCTTCCTTGAGCAGACGAAGCTCGCGGATTAATTCATCTTTCCTGATCTTGTCGCCGTTCCACCACCATCTGACGAAAGGATGATATTTGGGTTCGGGGTTCTTAAATAATTCGTATAATTCCGCAGAATGTGTCATGCGCCTTTTTTGCTTGTTAGCATATCTCTATGCTACACATGTCATGAACCGCTTTTTGCCTGTACTTTCCTGCCGTCCGCCGTAATGCTGTTTTTTATTTGTACTCCTTTTGAGGCGGCGCCTTTCAGGAGCAGCGCAGTTGACGATACGTCAATAAAAGAATCGGCTAATTGAAATTCAGAGCATCCGGTCAGTACAAATCCTTTGGTTGAAGGCTCCACTTTGCTCTTTACGGTTATGTTCGTGATATGCGCCTGTCGGCAGTTTGTCAGCACCTGCGCATCGCCACAGGCATTCAGCACCATGATATCGGAGATCGTTATCTGTGAGCAATTATTAAAATGGATCAAAGCCGGACGAAATGATTTAAGACCTGCCGGCAAGTTCCCTTTTACTCCCTGTTCGTCGATACTCGCATTCACGGCAGCGCCCTGTCCTTCGATCAATCCTTTCCCTGTTATACCCACATTTTGTTGATTAATAGCGACAATTAGTGCAGGTGCATCTCCTATGTTGTAATCGTAGGGAACAGTAGAAGCCACCAATCCGGAGCCTTCTTCGAGTTGAATGGTCACGTTCGATTTCAGATAAACGGTTCCTGTCAGGTATCGGCCGACATAAAAAACAAGCCGGCCTCCGCCATTCTCGCTGATATAATCGATGGCTTTCTGTATGGAGTTTGTATTCAGCGTTTTCCCGTCCGACCTAATCCCGAACATGGAGGCTTTGTAATCTTTTTGCGCCTGTAATGAGGTTACGCAAAGTAGCAATAACGAAAATGTGACTAATTTAACGCTTTTCATATTGAATAATTTTTTATTTTTTTTAAGAGTGACAAATGTAAGGTATTTTTTTGATAAAATAAAATTTTTATATTTGCATTTTCATAAAATGTTTGAAGTATGAAATCAATACTGCTGTTTTTAAGTTCAATTTGTTTACTGTTTGCCTGTATTACGTTTGTTGCTGATGAACTGACAAATGCAAAACTGGAAGACTACCATGGGCGAAAGTTTTCAATATCAACGGAAAACGCTACGTACCCATACTATATTCGCCACCTTTCAGCATTTCCAGGTCACCGTATGGCGAAGACGGTCGTATCAACTACGACAATTTTACGAATGCGGGTATCTTTTTATGATTTCAATAGGTACAGAGTTATTGTCTTTGGTACAACATATTGCATCACCGATGAGGAGATGGCCTATATCAACGGGCATGTCAAGAAGGACGGTCGCATGGTCATATTCAACTATGCACCGGCTTATACGGACGGCACGAAACTGGATGTCGGACGGATTGGCGCGATAACGGAAATGGAAGTTCGTCCCGTTTGTATCGCTACACCGCCCGTGGTAACCTTCAAAGACAAAGACTACGGTTTGGAAGCCAACGGTTTGGCAGGACTTGTACCGGTCGCACCGCTGTTTGAGATTACCGATAAGGAAGTACAAATACTGGGGCGCTACAAAGATTTGAATGTAGCGGCTGTCGCCATGAAAAAGCAAACGGATTATACGGTTGTTTACGCCGCTTTGCCCTTGCGTAATCCGGATTTGATGCGCGAACTTTTCAGAGAGGCCGGAGCGCATATCTACAATGAAGCCAACGATGTTGTGATTGCCGGTGGCGGTATTGTGTGCGTGGCTACGAAAGAAAATGAAGGCGGACATCGTGTGATTCGCCTGCGCAATGGGAGAAATATAGCATTTGAAATGAAATCCGGTTCGACAGTCATTTTCGACGCTGAAACCGGTGAGGAAATATTTTAGTTATGAAATCAATATTGCTGTTTTTTAGTACATTTTATTTACTGTGCACTTGTACAAACCGATCTGCTGATGTAAAACGGTTTGCAGTAGAACCGGTATATCCCGAAAAATGGAGCGAGGTTGAAGGTCATATCAAAAACAACTGGTTGAAGTATGTCGAAACGTCAGCTTCGCTGCCCAAACCCTATTCGTATGCGTTGAAACCTGGAACGCTGTATTACTGGGACCTCTATTTTATCAACGAGGGGTTGCTGATGCAGGGATTTACGGAACAGGCGCTAAATAACATTGACAATTTCATCTTCGAAATTGAAGACCTCGGATTTATTCCCAATGCCAACGGATGGGGAACCGACCGTAGCCAGACGCCCTATTTCGCAATGATGGTACGCAGTTATTACGAAAAAACGCCTCAAAAGGACAAAGTATGGTTGCTGAGGGCATACCGAGCCGTACTGGCCGAATATGAATTTTGGACGAATACCAACGGCAACCGCATCGAAAATCATATGACTTCGATTGATGGACTGCAACATTACAGCCAACATTCGGACACGGTGTCGCTCATCCGGTTCTACGATCGAGTCCTGGCCGGACGATTCAAGCTGTCGACAGAGGTTCCCCAGCCCGAAAAAATTCGGATGGCTTCCCGTCGCATGGCCGAAGCCGAAACGATGGATTTCACGCCCCGTTTCGAGGGTCGATGTCCTGATTTCATTGCTGTCGATCTCAATTCCAACCTGTATCAGTATGAAATGAATCTCGCATTTTTCGAGCGTGAACTGGGAATATCCGGTTATAGCCAATGGGAACAAAGGGCAAAGCATCGTGTCGAACTGATCAACCGTTATTGCTGGAGCGATGAACGCGGTATGTTTCTTGACTACGATTTTATTAATAACCGGCACAGCCGGATAGCCGCCATCACCACCGTGATGCCGCTTTACTGGGGATTCGCTTCAGGAAAACAGGCGAAAAGCATCAAAAAGCAACTGGCTTTGTTCGATTCCGACGGTGGACTGGTCGCCTGCGAACCGTCCGAACAAATCATTGCCTATCAGTGGGGACACAAAGCCGTGTGGCCTCCCGTACAATATCTATCCATGGTCGCACTCAAAAACTACGGATTTAAAAACGAGGCTTATAATGTAGCCATGAAATACCTGAACGTCGTCACCGGTAATTATGTCTCACCCGTTCCGGTCGAGTACAACCGTTTCAGGTACGGTACCGACCGGCGGCCTTATGGCCTGCTATGGGAAAAATACGATCGAAACGGTCACATTGACGATTCCGAATATCCGGCCAGCGAGATGATGGGATGGACGGCTGCCACCTATCTGAAAGCGCTTTCACTGGTAGCGCGCAATCGTTAATGCGATATTAATTAAATTGATTCAAATTTTTCAAGACTACCGACTTCCATCTTCTGCAACTCATATTTGATGTTGTTTTCATCAAATTATAGACCTGTGTTAAGCGGCATTACAAACGCCGCTCAACACAGGCCTATGTCTTGACTATGGATTTTGTTCCAACAGTCCATTGAGATTAATGGATAACTCGGGAATCTGCATGGTCATGTCTTTCACGGAGATAGGAACTTTATCCCAATGATTCGACGAGCTGTTGCGATCGACCGCGATATTCCAGCGTTTGTTGTTATAAAACTCGAGACCCCGTTCACCCCACATCTCGATACGGGTTTGAAGTTTTATTCTATCCAGGGTCGACAATCCTGCATGTGAAGGATATGTATCGGTATTGTATTCCCCATTTGTTCGAGTATCAATCAATTTATCCAAGGTAGCTTTGGCTGCGGCTTCATTATTCGATTGCGCCTGTGCTTCTGCCAGCATCAGATATACTTCCGACAGACGGAACAAAGTCCAGTCGTTTTGATTACCGGTTGTTCTCGCTGATGTCTGAACATCTGCCCCTGATGCCGAAGCTGAGACAGTTTTTCCTACCGTACTGGCAAACTTCAGGTTGGCATACGGCAAGATGTTTTGCGCAATACCATCTGCATAGGTGTATCTGAATCCTTCAGTGACAAAATTGTCTTTTCTGTAGTCTCCATCCGCAATCTTATCGTACAGGCGCTGGTCGATCTGCACATTCAAACCTCTTGCACCCCCTTGCTGCGTGTTCGTTGCAAATACGTTTAACCAGGTGGACTGACTGTGTGCACTTGCATCCGTGTAGTTGAATCCCCATATGGTTTCAGGATTTTCGGCCATATTAAGGAACCCTGAACGTATTGCAAAATAGTGATCAACATAGGTATCGTTATTTTCGTCAACAAGGATGGCTTGTTTTTGCGCCACATATTGGGTCTCGGTCATAAAATTGTCGCTGTACTCGGCTATAATTCTTTGACAGTCGCTGGCGGCTTGCGCCCAGTTACCCATACAGATTGCCACGCGTGCTCTCAGAAAGTAAGCCACGCCTGCATCAAGGTCGTTTTTGACATCGACGGTAAAATAACCTTCGCCGAAATCCTGTATTGCCTGGTTCAAGTCCGAAACGATAAATTGATAGCATTTCTCAAGCGTTTCGCGCTCACGGTATGGCTGTGCAGGATTGAATGTTTCATAAACCGGTACGCCGAGTTTGCCGTTGCCTCCCTGCGTGTAGGCGTCCTGAAAGTTTTCCACTAAATGATTGTATCCGAAAGCCCGCAAAAACAAGGCTTGCGCCCGATACTTTTTCAAATTGGCATTTGAACCGACGACTTCATCCGGCAGATATGCCAGAATTTTATTGGCGGCCGCTACCATGTCGTATCCGTGTTGCCAATAGGAGTTTGTCGTTCCCGTGGCATTTCTGATACTGTTCCATCGATACTCCTCTCTTCCAAAACATTGAGGTAATGCTTCGGCCGTGTTGTTGCCAAAAATCATGTCGTTTCCCTCAAAACCGCGCATAACCGCCATGCCTGAATAATGGTAGTAACGGGGATCCAGTACCCCTGCGTTTCTCACGGGTTGCGTGATAAAAACAGGAAGCGAGGCTGCCATTCCGAGGAAAATATTTTCGCGTTGGGCATCGGTCCCGTTCATTAATAAATCCATCACCTGTTCGGTTACAATTCTATTGGGCGGAGTAATGTCTAACTGCTTGCTGCAAGATACGGTTATAAATAAAACCGTTACAATTATTATAAAATTATATTTTTTCATGATCGTGAAAATTAAAATGTTACATTAAGTCCAACCGAAGCGTTTCTCATGAACGGATAAGCTCCGCAACCCACGCCATACCCTCCGGTAATACTCATACGCGGATCAATTCCTCCGACTGTGGTCAAGTACCACATGTTATCCAACGCAATATATGCGCGAATCCTTTCAATGGACAGTTGACTGGTCCATTGCTTTGGCATCGTATATCCCAGGTTGATGCTTTTCACACTCAGATAGGATGCGTCGAACAAACTGATGGTACTGTAATTGGTGTCCTGTGGTTCCGGACCACTTTGGAAACGCATGTTGCCGCCTGTCATTTGGATCGGGAATTTTGCCGAAGTATTTGAGTACAGCGGATTGGCATTGGCTCCGTCGGGCGACCAGGTATTGTTCCACAACTCCGATGAAACTGCCTGACCGGTACGTTCGCCATGGTAAAGACCCATATAGCCGTAGTTATTGCTATAGAACAATCCGCCAATCTGATAGGCAAACTGAACGCTGAGGTCAAAGCCTTTATATGCAAGTGAGGTGCCGAACCCGCCAATCACGTCGGGAGTTGCATCGCCCTGTTCGATTTTCGTGCAAAGCGTACCGTCGGTGGTTGCCACAAGATCGCCTATTTGCTTGTCCATGAACCTGTTGTTTTCTTTATCCGACTGATCTACGATGTGAGAATACAATGCAAGACCGGTCGCCGGATCTACGCCCATGTATTTTGTCATATAAAGATTGTAATACGGTTTTCCTTCACCGCGGAGATAGCAGCCCGATCCCCAGCCGCCTGAACCTGCGGCACCCCAGGCGTCAATATTATCTACCCAGGCGCCGTTCAGCGCAGCGCTGCCTACGCCTGCCGGTACTTTAGTCAGTATCGACTTGTAATGCGAGGCGTTCAGGTTGACCGACCAGAACAAATCCTTATTGGCGATGATGTCAACGTTCAAGTCCAATTCAATACCGCGCGTACGCATGGCGGCAGAGTTGTAATTCATTCTGTCCTGTCCCAACTCGGGGGATAACGGTGTAGGCCACAACATGTCGTTGGTTTGGCGCTGGTACCAGTCAATGACAGCGGAAACGCGTTTCAGTATCCGGAAATCCAGTCCCACATCGAAAGTATGCACTTTCTCCCATGTCAGATGATCGTTGACGGCGTCGCCCGGACTCAGTCTCCAGCCATTTGTCATACTTGCACCTGTGTTGTTATATCCCGTAGCCGCATATGTCCAGGTTTGATAACCTGAATAGGCGTCTATGCCGTTTTGATTACCGATGACGCCGTAGTCGGCGCGCAATTTCAGATCGTTCAGCCACTTGAGGTCTTTCGCCCAGTCTTCGGCAATCAGACGCCATGCGCCGCCAAGCGACCAGAATACGCCATAACGGTTTTCCTTATATCTGAATTTTGACGAACCGTCGGTGCGGAGGCTTCCCGTAAGTAAATACCGGCTGTCGAAGTTATAATTGACACGCATCAGATAACTGTCGAGTTTTTCAATATCTTTTGCGCCTCCATTACTTCCCCATGTTCCACCGGAGCCTGTATTGAGCGCAATGAAGTTGGCAAAGGCATCGAAATTGGGAATTAATCCCTGTGCCGACACATAATTTAAACGGTCGTTTTGAACGACTGTAAATTCGTGTCCTGCAATGGCGTCAAAATGATGCTTGTCGAAATCGCGATCCCAGGTAACGGTTTGCAGGGTATAGAGATTCGTGTATTCCCATTGTCTTCGTGCCAATGCGCCACCATCCGCCCAATACCGTCCGGATTCGTTGTTACGGTAGCTGTCGCGCAACTCGAATGTTTTGTCGAGAGCAAGCGTTATGCGTGCCTTGAAGTCTTTCAGGAAACTGGCTTCCATGTATCCGGTTGCGTTGAAATCGTTGATGTACCGGATGTCTTTATCTAATGTGGTTATTTTTTTCCAACTGAGCGGATTTGTAGAGGTATTATCCATAAGGGCTGATTCACCAAATGGGGAATAAACGGAACCCCAACGATCGTTTGTTAATTTTTCGCCGGTCTTGGGGTCTCTTTCAATGTTCCCGTTTTTGTCATAACGCCAGGCGGGTGTATGCGGAAAACCTTCATAAAGCCATGATACCAGGTTCTCCTGTGCATCGCCGGCATTACGTCCTCCGCGTGTTGCAGGCGACTGCACAGCACGACGTCCGTATGATGTATTGATACCGGTTTTCAGCCATCTGAACACTTCGGCATTGATGTTGGAGCGAAAGTTATACCGGTCATATTTTGAACCGATCAGGAAAGAGGGATCATCCAGATAACTGCCCGATATGTAATAATCGACTTTCTCGCCTGCACCGGCCACGGAAATATTGTATTCCTGCCGGAATTTCTTTTCGTAAAACAGATCCCTCCAATTGTCATGATAAAGCAACTGTGCCTGCGGATTGAGTTTTCCGTCTGTGCCGACCAAAAAGACATTATTCATCGTGGAGCTGTTGCCCGTAACGGTTAGGTTGTCCGGTGAATCAAGACCGGGTACACGCCATGGACAGATGTTCCCCAGCTGATTTCTACTAAACGATGTGAGACTGCCGTTATAGTTGAATAAATGCTGGCTTGCAAACAGGGCTGCCTCCTCGTGCGAGCAGTTCGGATTTTGGACATTGGTGGTCCAGTTTGTGGTACTGCCATAGCGTCGCGTGTTGTATATGGATCGCCACACGTATTCATACTTTCTATCCAGATTGTCGTCCAATGTACTGACATAAGCAGCCGAACCAGCCATGTTGACCCCCCATTTGCCTTCGAAGTTCACCGTTGCTTTTCCTTTTTTTCCTTTTTTAGTATTAATCACGATGACGCCATTGGCTCCGCGTGCTCCGTACATGGCGCCCGATGCTGCGTCCTTCAATACAACCATTGATTCTACATCCTGGGGGTTAATGGTTGTGAAAATATTTTTGTCTGTGGTTGAATAGGCAACTCCGTCAACCACAAATAACGGGTTTGAGTTGTTTTGACTGGCGGTACCAATCCCGCGGATACGGATTGCCATATCCTGACCGGGTTGCCCGTCAACGGATTGCACCTGAAGGCCGGGTATGGCGCCTTCCAATGATTTGGTCAGTGTGGAAGATGCCGATGGCAGCGCAACCAGCATCTTGTTGTCGATCGTACTGATGGATCCCGTCAGGTCTTTTTTCTTGGCGGTACCGTAAGCCACCACTACTACTTCTCCAATTTCCGTCGTATCCTCTTCCATCGTTACATTGATCGCTCGCTGATTACCGACGGTAATCTCTTTCGATGTGAAGCCAATATAAGAAAATTGCAAAACAGCGCTGGACGACGGAACATCGATTGTATACCTTCCGTCGATATCTGTAATTGTACCCGTTGAAGTACCTCTAATTTTGACATTCACGCCGGGTAAAGGCTGATTGCTGTTATCAACAACTACACCTGTAATTGTTACATTCTGTTGTACGCCTTGAACATCCATGTTTTTAAAAACATCTGTAGTCTTTGCGTGCAGCATTGACGCTTGCATCATCAATACCAGCGTCAGACAAATAATTTTTAAATAATTCATTTTTTAATAAAATTTAACATAGTAAATAGGGTTTTTGTTTTTTAATGATACTCGAAACTTACTTATAGAAAGAAACATCTCTATATAAGCATTTTATAAATTTTCGTTTTAATTTTTCATAGGCATTTCTTTTTAAATGATACATTATAATCGTGACAAAGATATGAATTTTTTTAAATCAAAAAATAATTTTATTTATTTTTTTCTAATAAGTGCCGCTGTTGCGGTGGTCGCCGTGTGGCTCGGCATTGCGTCTTAAGGGGATGGACATGCCACCGGTCGTTTCCAGCCAGTCGTAGAGTTCGCCGGTCAGTTGTTTGATAATTCCCTGATGTTCGGGTGCGGCAATCAGGTTGCGGGTTTCATAGGGGTCGTTTTTAAGGTCGAAAAACTCGTTGGTATCCCAGATGCCGTGATAACGCACTAATTTGTACCGGTCGGTACGTACGCCGTGCATGGTTGGCGTTTGCGGATATTCGTATTCCCAATAGTACTCGTAGAAAATACGGTCGCGCCAGGTTACAGGTTTACCTTCCAGCAAGGGGATGAATGAGGCGCCACTCATGTGTGCGGGTTGCTGCAAACCGGCCATTTCGAGGACGGTAGGTGCAATGTCAATGTTTTGCACCATCTGTTCGATAACCGTTCCTCCGTTACACAATTCGGGGCATCGTGCCAGCATGGGCACGCGTACCGATTCCTCATAAAACTGTCGTTTGTCGATCAACCCGTGTTCGCCCCATGCAAAACCATTGTCGCCCATGTAGATGACTAAAGTAGATTCGGCTAACCCGGCTTCTTCCAGATAATCCAGCACGGCGC
>Ga0082212_10006242_pt1 | contig 16072 bp, 3 predicted proteins | sample TergutNt197P3_FD_71548 | JGI IMG/M metagenome (GOLD analysis project Ga0082212, IMG submission 71548) | Neocapritermes taracua P3 segment gut microbial communities from Petit-Saut dam, French Guiana - Nt197 P3 | ecosystem: Host-associated > Arthropoda: Insects > Digestive system > Gut ... | reverse complement strand
CGTTGTTGAGTATAATTTTTTTATCTGCTGAAGACATTTCAGACTAGACAAAAATTGAACAAAGTCGCTTTTAATTTTTAAGACCAATTTATGCAAATTACGGAAGCTTAAGCCAAAAAAATTGGACCCTAGAATGATCAAAAAGGAGTGACAAGTATGTGGACGGAGTATCTGTACAGAAATTTAAGATAAGGGATGCGACTGATCAAAGCCGCATCCCTATGTATTTATATCCATAATTAGCCAGTAAATCTTTTTGGGTAATAGCAGGAAATATGCAGATAATTGTAGAAAAAATTAACACAATGAAAATTATTTTATTGTCGGTCATGCGGAATTGCTGGCTGTTAAAAAATTAATGATTTTGGAGGATACATAAAATGGAAAAAATATCCAGGATTTTGAATACTTTACTTATTGCAACACTTGTCTTTTTTGCCGCAACTTCAACTGCTTTTGCCGACCCGGCATCCCCCTATCCGATGCTTTTCAAGCAACCGGACGGAACCATTATTCAAGTATATAACTATGGCGATGAATATCTCAGTTGGCAGGAGGATGCTGAAGGAAATCTGCTTGTTTTTGACTCCTCCCAAAACGGTTTTTGCTATGCCGCCTGGACTGATGACAGTACCGTTTCCATGGGCGAGCCCGTCGGCTCGTTTAGTAGCAGAATGATACCTACACCAAAAACAAAGGGGCGTAATATACCACAAAGGGTTCGGGAAAAAGCGCAGAAAACCAGAGAAGAAGATATGCAGGGACTGAGGGAAGATATGATTATGCTGTCAAGTATGGACTTAACTACTGACAGTTTGCCTGTTACTGCTCCTGTTGAGGAATTAAAACGCAAAGTGCTCATTATTCATGTTACCTGGAGTGATAGAAGTAATATTCTTAATTCCGGCGGTAATGTGATGCCAAAGCTTAACGGCAGCCAGATTTATAACCTTGTTTTTAGTTCTGATAACGGATCAGTCAACGATTACTACAAGGAATTGTTTGCTGCGTCTGAAAATGTTGTATTACCAGCAGTTATAAGCAATCCTCTAGATGGCTGTCAGGGAATTATTGAAGTAGTCCTGGATGGTAAGCATACAGAACCTTATAGCCAAGCAGAAAAAAGCAATTTAATGGCAGATGCTATAACTAAAGCTTGTGCAGAAGGTCTTATTAATCTTAAGGATTTCGATACGAACGGGAATGGCATATTAGAAGCAACTGAATTATCTATCGGCTTTATTGTTGATGGTTTCAATGCTTCGGTCCAAACTATCTCTCCCGGTTTTCATGCTACAGCAATAAGTAATCCTAATTTTCCGGAGCCATCTGAGACAAATAGTGTAAAAATCAAGAACTTTTTTGGTATTGGCGCATTTAATGGCCGAAGCGGTATTATCATTAATGATATGGTTGGTATCGGCACAATCTGTCACGAGTTGGGCCATTCTGCTTATGGGTTCATTGATGTATATGATTATGGAACCTTGACTGGTGAAAAAACCAGTAATGGTCACGGCTTTTGGTCTCTTATGTCAAGAGGATCTCATTCATACAAGACTGGCCAAAGAGACGGCTTATCACCAAGTTATCCAGATGCCTACAACCTAGTAAAATCTGGTATTGTAAGGCCAGGGGTAATCACCGTTCAAGCAAGCCCCACCTTGAGCTCTCATTTGGATATTTACATAGTTAATAACCCGAATCCGAAGCAATACTTTCTGCTGCAGCAAAGGAAATACGGCTATACTGATAACTTTGACCGGGGCGGATTCAGCCGGATGAATGAATCCGCAAATGCAAGCCATGGAGGGTTGCTTATTTATCATGTTGATGAAAGTGTACCCCTTGTCAGGATCAATGATAAACCGGGACATTATTTTGTAGCTATTGAAGAAGCCCATGGTGGAACTCAACATTTACAGCAAAAGGGAGGAGCTAATTATGGTGATCTTAACGATTTATGGGGTATAAGTAAAACCGAATTTTCTCCTGTCAGTGACCCTTCTAGTGGATTATACGGTGCTTTTACAAACGATTCAGTTCTTCCGGATCATGACATTGATTCCGAAACCACAATATATGACATAATCTGGAGCAGCCTAACCGAAACCACTACCTTCAGTTACGATAATCCCCACTGCTATATTAACGATTTCTCCATCCCCGGTTCACTTGGATCCGCTATTATAGACCAAGACGCTAAAACAATTATTCTTTATATGCCGATGGGAACGGATCTTGCCAGCCTATCGCCCACTGTCAGTTTTATAGGAAACCATCTTGCCCCCGGCAGCGGTTTTGCTCAAGATTTCAATAAGCCGGTAACTTATACGGTGATGGCTTCAACCGGTGATATAAATACCTATACAGTAAATGTTGTAGAATTAACGGCTCCGGATGGAGTAACTTTCTCCGATATTTATCAACCTCAAGGAGAGAGTCTTACAAATTCTTTGGGCCGTTATATATATTATGGAAAATACGATGGGGGAGCAGATAAACCGCGATGCTGGCAAGTAGTTGGTGAGGAAGATAACGCTCTGGTTTTGTTGCAGAAAGACGCTTATAGTAATGAGAGGTACCAATATGATGGTAGCTGGTCACAAGATCTGATCTGGAGTCAATCAAAAATATATAAATATCTGAATAATATGGGTAGCCCGATCAATTCCTTTACCAGATTCTTTATGGCCGGCGAGCTTAGTTCTCTTCAGAAAACCGATATTCAGACAATTGTTTATGATGGTGTGAAAGAAATCAGTTTTCAAGATGAGGGAAACGGCAGCTTTGATACCTTATTTTATTTGGCATGTATAAACTCAACTGTTGATAATATTACCTGGTCCGCAAATCTTGATAATCATCAAAATAAACTTCTGACTGTCCCAAGCAGACCAATAAATGGAAACAATGATCCGTACTGGCTACGTTCCCGTTACCTCTATGCTACAGCAGGAAGCGGCGAATCAGCTGGACAAGCATATATTTATAGGGGGACTTATTTATCTATTGATTGGTTTACCAATTCAAATTTTGTCCGTCCCCTATTTAAACTTCAGCCGAATCAGATCATTTTTATTTCGGAAATAGGCTCGAGCGGAATTGGTTCAACCGCTGCAAATGACAATTATGAAGCAGGCACAGCTGATAATAAAAATTTCAAACTGACTGTTCCGGGGGGCAATGCCGGCGGCGATGTCGGTACATTGTCCGGGGTTCCCACCGGCACAATCACTTTGACTTCGGCAGGATGTTATACTCTTTCCGGGCTGTCAACTATCCCGGCTATGCCTGGTAATTTCACTATTAATTATAAAATAGTGCAGGATCTTGCCGGAACTCGCATCATTGTGGGCTATGGTTCTTCAGCCGATTTGACCACCCTTAATATTGACACCAGCGGGTTAAGAGAAGGAGAAAGCTATACTGTTCATGTCTGGCTGCAGAAAAATAATGACGTTCAGTCCCATGAGGCTACCATGCCTCAATATTTTACTTTAAAAATTACTAATCCAAATCTTAATTGCGCCTTGGTTTCAGCCTCTTCCCTCTATTCTGCAGCTATAAAAGCAGACGGCAGCCTTTGGGCTTGGGGAAGTAGTAGTTTTGAGGCTCCTGTTTTTAATGAGGAAACAATTCGCAGACCCTTCAAAGTGGGTGAAGATGATGATTGGGCTTTGGTTTCAGCCGGCTCAAGTCATACCATGCTCATCAAAGCTGATGGTAGTCTTTGGGGCCTGGGATCAAACTATTACGGACAGCTGGGTGATGGTACAGGTTCGGATAAGACTTTTCCCGCCCGAATCGGAACAGCAAGCGACTGGGCTCTGGTTTCGGCCGGGGATTCTCATACTGTCGCTATCAAAGCGGATGGCAGTTTGTGGGCCTGGGGAGATAATGAACATGGGGAGCTGGGTAATGGCAATACTTCCAGCAGTATTTACCCGCTTCAAATCGGAACAGGTAAAGACTGGGTTATTGCAGTGGCGGGATGGCAATCTACAGCCGCCATCAAAGCGGATGGCAGTTTGTGGGTATGGGGACATAACCTGAGCGAAGAATCAGGTATTGTTAAATATATTAATAGACATACACCCTACAAAGTCATGGATGATGTGGAAGATGTATCATTAGGACTGAATCATACGCTTGCCCAAAAGAGAGATGGCAGTCTGTGGAGCTGGGGGGATAACGGATATGGAAAACTTGGTAACGGTACCTATCTGGCATCCGGGATCCCACAACGGATCGGTGCAGAGAATGACTGGGCTGCAGCCTTTACTGGTAAAGAGTTTAGCATAGCTATTAAAACGGACGGCAGTCTGTGGAGCTGGGGGGACAATAGGTTTTGGCAGCTTGGGCATGGCTTTGAAGAATATACCTCATGCCCTATACCTGTCCGGGTCGGTACAGAACTGGATTGGATAGCTGCATCGGGTGGGGATTACCATACTATTGCCTACAAAACTGATGGCAGCCTCTGGGCTTGGGGTAATAATGGCAGCAGTCAGTTGGGCGACGGCACTACTGAGATCAGAGGATTCCCTGCCAAGATCATGCCCCAAGGCAGCATTATCTCCTTTACTCCCTTTGCCGTCACTGACGGCAGAATAGCTGCCGGCGAGGCTCATGCAATGGCAGTAAAAGAAGACGACAGCCTGTGGGCCTGGGGCTTGAATACTTATGGCCGGCTGGGTGACGGTTCCACTACTCAAAGAAATCTGCCGGTAAAAATCATGGATAATGTGGCGAAAACTGCAGCCGGGAATAACCACTCTGCTGCTATTAAAAATGACTGCAGCCTTTGGACATGGGGATATAATAACAACGGCCAGCTTGGTGATGGTACTACCAGCCAAAAGACTGTGCCGGTGAAAATTATGGAGGATGTAACGGAAATAGACTGCGGAGGCAGTTTCTCGGCAGCTATTCAGACAGATGGCAGCCTATGGACCTGGGGCTCAAATACCAATGGCCGGCTGGGTGACGGTAGTACCGCTCAAAAGACCAGGCCTGTAAAAATCATGGTTGATGTAAAAACCGTTGCCTGCGGAACCGCTCATGCAGCTGCCGTTAAGAACGATGGCAGTCTTTGGACCTGGGGTTTGAATACCAATGGCCGGTTGGGTGACGGTACTTCTACTCAAAGAACCTCACCGGTTAAAATTATGGATGGTGTAAATGAAGTTGCCTGCGGTGATGCTCATACCATCGCCCTTAAGGACGATGGCAGCCTTTGGGCCTGGGGTTTGAATACTTATGGCCGGCTGGGTGACGGCACAACTACGCAAAGAACCTTGCCGGTAAAGATCATGAATGATGTGGCTCAAATCAAAGCAGGTTCGGCGCATACAATAGCCCTAAAGACTGACGGCAGTGTTTGGACCTGGGGATATAATAATAACGGACAGCTTGGTGACGGTAGCACAAGCCAAAAAATCAGCCCGGTAAAAATCATGGACAATATGAAAATGATTGGCGCCGGCTCTGCGATGAATATAGCCGTAAAAATTGACGGCAGCCTTTGGACCTGGGGCTCGAATACTAATGGCCGCCTGGGTGACGGTACTACGACTCAAAGAAATGCTCCGGTCAAGGTAATGCCTGCCAGCAGTATTTTTGCCTATACCCCTGACATCTATAAAATCACCTTTGATCCTCAAGGGGGTAGTCCAAAACCTTCTCCTCAGAGTATCCCCTTTGAGGGAACGGTTCAAAAACCCGGATTTGACCCCGCCCTAGGTGGACAGATTTTCATCGGTTGGTATCTGGAACCCGAAACCATACCTTATGACTTCAATAGACCGGTTTCCTCTGATTTTACCCTTTCAGCTCATTGGCTTAATATGGATATAGAAGTTAAAAACAGAATTGCCGCCGGCGAAGCTCACGGGATGGCGATCATGGAAGATAACAGTCTTTTGGCCTGGGGTTTGAACACTTATGGCCGCTTGGGTGACGGATCTACCACTCAAAGGAACTTGCCTGTGCCTATATTGGCTGAGGTAGCGGAGGCTGCGGCGGGAAAAACTCATTCAGCTGCTATTAAAGCCGATCGCAGCCTTTGGACCTGGGGTTATAATAATTACGGACAGTTAGGAGACGGTAGTACAACGCAAAAAACTTCACCGGTGAAAATTATGGATGTAGTATTGGAAGTTGCCTGCGGGGACAGTTTCACAGCAGCAATTCAAGCGGATGGTAGTCTTTGGACCTGGGGTTTGAATACAAATGGCCGTCTGGGTGACGGTACAACTGCTAATAAGAGTAAACCGGTAAAAATCATGGAAAATGTCTCTCGCATTGCTTGCGGAACTGCCCATGCAGCTGCTGTAAAGACTGACGGCAGTCTTTGGGCCTGGGGAACTAACACTAATGGCCGGCTGGGTGACGGAAGCACCAGCCATAGAACAACACCTGTTAAAATCATGGATGATGTGGCGGCGGTTTCCTGTGGGGATGCTCATACAATTGCCCTCAAGACCGACGGCAGCTTATGGGCTTGGGGCTTAAATACTAATGGCCGCCTGGGTGACGGTACCACTACCCAAAGGACATTGCCAATCAAAATCATGGATAATGTGAAGCAAATCTCAGCCGGATCAGCCCATACAATAGCCCTAAAGACTGACGGCAGCCTTTGGGCCTGGGGATATAATAATAGCGGCCAGCTTGGGGATGGTACCACGACTCAAAGAACAATGCCCCATAAAATTATGGACAATATCGAAATGATTGCAGCCGGCTATTCCTCAAATGTTGCTGTAAAAATCGATGGCAGCCTTTGGACCTGGGGCTCGAATACTAATGGCCGGCTGGGCGACGGTACGACTATTCAGAGAAATATTCCTGTCAAGATCATGGCTGCAGGCAGTATTCTCTCCTATACACCTGTCATCTACACAGTTACTTTTGATGTTCAAGAAGGTAGCCTTGCTCCGCCTTCCCAAAATATACCATTTGAAGGTGAGGTCACAAGACCCGATCCCGATCCTGCCTTGGCCGGGTACATTTTCGCGGGCTGGTATTTGGAACCGGAAAGCACTGCTTATGATTTCAGCAAACCGGTTGCCTCAGACTTTACTCTGACAGCCCATTGGGTTTCCCTGGGGACAGAATTAAAAAACAGAATAGCAGCCGGCGAAGCCCATACCATGGAGATCAGAATCGATGACACACTTTGGGCTTGGGGCTTGAATACTTATGGCCGGCTGGGAGACGGCACCACTACCCAAAGGACTTTGCCGGTAAAAATCATGGAAAATGTGGCGGAAATTGCGGCAGGGAATACTCATTCTGCAGCCATAAAGACTGACCGTACTCTTTGGACCTGGGGCTATAATAATTACGGGCAGCTTGGTGACGGCAGCACCAGCCAAAAAACTTCACCTGTGAAAATCATGGATTATGTGCTGGAGGTATCCTGCGGAGGCAGTTTTTCTGCCGCCATTCAGGCCAACGGTAGTCTTTGGACCTGGGGATACAACCTTAATGGCAGGCTTGGCGATGGCAGTACTGCCAATAAAAACAAACCGGTAAAAATCATGGAAAATGTCAAACAGGTTTCCTGCGGTACAGCCCATGCGGCGGCTGTAAAGAGCGATGGCAGTCTCTGGGCCTGGGGCTTGAATACCAACGGCCGGCTGGGTGACGGCACTACAACCCAAAGAACAGCACCGGTCAAAATCATGGATAATGTGATGGCTGTTTCTTGCGGTGATGCCCATACTATAGCTTTGAAAACCGATGGCAGCCTTTGGGCTTGGGGCTTAAATACCTATGGCCGGCTGGGTGATGGCACCACTACTCAAAGAACCTCACCGGTAAAAATCATGGACGGGGTGGCAAAAATCTCGGCCGGACAGACCCATACAATTGTTCTTAAGACCGACAATACTGTTTGGACCTGGGGCTATAACAATTACGGGCAGATTGGAGACGGTAGCGTTAGCACAAGAACTATGCCAGTCAAAATTATGGATAATGGGATGATGGTTGTTGCCGGATACTCAATGAATGCAGTTATTGGAATCGATAACAGTCTTTGGACCTGGGGCTATAATAATTATAGCAAATTGGGAGACGGCACAACAACAAACAGAGTTATCCCTATTATGATCTCTCCCGGCAACCCCATACCGTTCGTTCCGGCTCCAGCCGACCCGGATGATAGCGGTGTTTTTATTAAAAGCGAACAAGATGATGAATTTGGACTTATTCCAGACGAACAAGATGATGAATTTGGACTTATACCCGACGAACAAGATGATGAATTTGGACTTATGACAGACGAACAAGATGATGGATTTGGACTTATGCCGGACGAACAAGATGATGAATTTAAACTTATACCTGGCGAACAAGATGAAGGGTTTAAACTTGTACCCGATAAAGATGACACTGAAATGCCTGCATGGACGATGTAAAAAAATAACATTAGGAGGATTGGTATTATGATCTCAAGTAGTTCCGAACCTGTGAGAGCATTTGATAAAACCAAAATGAAACTGGCTATCCTTTTGGTTGTTATCATGGTTCTCTCTCTGTTAGCACCTTTGACCGGCATAATAGCTGCACATGCATACGCGGCTGATCCAACTTGGGAGCCGGGGCCCCGTGAGAGGATCGTATTTACCTCTAATGAACTGAGAGATGCACTTTTGAGCAATGCCGTAGACAAGATATATCTTGGCGCTGATATTACTTATGCAACTGCGATGCCGACCCTGGCAGGGGGGGCAGCCCGGCCTGCTGTGATCATTGACGGGACTAATCCCCGGACGGATACTAAGCACTCACTGACTACTACGGTTTCTTTTCGCCTGGGTACTGCAAGCAGCAGGGTCGCAAATATCACTTTTCAAAATATTAAGCTGAGTCAGCCCAGCGGGACAAATGGTTTTATTTCATGTGCAAATACTACAGCTGCTTTAGGTACAACAATTACTTTCGATAACGTGAGTATCAGGACTTATCGTACGGTATTGCAGCCCGGCGCCAATGGCACAAACAATTGTAATGTCAATTTTAAATATTGTGACATTACCTCCACCAATGCCGGCGCTACCGGAACAAGAATGATTTGCGGCAGGTACATAGAGTTTGATGGGAATTCAACGATCGATTCCTACAGCGGTACATCGCAAGGCATGTTTTCTGTGGCAAATCAGGTATCCACTTCCTTTGGCAGTTCCTTCACTGTCAAAAAGGGTGCAAGCCTGGTGATTGTTAATTATGCTTCCTCCTTGCAGGCTCCTCTCTTTTACAATCTGCGCGGTTTGGATCTTAAAGTTGAAGAAAATGCTATATTCTTTGTGGTAGCGGGAAATTTGGGATATACCATTGCCGCAACCGATACAACAAACAGCTTTGAGGTAGATAAAAATGCGATCTGCATTATGAATTTGCGGGGAAACCGCAGCCGTCTGCGCTCTCAAAATCTGACAGTTAATGATGGCGGGATCCTTCATTTATGGGCCAGTGACTCCATTGCAACTACCAACCGGATGGCAGTGGATGCCCAGAAGATGAATTTCAACAGTCCCTTCCAGGTGGTATTGGCTACAGCCGGTACCACTAATAATAGCCTTATAAGACCATCCGCCATTCTGGATGCAAAACGGATCAAAAGCATCCGCTATTTTACCAGCGGCGCCAATACCTTCAGCGGTTACGAAACTACTTTCATTGGAGCTTTACGTACCGATTATCGCAATTGGTGGTTCCAGCAAAACGGTTCCTTCGATATTTTTGCTTCCAATTTAGGAAATCAAAACTCTATATCAATATCTACAAATTATGATCCTTCAGGCAACACTATACCGGCTGCTACTCCTATGTTTACCGCTGCCAATTTTAACACAACTGCTATTCATTGCTTCCAATTCGACGGCGGTTCGCGCGCCCCGGCTATCAATGAGGTTTTTGTTGGAGCCAATGCTGTGACCGGTACAGGTCAGCCGGGCGCGTATGTTACCGTAACTTGGCCGGCTGCAGATGGTATCGTAAGCGCAACACCGACAACAACCGTAATGGTGCAGGCTGTACCCGGCTTGCCCATAGGGGTTTGGAGAGCCGAGGTACCGGAAGATCTATTCTTGAATATATCCGATACCAGGGAAGAAACACAAATCAAAGCCACACAGCGAGAAACCCATTTGGGGCTGGACCGGGGGGAAAGCTATGCGGTTTATGAACCTGTTCAGGGCACAGCCATGAAACTTATCGGCAGCAATACCAGAACCATCTATTATGATTCCGGTACTATACCTGATAAGGCAGAGATCCTCTTTTACGGCGCCGGAACAAATATTGAATTGGAGGAAGGCAAAGGCAGATATATATTAACAAACACTGCGGTTGCCAATCCGGGCAACATTGAGGCTTTTGAAGCTTTGTGGGAAGCTACCGCAAATCCTGCTCATAAAGGTTATATAGAGCCCAATAACAGCGCCTTTTGGCGTTCTGAGCTCTGCGATATACCGGCCAACTGCACGCTTTGGGCTTTGGCCGAAGTTAAAATGGGCGGCTCGGCTACCTCTAGCATTGTTCATGATACTCTGGTTTATAACAATCTCTTTGAGAGGAAAAGAATCAGCTTCCGCTTACTGGAGGGACTTTATACCGACCCGGCCGGCTCGCATACCGAGATTTCCCCATATACGGAAATACCAGGGAATTATGGCATTCCCCGCAATCTGAGCGGTGGTGTTCATACCGGGCTTCTTGTCAGGTACAATAGCGTGAACATAGGTTTGAATTCTTATATGAACGATTACTGGACGGCAAAAACCAAAAACGGAGCGGATGCGCCGGTCACTGTTTCCCTGGGCCCCGGTTTCCCCGCCGCATATCTGGATCTGAGTGATGACGGGGAAGGGTTGCTATATACTCTGTACATAAATAATACGGAACAGAAAAAGCTCGGCCTTTGGGAACTGGTACCCATGGCCTATGTGGATAAAGCAGGAAAGCCGATTCCGGATTCCGGCGGGGAACCTGCAATGATTTGGGTGCCCATGGATATTCTGGAGGATGATAAGGAATATGGCGATGATGAGGAGCCGGATCCGCCCAAACCGGATGTCACCAGCTCGGACTTTTTGCTTAGAGGAGGACATTACATACCGCTCAAGCATCATCCCTACACCCCGGTGGGTTATTATGTCAGTCAGTATAGCCTGGATGTCAGGGATGAGCCGCCGGGAGATCCGGCAAAGCTTAATCTCTGCGGGGATTTCTCCAAAGACTTTTACCCCGAAATCACCGATATAAACTTTACCCCTCCCGAGAGATTCTATATTGTTTTTGCTGAAGGAGTTACCGAAATCAGGGAGATCCATCTGGATCAGGATGAGCCGGACGGACCCATTATCTATCCTGATATAAAAACGGTAGCCAATATAGAGTTTGCCAAACCACCGGTAAGATATACTGCACCCAAAGTCGCTGATTATGTCCCGGTAGGATGGGAAATCCGGAACCTGAAAGATGATTATGAAGGGAAATTTGTCTATGGCTCCGATCCGGAACATTTCCCCACCATGGATCAAAATGGCCTGATTTTTGCAGATATATCCGCAGAAATGATTTCCGTTGGTTTTGGTCCGCTGAAACCGGAAGAACTGGAAATCCACTGGTTATATGCCAAAGATCTCAACAATAACGGAATTCCCGATGACCAAGAGGTTGTCGTCAATGCTTTTTGGAACGGGATCCATCCTGGATTCGACTTTGCGGTTCCCCTAAACAGAACCATAACCGCTACCAGATTCGGCTATGATTTTACCCTGACTAATGATGGAAGCAAAGACGGCAATCCTGAACATATAATTGAGCTGGATTCCGGCGCTGCCCAAAGCAGCTGGCTCTTTGACCCCAAATTTCCCGATAATGAAGCCAAAGTAACAATAAAGCCCCCTGACAGCACTATGCAAACAGTAATCTTCTGGTATAGCCTGACAAGCGAAGAAGATGACGGATTTATTACGGTTACAGTTGCGGGAAAAACCGCTGATTCGGGATTGTACAGCTATCCGAAGCGCATCGCCAAAAAAGATTTACCCTATACCTTGATCGACGGCATTGATCTATTTGCCATACCTGGTTATGTCCTGAGCCCGGGTCAAAACCATCAGGTGACCGGCGAGGGAACCTATACATTCATCTATGTCAGTACCGAAGGTACAGTTAAAATTACCCTGCAGGAAGAAGGCAGCGGTGAGATTTTGGGCTTTTTCTACGAGCCGGCAAAGGTTGGTGAGCCTTTCAGTTATAATGCACCTGATCTTTCCGGTTATAAACTGGTAAGCCCCGGCAGTATCGGTATTATTGACAATGTCTTACCCGGCGGCGCCAGTGAAATTGTCTTTAAATATGCAAAGATCACAAGCCCGGTGACCATAGTCTATAAGGAGGATATCTCCGGCCGGGTCATCCGGGTCATAGAGGTCATACCGCCTGTCGTCGGGGAAGGGAATATTGTGCTGACGCCGGATCTGGACGCCCCCGAATTCTACACGGCAAAGCAGCTGTCTGTTACCTATGACTATGACGGTGACAACCCGGTGGAGGTGGAAGCATTTTATAGCAAAGACCTGGTAAATATTCCGATTATGGCTGTGGATCATTTCACAGACGCCACAGATCCGCCCCTGGGTACTCAATCACCCTTCTTGAATCAGCGCAAGGGCGAAATCACAACGGTGACAGCACCGGCGATAGTTGGCTACACGCTGGTTGGCAGTAATACCCGTCAGGTGATAGCCCTGGGCAATCCGGAGACATTCCGTTATCGCAGCGCTTCAGATATTGTGGGGGTAACGGTCAATGTTTATGCGGGCAGTAAAACAGGCCCGATAATTCAAAGCATTGTAATTCTGGCAGATGTGGGTGAAACTATAACGGTTGACCCGACAAGTATCAAGCTGGCCGGCTATATGTATAATGCCAGCCATACAGATAACCGTCTAAGTTGGCGGTTCGGCGATCCGGACAGCGGCGACGGTACCGATATCAGGGTGATCATGATAGATATCCGGGCAGCCCTTAATGTCTATACAAAATTGGGAACTGCGGCAGCAACCCTTCATCAAAGCGAATTACTGGTGACTCCATACACCAAAACAGTATATGCGCCAAATATCAACGGCTGGGCAGTAACAGGGTATCAGCTTGGCGACGGAACCCCGGTTACAACCGGTACCGTTTCCCAGGTAACACTGACGGACATCACGGCAAGCATCACAAATGTGACCTTCCTCTATCAGGAAATAGCCGAAAAGTATGTTACCGTAACCATCAAGGGGGTCACGGGCAGTAGCGATCTTTTCATATACAATAGGCTTTTTGAGATCAGCGATTTGCCCTATACTCTGGTTGATGGTGTAGATATACCTATAACTGTTGGAGATTTAATTCTTGATCCGGGACAGGATCATGAGATACCCGGACCGGGGACATATACCTTTACCTATTCACTTTCTGCAGAGCATAATTCATCTCTAAGCACTCTTTCAGTGAGTGAAGGTGTTCTCAGCCCTGTCTTTGCTCCGGGAACCCTGTCCTATACTGTAAATGTTGCGGGTATTGAAGAAATAACTATAGCCGCTACAGCCGCCGGCACAGTTTCGGGCGCTGGAACATTTGAACTGGAGGTAGGTGAGAATCTCTTTGATATCGTCGTTACAGCCCCTTGCGGCGAAAGTGAACATAAAACAACTTACACCGTCAAAGTCATTCTAGCTGAACCGGGATATCACGATTCGTCCTTGAGCAGTTTATCAGTGAGTGAAGGTCTTCTCAACCCTGTCTTTACTCCGGAAACACTGTCTTATACCGTTAATGTTTCGGGTATAGATGAAATCACCATCTCAGCCACCGGCGCCGGCGCTATATCGGGTACCGGAACCTTTGAACTTGAATTGGGTGAGAATCTCTTTGATATCGTCGTCACAGCTCTTTGCGGTGAAAGTGAACATACAACAACCTACACCGTCAGAGTCGTTTTATCCGAGCCGGAGCTTGAGCCTCTTGTTATAATAGGCGGCAATACTTTGCTTACGGGTTGGCCGGTTAACGGAACTACTATTGATATCCCCATCAAATTCAGTATTGAGGGTGATTTTGACCAAGTGCTTTCCGCCGGACATTCCTTTAAGTTAACCTATGATCCAACCATGCTGGAATTCAGCGGCCCGGTCATCTACAATGACCCGGATGGAGCCTACTTTATCCTGATCAATCAAAATCCACTTGATCCTCTAGGCACGCTTACAGTTGTCTGCAGCGCAAATTATCCCAAGAGTATAGACCTGACTGGTTCTCATCAGATAACTATACCCTTCAAAGTGATCGGCGATCCTGCACGCAATGATACAACCAACTTGGTATCAAGCGATCCTAAAGTTATGAGGGAGGATCCGCTCGACGGTAACTACTTGGTTGATCAAAAAGACGTGACCGTAATCTTTGGCGGAGGCAGCGCCCGGATCAAAGGCGATATCAATAATGATGGGGTAGTTACCCCGGAAGATGCTATGTTATTGCTGCAATGGCTGGTCGGTTTGCCTACCCCCGGAGTAATCTGGGATGCCGAAACTCTCTGGGCGGCTAATATTAAAGGCTATGGTGATCCCGATCCCAGCGATGCAGCGCTGATCCTCCGTATAATTACCGGAGGTTGATAAAGGAAATATAACGATCTGGAGAAGGGGTGCGGCTTAATTAAAACCGCACCCCTTTTTCTACAGCGTTATAATGAGGGTATAATATATGATAAAGAGCAAGATCATTGTTGCGCCTTGCCAGCGTTGTAGCCTGTTTGTAATGCTGCTGGGTACTACCATCAATAGCAAAAGAACCAGAGCCAGGGGAATATCGATGTAGACTGTGGTCGGGACCGGATGGGAAAAAATGGGAAAATTTTCCAATCCTGGTCCGAAATTGCCTTTGCTGACCAGGGAACACAAAGGTGGGATGAGGACAATATTTAAAGTGTTGGCGCCTATAATATTGCCGATACCAATACTGCTTTCCCCTTTACGCAGGGAGGTGATGGTGGTGACCAGTTCCGGCAGGGAACTGCCTATGGCTACTACAGTGAGACCAATGATCCGCTCCGGTACAGCCAGGATCTGAGCCAGACGCACTCCGTTGCTGACCAAAAGCTGAGCTCCGATCACAATGCAGGCTGCCCCGATTATTAGTCCCAGGATTTGCCGGGAAAGAGGGATGACGGGGCTGCTTGGCTTGAAATCAATGCTTTTATCTTGTTTGGCCTCGCGAATAGAGCTATAGATAAACCAAGCCAAAAGCAAAAGAAGAATGCCGCTGTCGCCCAAAGAAAGGCGGCCATCTCCTACCAAAGCCCATAAGACCAGCAAGGAAAAAATCATAAAAAAGCCCTTGGAGCGCAAATTGCGGCTGGAGATCTGAGGGGCGATGATCAGAGAAATAGCCAGGATAGCCCCGGTATTAAATATAACAGAGCCGATGTTGTTGCCCAAGGAAAGATCTGATGCGCCCCGGGCTGCCGCCAAAGTGGATATCAGCAGCTCCGGCAGGACAGTGGCGACACTTACAATAGTGGCGCCGATCAGCACCTTGGGAATGCCGGTGGTATTGGCCACATGGACGGCGGCATTAATAAAAATATCACCGCCTTTGATGATTATGAACAAACCGATAATAAAAAGTATGATCGTAACAAAAAGTAGCAAGTTTAGCTCTCCCTAAGCCGGCTTTTAGCCGCAGTATTCAGAATATTGGCAGGTTTTTGCCTCACGAAAAGGTTTAAATTCTTGTTTTCTTGTTGGCCCGGTTTGCCTTAAAGTTAGTATTCGCTGTGTATTGCCGATTGCCTTTGAAAAGATATTTTTCTTTTCCGGCCAATGTTGCCATATTTTGATAAAAAGCATCCAAAAATACGGTTGACCAAATCACTATTTCACAATATAATAGAGGTGATAGTTATACTCACCAACGAAAACATTTTCCATCCCTGCAACGGTCTTTTTGCCGCCAGGCGGCGCGGTAAAACCTTGAAAGGCAACAAGCATTCCTGCGGTTT
>Ga0082212_10005361_pt1 | contig 16075 bp, 15 predicted proteins | sample TergutNt197P3_FD_71548 | JGI IMG/M metagenome (GOLD analysis project Ga0082212, IMG submission 71548) | Neocapritermes taracua P3 segment gut microbial communities from Petit-Saut dam, French Guiana - Nt197 P3 | ecosystem: Host-associated > Arthropoda: Insects > Digestive system > Gut ... | reverse complement strand
CTTTTGTGAAAAAATTTTACTTATGCACATCAATTTTATAGAAATACTTGCAGCATTTATGGTGCTATTTGCAATTATCGACATACCGGGAGCAATACCGATAATAATCGACATCAAAAACAAGTCGGGCGATATTAAACCAATGAAAGTAACGATTGTATCTTTTGCAATTTTGTTTTCGTTTCTTCTTATCGGAAGTCCGCTGCTGGGGCTTTTTGGCATCGATGTTTCATCGTTTGCCATTGCCGGCTCGTTCATAATCTTTATGATTGCAATGGAAATGATACTTGGTATAGAACTGTTTCACAACGACTCGCAAGGCACTTCCATTTTTCCTATTGCATTTCCGCTGATTGCAGGCGCAGGTTCTATCACAACAATTTTGTCGCTGAAAGCCGAATATCAGGCAATAAACATTTTTATAGCACTTGTGCTTAATATGGTTGCTATCTATTTGGTTCTCAGACTTACTTCAATGTTTGAAAAGGCTCTTGGAGCAAGCGGACTTCAAATGCTGAAAAAGATTTTCGGCGTTATTCTGCTGTCAATTGCCATAAAACTATTTATAACCAACACAGGAATTACGTTGCCCAATGTCAAGTGAAATTATTATTTATACCGATGGGGCTTCCAGCGGCAACCCCGGTGCAGGAGGCTATGGAACAGTCTTGATTTACGGCAAACACCGACTTGAAAAATCGGGCGGCTTCAAACTCACAACAAACAACCGTATGGAACTTATGGCTGTGATAGTTGGATTGGAAGCGCTGAAAATACCCAAAAGCAAAGTTGTGGTTTATACCGATTCGCGATATATTGCCGATGCCGTTGAAAAAGGCTGGCTATTTAAGTGGGAATCAACCAATTTTAAAAAGAAAAAAAACGCAGACCTTTGGTTACGGTTTCTGAAAGTTTACCGCCAACACATCGTAAGGTTTGTCTGGATAAAAGGACACTCGAACATTACCGAAAACGAACGCTGCGACCGATTGGCAGTTGAGGCGTATTCATCTTCGGAACTAATGGAAGACACAGGATATATCTCTGAATCAGATGACAATAATTTATTTTGATGCAATCCTGTTTTTATCGCTTCTTTGATAACACCACATCATTGCAAATTCTGAGTGGTTTTATGTTGTAATAAAATCTGTTCGGATATTGACACACCAAACCCACCTTACCACAAGGGTATAATAAAAATTATTGCAAAATATAAAATATTTCTCTACCTTTGCGTGTAAGAAATGAAAAAATGCGGCCAATGTGTTATATTTTTCGATTTCGTACGTTATATAAGATAGTGTCCACAAAAACTACGAGTCCAATCAAGTAAAGATAGTAAGAATATGGTAACTATTCAAGGTCTTCACAAGACTTATCCGGGAGCTCAGCCGCTGCATGTGCTTAAGGGTATCGACCTGAAAGTCGAACAGGGTGAGATGATCTCAATCATGGGGGCTTCGGGCTGCGGCAAATCGACTCTGCTCAATGTGCTGGGGATCCTCGACACCTACGATGAAGGCGAATATCATCTCGGCGGAAGATTTATCCACAACCTGAACGAGGTACAGGCCGCCCGCATGCGCAACGAATTAGTTGGATACATATTTCAGTCGTTCAATCTTATCAGTTTCAAGGATGCTATGGAGAATGTCGCGCTGCCGCTCTACTACAAGGGAATGAGTCGACAAAAGCGCAACGCCATGGCAATGGAGTATCTCGATATGGTTGGACTCAGGGATTGGTCGCACCATATGCCCAACGAGATGTCAGGAGGACAGAAACAGCGCGTAGCAATAGCGCGAGCGCTTATTGCCGGACCTAAACTGATCCTTGCCGACGAACCTACGGGAGCGCTCGACTCAAAGACATCGGTTGAAGTGATGCAATTGCTGCGGGAAGTGAACCGTACGGCGGGCGTAACAATGATAATAGTAACTCACGAGGCAGTAGTTTCCGAATCGACCGATAGGGTGGTACGCATGAAAGACGGATTAATAATCAACAACGGAGCAGAGCATTAAAAGTTATCGAATGCGTATAGATTTCAATTCATTCGGCGAGATTTGGGGAACCATCAAAAAGAACAAACTGCGGACTTTTCTGACGGGGTTTGCCGTTTCGTGGGGTATATTCCTGCTGATAATACTTGTTTCGATCGGCAATGGTGTTCGCAATGGAATATCTTCAAACTTCACCAGCATGTCGCAAAACATAGTTGATATTTATCCCCGCAGAACTTCGGAAGTGTACAAGGGATTGCCCAAAGGGCGACCTATCCGATTCACGGCAAAAGATCTCCAGCGCCTGCGGAATGAGTTCCCCGAAATAACCCTTATTTCCCCCATAGCACCGGCATCAGGTGTCTTCAGTTACAAGAACCAGAGCGGACAGTTTTCTGCCATAGGCGTAACGTCAGACTATGCGAAAATCAATTTAGACGCCAAACTGACAAAAGGACGTTTTATCAATGAATTAGACGAAAGAGAGCGACGCAAGTCGGTTGTTATTCCTGCCCGTATGAAAGAGGTGCTCTTCGGTGATGAAGATCCGATAGGAAAATTTATCAATATGGGGGATATTGTGCTGCAGGTCGTGGGAGTTTACAAACGTGGAAACAACGACTCTCCTCCGTTACTGGGTCCCTTTTCAACAATTCAGGCTATTTTCTCTGGTGATGTTTACATTCGTCAAATAGCTTTCGCCGTAAGAGGTCTTGATACTCAGGAGAAAAATGATGCTTTCGAGAAAAAACTCAGGGCTTCGTTTGCTCGCCATCACAATTTTGATGCCGAAGATATGAGCGCAATGTCTATCTGGAATCATGCTGCAGACTTCATAATGTTCAATGGGATAATGAACGGTATGATACTCTTTTTATGGATAGTCGGGCTGGCTTCCCTGATGGCCGGGGTGGTCGGGGTCAGTAATATTATGCTTATCACGGTCAAGGAGCGTACGCGTGAGTTCGGCATTCGCAAAGCGCTGGGAGCAACCCCCAATTCGATAATCACATTAGTCATACTGGAGTCAATTATTATAATGACGGTATTCGGATATATCGGCATGCTGATGGGTATCGGGCTGACAGAACTTTTTAATATGGCACTGGAATCGGGCAAGCAATCTTCAGATGTTGTTCTTTTCCGCGACCCAACTGTAAATACAAGTATCGCGCTGATGTCAACACTTGTTATGATAGTCGCGGGTCTTTTTGCCGGATACTTTCCTGCGCGCAATGCTACAAAAATAACGCCGGTAGAAGCCATGAGGGCAGATTAAGGAGGAAGAAGATATGAGATTTTTCGATTTGGACAGATGGCATGAGGTTTGGGTTACGATAACCCGAAACAAGACGCGTAGCATACTTACATGCTTCGGCATCTTTTGGGGAATATTTATGCTTGTAACCCTCCTCGGAGCATCGAACGGTCTTTCGGGAGGAATCATGAGGCAAATTGAGGGCTTTGCTACCAATACTGCAGCGATTTGGACAGACAGGACATCGGAACCATATAAGGGGTATCAAAAAGACCGCCGCTGGACAATGAACAGCGCCGACCTTGAAATAATACGCAGAAATGTCCCCAGCGTCAGGTACCTTACCCCTCTTGGAGGTATGAGAGGACAAAACAATATATCCTATAAGGACAATGTTCTGACGCAAAGCGTAAACGGCTATAATCCAGATCTTTTCAAGATAATGGCCATGAAAGTCTATTATGGCCGCCTGCTGACCGAGATAGATGTAGCTGAGTACCGCAAGGTCTGCCTTCTCGGGGTACACGTTTACGAAGAACTTTTCCGTAAGGGCACCAATCCGGTAGGCGAATATGTCAAAATCAGCGGTATCTATTTTCAGATTGTTGGAGTTGTCGATCAAGTAGCGCAAGGTGTAAACATTAATGGAAGAGTGGGAGATATGGTAATAATACCTTATTCAACCATGCAGCGGGCATTTAATCTTGGTGATGATATATCTAACATTTTATTTACGAGCAGCAGAATAGACAATATTGCACAGGCAAGGGAGGAGGTAACCGAACTGCTGAAACGCAACCACGACATTGCCCCTACCGATAATAAAGCCGTAGGCGGCTTTGACTCCGGCGAGCAGATGAGAATGTTCAACTCTCTGTTTCTCGCCATAAATATACTTGTTTGGATTGTCGGGCTTGGGACGCTCTTTTCGGGCATTGTAGGCGTAAGCAATATTATGGTTGTAACGGTAAGGGAACGCACAAGAGAGATAGGAGTCAGACGAGCTCTCGGTGCAGCACCGATGAACATCGTTTCCCAAATACTGAGCGAGAGTGTTGTGCTTACGCTTATGGCGGGTTTTATCGGGCTGTCGTTCGGAGTTTTTGTCCTCGATATAATCGGGCGGCTCGTAGATTTTGAAAATGAAACGATGGCTTTCATCGCTCCCGAAATCAACTTCAAAACAGCAATAACAGCATCGGTAGTCGTCTTTTTCAGCGGCGTAATCGCAAGCCTGCTCCCGATATGGCGGGCAATGCAGATCAAGGCAATAGATGCAATAAGAGATGAATAAAAACTAAAAAACAGATAAATTATGAAAAAAATCGGTCGTTACATTTTTATCGCGCTCCTCATCGGGGCTGTGGGCGGTACATTCTACTTCCTGTGGAAAAAGTCCCAACCCAAACTGGTCGTTTACGAGGAGGTGTCCCCCACGATGGAGGATATAATTACAAAGACAGTCGCAACGGGACGTGTCGAACCCCGCGACGAAATCAACGTCAAACCGCAGATTTCGGGTATTATCTCGGAACTTCTGAAAGAGGCCGGACAAAGTGTGCGCGAAGGCGAGGTTATCGCCCGCATTAAGGTTATCCCCGAAATAGTACAGCTCAGCTCTGCCGAATCGCGCCTCCGCTTATCCGACATTGCGCTTGAGCAGGCTGAGCCGTTCTTCGCGCGTCAAGAGAACCTTTATAACAGCGGAGTGATTTCGCTCGAGGAGTATCAGAGGGCACAAGCCGACATACGCCGCTCCCGCGAGGAACGCGAATATGCCGCAGAGAACCTCGAACTTATCCGCAGGGGAATCTCGTCGCGCCTTGCTTCGGCATCAAGTACGCAGGTAACTGCCACCACTTCGGGAATGATCTTAGACATACCTATTAAGGTCGGCGGTTCGGTCATCCAGTCAAACACCTTCAACGACGGAACCACCATAGCCACGGTGGCCGATATGACCAAAATGATTTTCCGCGGCAAGGTCGATGAAACCGAGGTTGGGAAGATACACGAAAATATGCCGATACTTCTAACGATAGGCGCTCTCAATAATATGGAGTTTGACGCTGTCATAGAGTATGTATCTCCCAAGGGAGTCGTCGAAAATGGGGCGGTCATGTTTGAGATAAAAGCCGCCGTCGCCATACCCGACGATATTACTCTGCGTTCGGGGTACAGCGCCAATGCAGAGATAGTTGTAGCACGCATTGATAACGTGTTGTCGATTCCCGAAAGTTGTATTGAATTTGTTGGCGACTCGTCGTTCGTTTATGTCCTACAGAGTGTTGACCAGCGGCAGAGGCAGGAGTTCGGCCGCAGGCATATCAGGCTCGGAAACTCCAACGGCATCTCCGTACAGGTGACCGAGGGACTGGCAATAGACGAGAAGATCCGCGGCACTGAAGTGACAACCAAATAAAAATGCGATTATGAAAAGATTAATTGCCACAGGACTTATACTCTGCTCGCTGCAGGGTTACTCCCAGACTTTGCACAGGTGGACGCTTGAGGAGTGTATCCACCACGCTGTAGAGAACAATATCGACATCAAAACAATGGTCAACCGCGTGGAGAGCGCCGAGATAGACCTCAACACCTCGCGGAGTGCGCGTCTGCCCAGCCTTACCGCCGGAGCGAGCCAAAATCTTGACTTCGGACGCTCGCCTTCGGTCGATGGAACGCTGCTCGCCCAAAATTCAGCCAACTCATCAGGATACCTGACGACACAGATTCCCCTGTTCATGGGATTTCGCATCGCCAATGACATAAAGGCTAAAGAGGCAAACCTCGGAGCTGCTCTTGAAAACCTCGAAAAAGCCAGAGATGACCTTTCGCTCAACGTGGCCTCATTCTTCCTGCAAGCGCTGTACAGCACGGAAATGGAGGCTGTCGCAGGGCTTCAGGTCGAGCTTACGACTCAACAACTGGAGCGCACCGGAATACTCTTTGAACAGGGGCGCATAGCCGAATCGCAACTCTACGATATGAGGGCACAGTTGGCGCGCGATAACGTGACGCTTGTAGATGCCTGCAACAATACCGTAATTGCGCTTCTAAACCTCGCACAACTTCTCGAATTGAACTACTCCGATGGCTTCGCCATTGCCGAGCCAGCTATAGAAGATATGACCGTATATGCCGGCATGATAGCGGTTTCATCTCCCGTTCACGTTTATGCAAGGGCGGTGGAGATAAGGCCTGCCATCAGGGCACAGGAGCTTACGGTCACGGCTTCCGAGCATAATTTGTCCGTTGCAAAGGCATACAGGTTCCCCTCTTTGACAATGAGCGCGCAATACTCTAACGGATACTATCACTTCTTTAGAGAAGGGTATGTTAATCAGAGTTTTATCGATCAGGTAAGGCGCAACAGTCGCCAAAGTGTCGGTATGAGCCTTTCAATACCGATATTAAACCGCAATCAGACAAACAACGGCATCCGTAACAGCCGTGTGGCTCTCGAAAACAATCTGCTGGCACTTGAGAATGTGAAGAAAAATCTCTATAAGGAGATTCAGCAGGCCTACATAAATGCAACTGCCTCATTAGACAAATACAACTCCTCCACACTCTCTACCGAATCATCAAAGATTGCGTTCGACTATGCCGAGAAACGGTACAGCGAAGGGATCTCTACGGTTATTGAGTTCGAGCAGGCCAAAACCAACTATATGCAGAGCCTTTCTTCGCAACTGCAGTCAAAATACGACCTCGTGTTTCGCTGCAAAATACTCGATTTCTACAACGGCGCAAATTTATTTTAATTTCTCAGCATGAATGTTTAATTTTATTGTTCTATGACTTATAGTTTATAAATTCCGATAATATTTTTTGTGTCGTTATAAAACTGCATCATTCTGTTTCCATCTTGTTTGTTTATCAAAGGATATTTTTCGCTGTTGGCTATAAAATCGTTTATGCGAATAATACGAAACACGTATCCTCTGCCGGTTTGATGTCGCAACACCCAAAAAGGCTCATACACAATTGATTCTGTATTTGTGATGCCATCTGTTTTTGTCAGCGTTATTTCCAATGCAATACCTCCGTCCCGATAACGTTCACTTTGGTTTGAGACGAAGTTTCCGAGCGAATATGCCACAGGCACAGAGTCGGTTGGCGTAACGGTAACTTTTGAAACAGGTTGTACAACGTGTGGGTGGGCGCCGACAATTAAGTTACAGCCGTTTTTGGCAAGAAATGATGCAATTCGGCGCTGGTACGCATTTTCCGTAATGCTGTATTCATCGCCCCAATGAATGTATGTAATAATATAATCTGCCTGCATATCCCGCGCCTTTGCTATGTCGGCAGATATTTGCACAGTATCAATATAATTAACAATATTAGGCTGTTCAACGGTAAGTCCATTGGTGCCATACGTGTAATTGAGTAATGCTATTTTGAAATTATTCTTATTGATAACCAACGGATAACAAGTGTCGCGGACTGTTTTATCTTTAAAAGAACCTGTGTGCTGTATGCCTATGCTGTCCAACACATTGATAGTACGTTCCAAGCCTGTTTTCCCTCGGTCGAGCGTGTGATTATTGGCGGTTGCAAGCACATTAAAACCTGCATCTTTAAGGGCTGCTGCCAATGAAATCGGCGACGAGAATTGCGGATAACCTGTGTACGGCTCACCTGCAAGCGTTACTTCAAGATTGGCAACGGCAACATCAAATCCGAAAACATAATCTTTTATCCATTGAAACACAGGCATATAATTATAGCAACTATCACCGCCATCGCGCCACGCACCGCTTATCTGCGTACTGTGTCCCATAACATCGCCTACAAACATCAGTTTTATAGTGTCAGTAGTAATAGTTATTGGGAGTTCGTTATCCGAAACCTGCCTGCAACTTTTAAACAACGTTAAGCCTGAAATACAGGCAATTAATATGGCAGTGAAAATAGTTTTCATTTTATTCGAAATAACCCCTCATTCTTTCAAAAAAGCCTTTGTCGCTTTTGTCGGGAACGGGGTCGAATGATTTCGATTCTCTCAGTTTCTCAATAATTTTTGCTTCCTCTTTGTTGATATTTTTCGGAACCCAAACATTTACATTAACCAGCAAATCGCCTTTCCCGAAACCATTTACTTCGGGAAGCCCTTTGCCCCTGAGCCGTAATATTTTACCGGGTTGAACGCCTGCTTCAATCTTTATTTTTACGTTGTTTTCAATGGTTGGTATCTCTACGTGTGTTCCCAAAATTGCATCGGGCACGCTGATAAAAAGATTATAAATAAGGTCGTTACCCTCTCTTATTAATTCCGTATGTTCCTCTTCATCAATCACTACCAGCAGGTCGCCGTTAATGCCGCCCCGCCTTGCTGCGTTTCCTTTTCCGCCAACGGTCATCTGCATTCCTTTTGCCACTCCGGCAGGGATATTTACCTTTACTATTTCTTCCTTTTGAATAACTCCTTCGCCGTAGCAGGCGCTGCATTTTTTGGTGATTGTTTTGCCCGAGCCGTTGCAGGACGGACACGCCGAAGAGGTTTGCATCTGTCCGAGCATCGTGTTCATTACTCGCGTAACGTGCCCCGAACCGCGACAGGTAGAGCAACTTGCAATGCTTGATGAGTTGGCGGCACCGTTTCCTCCGCAACTGTCGCACGTGGAATATTTCGATACTTTCAATTTTTTTTCGACTCCTTTCGAAATCTCTTGCAGCGTCAATTTTACCTTTACTCTCAAATTCGAGCCTTTGTTTACTCTGCTACTGCGCCTTCCGCCTGCGAAACCGCCAAAATTTCCGCCGAAACCGCCCCCGAATGCATCTTCAAAAATATCGCCGAACGATGAAAAAATATCGTCCATTGTCATTGTGTTGCCAAAACCGCCGCCGCCCGAATTGCCCATTCCGGCGTGTCCAAATCGGTCGTAGCGCGACTTTTTCTCGTCATTACTAAGCACTTCGTATGCCTCGGCAGCCTCTTTAAAATGCTCTTCGGCTTTTTTATCGCCGGGGTTTTTATCGGGGTGATACTTCAAAGCCTGCTTGCGATAAGCCTTTTTTATCTCATCTTTTGAGGCTCCTTTCGACACGCCCAAAATATCGTAATAATCTCTTTTTTCCATCTGTTTTTTTGCTCAAACAACTTGTTAATTTTAGAACCTGTTACTCCCCAACTACAACTTTCGAAAACCGTAATACCTTGTCTTGCAAATAGTAGCCTTTCTGAACAACATCAACCACTTTACCTTTCATTTTCTCGTCAACAGGCAATTTAGCCACCGCTTCGTGAATATCGACATCAAAATTTGAGTTCATCGCCTCAATCTCTTCCACGCCATTTTGCTTGAGGAAATCGCCGAATTTATTATAAATCAGTTCAATTCCGCTTTTCATACCTTCATAATCGGTTGTTTCGTTCAGATGATTGACGGCTCGGTCGAAATCGTCCATAAATGGTATGATTTTCAATAGAATATCTTCGCCGGCATATTTCGAAATATCCATTTTTTCCTTCAAAGTTCTTTTTCTGTAATTATCAAATTCAGCCGATAGCCGCAGATATTTATCCTGCATTTCTGCCAATTTTGCAACAGTTTCAGGTAATGTTTTATCAATATTGTCAGAGTTTTTCCCGAAATTTGCTTCCGCTTTTGCAGTATCGCTGTCGGATATTTCGTCAATCAACCCCTGATATTTATCATTATTTGAAGATGTATTTTCTTTATTATCTGCCATTTCTGTATTATATTCTTTCTCGGTTTCTTTGTGCAATTTATATTTCTTCTTCATAATTTTCAGATAGTTTCAAAAATTAAAGATAAGATAACAAAATTGCTGCCAACCACATTAAACCGCCATTTTGACAGTTATTGAATTATTTGTATTTTTACGGAAGCAGGGTCAAATTCTTTTAATATCGGCACCTAAGGCATTTAACCGTGTATCAATATTTTGGTAGCCTCGGTCAATTTGCTCAATGTTGTGAATTATGCTTTCGCCTTCGGCTGAGAGTGCGGCTATCAGCAGGGCTACTCCGGCTCTGATGTCGGGCGACGACATTATTGTTCCTCTCAGTTTCAGCGCTTTATCAAGCCCAATTACTGTGGCTCTGTGTGGGTCGCAAAGGATTATCTGCGCTCCCATATCTATTAGTTTATCAACGAAAAATAGCCTGCTTTCGAACATTTTTTGATGGATAAGCACCGAGCCTTTTGCCTGAATTGCTGTTACAAGGAATATGCTTAGAAGGTCGGGGGTAAGCCCGGGCCATATAGCATCGGCAATGGTCATTATTGAGCCGTCAATAAATGTGTCTATCTCATAATGTGTTTGTTGCGGAATAAAAATGTCGTCTCCTCTTCTTTCAAATTTTATTCCAAGTCGGCGAAACGATTCGGGAATTATTCCAAGATTTTCGAACGATGTGTTTTTTATTGTAATTTCCGATTCGGTCATTGCTGCCATACCTATAAACGACCCAATTTCAATCATATCGGGAAGTATTGCATGACTGCAACCCGAAAGCGATGTAACGCCATTAATGTAAAGGAGGTTTGAGCCGATGCCTTCTATTTGCGCTCCCATCGAAACAAGCATTTTGCATAATTGCTGTATATATGGCTCACAGGCAGCGTTATATATGGTTGTTTTGCCTTTTGCAAGCACTGCCGCCATTATGATGTTTGCGGTTCCTGTTACGGAGGCTTCGTCGAGGTGCAGGTATGTGCCTTTCAGTTCGTTGGCATCAATGCAAAGAAATGTATCGGAAGCATCGGAGTTGATTTTTGCGCCCAACTTTTGAAAACCGATTAAGTGTGTGTCAATTCTTCTGCGACCAATTTTATCGCCGCCGGGTTTTGGGATATGTGCTTTTTTAAATCGTGCCAAAAGCGGTCCTACTATCATTATCGAACCTCTTAACGAGGAACTTAACGTTTGAAATTCTTGAGTTTTAAGATAATCAAAATCAATTTTCTCTGCCTTAAAACTTGTTGTCAATTCCGATTCTCGTGTAATTTCCACTCCCATTTTACCCAAAAGGTCGATTAGTTTAGCGGCATCTGCAATTTCGGGGATATTGCTTATTGTTACTTTTTCGGACGTTAAAAGAGTAGCGCAAATGACCTGAAGCGCTTCATTCTTTGCTCCTTGCGGAGTTATTTCTCCTTTAAGGCGTTTGCCGCCCTGTACAATAAAAGACCCCATTATTTTTTATTATATACTCTCTTTTTATTGAATTGTTTATTGTTCTGCTTACCGTGAGGTTTTCCTTGCGGTTTTTTATTCACAATAGGCACTAATTCTTTTGCTTCCAGAATTTTAACGCCATCGGTTACTTCTAATTTTCCGCGCGACAACAGTTTAAGGTCGTTGATAATAACTTCATCGGCTATCTGATTTCTGTTCCACGTTATATACGACCTTTTCATCTGATTAACAATGAGGGTAGTAATATATTCTTTCTCTTCGCCGTCTTCGAGATTAATGGCAGTGTCAATCATAAGTTCGATAATTCTTCCATAGTGAAGAAACCTTATACCTCCCTGAACATAAGGGATTTCATTAGGTTTTGCATTGAATTTTTGTACTTCGGGCAACGGATACGGTGAATCGACATCAAGTTCAAAATCGGCAATAATCGACAAATGGTCCCAGAGTTTTTGTTTGAAATCCGTAACATCGCGCAGGTGCGTGTTAAAATTCCCCATAACCTGAATGATAGTCCTTGCGGCTCTGTTGCGTTCTTCCTTGTCCTCAATGGTTTTAATATGGTCAACCATTTTTTGCACGTTTCTTCCATATTCGGGCAAAGTCATCTTCTTTCTCTGCGTATTATAATCATGGTGCATCATAAACTTTTTAAAATTATTTGCAAAGTTAATAATTAAATGTCATTATACCCATATTTTTTTTAAAACGTTAGAGGTTTCTTAATCGGGTTATTTTGAACCATTATAAATATTAAACCAAAATAAAAATTGGCACGATTTTGGTAGTGTATTTCTTATTTTGTTATTTTGGCAAATCATATTAGCGACTAATAATTGATTTGAATGGTTGATAATTTAAAAGATATTCTTGATTTTGACGACCTTGTTTTTGAAAACAGAAATAGGGAATATGGCGCATTTCAGTTGAGGAAGAGATATAAACAAGCAATAATTACCGGCATTGTCGTTGCATCGCTGTTTATGGCTGCGATTGTTCTTGTGCCGTTTGCGTTATCTTCCCGCCCCGAAAAAATATTGTCGGGAAGCGTATTATACCTCCCTGTGCAAATGGGTAATTTAGATTTGCCCATCGATGAAATATTTGTGCCGCCTGCGCCTCCACCGCCGCCGCCCAAGAGTGTGGAGATTATTCAGGAAACGATTAGATATGCGCCGCCCGTTATAGTTGATACTGTTTTGATTGCAGAAGAAACCTTTGCCACCATCGACGAGGTTTTGTCTCAAACCACCGTAGAGTATTCGGCATTGAATGGTTTTAGCACCGGAGATGAGATGTTTGGCTTTGACGGTATTGGTGGTATTGGCGGAATAGAAGCCGATGAACCTTTCTTTTTTGTTGAAGTGATGCCCTCGTTTCGCGGCGGCGATATAAATAATTTCAGGGAATGGGTGCAACAGCGAACAGTTTATCCTCAGGCTGCAATTAACGCAAACATTAAAGGCAGAGTTTACCTTACATTTATAGTTGAGACCGATGGTTCTGTAAGCAATGTAACGGTTGTTCAGGGAGTTGCCGCAATAATTGACAACGAAGCGGTAAAAGCTATACAGTCTTCGCCGCAATGGAGTCCCGGACTTCAGCATGGACAAGCCGTAAGAGTAAGATTTTCAATGTGGTTAAATTTTATTTTTTAAAAAATAAATCTATGAATATACAAAAGTCAATAATTATTTTTTCTATCCTGTCGATAATTTTTTCGGGGTGTGTATCTTCTAAAAAACACCTGAGCAAAGGTCGCTACGATGCTGCAATTGAAAAAGCGGTAAGAGATTTGAGAAGAAACAGCAACGATGAAAAACAAATAAGGATATTGATGGATTCGTACGGAATTGCAAATAATCTTAATAACGAGCGAATCAGGTATTTGAAACTCGAAGGCAGGGCTAACAGTTGGGACGAGATATTTCAGATATATCAAAATCTCAGTTCGAGGCAATCGCTGGTAAGCACGGTAATGCCGCTCAGGATGAATGGGCAGCCCGTATATCTTCAATACATTGATTATGTGCCCGATATGGTGGAAGCAAAAGTAAAAGCCGCCGACTACTATTTTGCTCACGGCAACCAACTAATGCGCACAGGGCAAAAAGCAAGTTACCGGCAGGCTTATGAGGAATTTAGAAAGGTGAAACAATATATGGGCGATTACCCCGACATCGACAACAGAATTAACGAAGCCAGATATATGGGTATCAGCAGAGTATATGTATCGGTGCGAAATAATTCGTTCATAAGGTTTCCGCAGGAATTTGAACAAGACCTGTTGGCAATTAACCTGCAAAGACTCAACTCCGAATGGGTTGAATATTATATTTATCATCTGAATAACAATACGGTATATGATTATTATATAAATGTGAATATCAACAATATTGCCGTATCGCCCAATAAAATTTCGCAGAAAGAATCGGTGGTTAAAAAAACTGTTGAAGACGGTTTTGAATATCAACTCGACAGGCGCGGAAATGTTATGAAAGACTCGCTTGGCAACGATATAAGAGTGCGAAAATACAAAACCCTGCAATGCGCTGTTATAGAAACTATTCAAAGAAAATCGTGCGTAATAAGCGGCAATGTTGAGATTATCCAAGTAAATCCCGATAGAATATTGAAAAGAGAAACGATAAGAGCCCAAAGTAATTTTGAAGATATATCGTTCAGAGCAATTGGCGATATTCAGGCTCTTTCGCCCGAAATGGCGGCACAGATAAGAAGACCGCCTGCGCAGGCTCCAACCGATATTGATATGGTTTTTATGAGTTCGGAAGTTTTAAGAACAGCAATAAGAGATGCTATACAAAATAACAGGCGGTATATTAATTAGACGGGCATCAATCAAATAACGTTTAAATTAAATGATTGAGACAACGCGAAAAATTGAAAGAACCGTATTAGTCGGAATTATATATCCGTGGCAAGACGACCGCGAAGTAGAAGATTATCTTGATGAACTATCATTTTTAACCGAAACTGCCGGCGCTTTGCCCGTTAAACGATTTAAGCAGCGACTCAATGCTCCAAATCACAGCACGTTTGTAGGCACAGGAAAACTTCAGGAAATAGCCGCATTTGTAAAAGATAACGACATTGACATCGCAATTTTTGACGATGAACTAACGCCAAGCCAACTGCGAAACATTGAAAAAGAACTCGGAGTGCGTATCCTCGACCGTACCAATCTTATCCTCGATATTTTTGCCGGCAGAGCGCGAACTTCGCACGCACGAACACAGGTTGAATTAGCCCAGTATCAATATCTGCTTCCGCGCCTAACAGGCTTGTGGACACACCTTGAACGGCAGCGCGGGGGAATAGGACTTAAAGGTCCCGGCGAAACAGAGATAGAAACCGACCGAAGAATTATCAGAGACCGTATTGCGTATCTGAAAGAACAGTTGAAAAAGATTGATACTCAAATGTCTACACAACGAAAAAACAGAGGCAAAATGGTTCGTGTATCGCTTGTTGGTTATACAAATGTTGGCAAATCGACAATAATGAATTTGCTGAGCAAATCAGATGTTTTTGCAGAAAATAAACTCTTTGCAACGCTCGACACAACCGTACGCAAGGTTGTTGTTTCGAACCTGCCATTCCTTTTATCCGACACAGTGGGTTTTATCCGCAAACTGCCGCACGATTTGGTTGAATCTTTTAAATCGACATTGGACGAAGTTCGCGAATCGGATTTGCTTGTTCACGTGGTCGATATTTCGCACCCGCGTTTCGAAGAACAGATAAAAGTGGTGGACGAAACACTCAAAGAATTAGGTTCGGGCGCAAAACCTGTGATATTAGTTTTCAACAAGATAGATGCTTTTTGCTATGTTGAAAAAGACGAGTTCGACCTTACTCCCATATCACGAGAAAACTATTCGCTGACCGACCTGAAAAAAACTTGGATGGCATCGGAGGCTAATCGAAAAAGCGTTTTTATATCGGCAAAAACAAAAGAAAATGTTGAAGAAATGCGTACCCTTTTATACGATGAAGTAAAAAGGATACACATTCAACGGTATCCTTATAACGAATTTCTTTATGAGGTTTCTGAACAGCAATGACGCAAATAGCAGAAAAATATTTTATATAATATCGTTTTCTTTTATCAGATATTCAGCAATTTGAACGGCATTAAGTGCTGCGCCTTTTTTAATTTGGTCGCTTACACACCAGAACGATAGTCCATTAGGATTAGAAATGTCTTTCCTAATGCGTCCGACAAATACAGGGTCTTTACCTGCAACAAAAAGCGGCATCGGGTATATTTTATTAGCAGTATCATCTTGCAATACAATCCCTTCTGCTTTCGAAAATGCTTCGCGGGCTTCTTCCACAGAAACCGGTTTTTCTGTTTCTACCCAAATGGCTTCCGAATGAGCGCGAAGTGCCGGAACACGTACGCACATAGCGCTCACTTCAATATCGGAATGCATAATTTTACGTGTTTCATGATACATCTTCATCTCTTCTTTGGTGTAGCCGTTTTCGGTAAATACATCAACATGAGGTATCAAGTTGAAAGCCAACTGATACGCAAATTTAGCAACGGTTGGTTCTTCGCCTGCCAGTATTTGTTTGTGTTGAAATTCCAATTCTGCCATAGCAGCAG
>Ga0082212_10006241_pt1 | contig 16076 bp, 13 predicted proteins | sample TergutNt197P3_FD_71548 | JGI IMG/M metagenome (GOLD analysis project Ga0082212, IMG submission 71548) | Neocapritermes taracua P3 segment gut microbial communities from Petit-Saut dam, French Guiana - Nt197 P3 | ecosystem: Host-associated > Arthropoda: Insects > Digestive system > Gut ... | reverse complement strand
CTATCTCTTTTTCTTTCTCTGCAACGATTTCGGCATTCATCCGTAATTCGTTGATGTAGTCGTCTTCCATCTGCATCTCTACCCGTACCTGCTTGGATTCATACGCCTCGCGTAACTTTCGGATGATGTGTTGGTATTCGCCAGAAAACGGACTCTCGTCTATATTCAGAATATGCTCGTCTTCGGTGATATTGTCCTGATCAAAGATGCTCAACAAGTTTTCTAACTCATTCCTGCGGCGCTCCTTTAGGAGCCGAACCTGTACTATCCACGACTTGTGGTTCAAACTCTCAATAAATTCATTCCTCGGGTCTAACTCTTCGCCTGTTGTGAGGTCGCTTACAACGCAATCTACTTTTATGATGGGACTGTCCGACAAGCCTATTTCATAGTTTAACAAATAGATGCAATAGATTTGCCTTGCCTTTACCCTGCGCTTGTCATACGTATTTTCGGCGCTCTGGTACATTGTGCCCAAATAGCGCCGGAAACGCATGATGTCTGCGGCAAATTTTGCCTTTTGAAGTTCGATGATGACCGTTTTGTACCTTCCGGCTTCGGTCTCTATTTTTGCCGCAAAATCAAAACGACAAACAACTATTTGCTCTAATGTGCGGTCTAACTGCTTCTTCTCAATTCCCGGCTTTATCTGATATTCCGTAGAGGTAAAATCCAACTCTACAATCTTCTCCCCAATGATTGCCGACAAAAAACTCTTTGCAACCCGGCTGTCGCTCATCATGTATTTGAATACTGTGTCGTATATGGGATTGGCTATATGCATGACTTTTGTATTTAATTTTTTGCAAAGATAGCATTTTTTGAATTGAAATCTTTACCTTTGCCCAAAATTATCACGTATGACCTTTACTCTCCAATACCTCCCCTGTTTGCACGATATTTTGTGCAGGGGTGTTTATGGTAACATGCAGAGAGAGAGAGAGAGAGAGAAGTAATCAAGTAGTTACGAGGGTCAGCCCTCATTCCAATAGCCGTGTCGGGATTGTTCAGTCTGCAAAGCAGGCTGTTCCTCCGATGCGGTATTATTTTGGATGCAATTAATTAACCCTTAAATATTTATAAAAATGAACAAAAAACAATTCAATTTGAGGAAAGTGGCAGCAATGGTTGCCTGCCTCGCAGTAACAACAGTTTTTGCATCGTGCGGGAAGAATGGCGATGATGGGGGAAACAATCCGAGTGGGATTGTGGGTAGGTGGTTATGTGTTGAAGTGAATAAAACTTGCGTATATTTTTTCGATAAAGACGGCACATTTATCAGGGCGTCAATATCTCTTCCATATTATTTATATGTTAGCGTAGTGGAACATTGCAAAGGGAATTATCAAGTCGATGGCGAAACAATAGAATTTACAGATATGTACCGTTATTCAAATGATCTTGCGGGTTGGCGTGATGTTCCACAGAATGAAATAGACGATGTTGCTATTGCTCAAAATGTACTTGATATACAAAAAATAATAAAAACAGGCACGAGATCCCAAGTCGAAGCATTGATAAATCCTGACAATCCGTACTATTATCAAAAAGCAAATCATGGTTGGCAAACTTTTGCATCAAGGACCGGAACAATAAAGTTTATTGACGCAAAGCATATCGAACTCAACATAATGGGTGCAAGAGAAGATTGCGAAAAAGTAAAATGAGCCTGAAAAAAGTATCATCAATTATCAACCAAACCGGTTCATTTCAAGTAATAATAGCATGAACTGATTGAATAACATCTTCATACGTAAACCCACGAGCCAACCCAAAGCGAATCAGTTTGGCGCATAGATCGGTTTCGGAGGCGGCTTTGACGCTCAGTCGTTTTGCTTCGAGCAGACGGCGGAGCGTCTCTTTTTGGATGCTTGGGTCTAATCGGGCAAGCGCCTTGTTGAGGGTTGCTTCGGGAATTTGCTTGGCAAAGAGGGCATAACGAATCTTCTCTCTGCCCCATCCCTGCAATTTACTCTTATCGTGCACAAAAGCGCTGACATATCGCTCCTCGTTGATGAAGTCTTGCTCAATCAATGCGGCAATCATCCGCTCCGCCTCCTCCGGTTCAACGCCCCGCGCTTTGAGTTTGAGACGCATCTCCTGTGGACAAACCTCCCGTGCGCTGCACAACCGTTGAGCCCAAATAAGGTGTTTATCTGCCTCCATGGTGTACAAAATTTTTCTCGTTTGTGTCTGCTCTACACGTTTTGCACGCCGCCCTTGTGCTTAACAAACCGCACGCCGCCAAAATATCCTCCCCCCGCGAAGCCCTCAATGTGGTGATTACACCCGCTCCCATCAATTTCTTTTGAAACAAATCAATGGTTTGATCCGATGAGGGGCGCAGAGAACACTCCGGAATGGTGTGAAAGCGGATTAAATTTACCCTGCATACCAACCCTTTGAGCATCCTTGACAGTGCGGCGGCATGAATGGGTTGATCGTTCACCCCCTTAAATAGAATATATTCAAAACTCACGCGGCGTTGCCCGCTAAAGTCGTACTGCCGAATCAGTTTGATGATCTCTGCCAAAGGAGACGCCTTCTGCATGGGAATAAGCGCCTGACGTTCAGTATCAAATGGATGATGCAGGCTAACGGCTAAATGACATTCGCTCTCTTCAATAAAGCGTTTCACCTGTGGAAGTAACCCAATGGTAGAGACCGTAATGCGGCGGGGACTCCAGCCCCGTCCCCATTCGGCGGTCAAAATTCGTACACTTTTAAGCACCTCGTCTAAGTTATCCATAGGCTCGCCCATTCCCATATAGACGGCGTTGGTGAGGCTGTCGCTCTCTTGGATGTTGTGAAACTGGCTAATAATTTCGCCTGCCGTTAAATGCGCTTGAAACCCCTGTTGTGCCGTCATGCAAAAGCGGCAACCCATACGGCAACCCGCCTGCGATGAAACACAAAGGGTTGCACGCTCTTCGTCCGGAATCATCACCGACTCTATGGAAAAGCCATCCTTGGTGGGAAAGAGATACTTTTGCGTACCATCCGCAGATCGTTGTACCATTTTGGGAAGAAATCCCCCTACTTCGTACCTTGCGTTAAGTGTTTCCCGCGCCGCTTTCGAGAGGTTGGTCATCTCTTCAATCGTTTTTATCCGCTTCTTGTAGAGCCATTCGGATAACTGTTTTCCCGTATAGCGCGGCATCCCAAGCGCCAACGCAATTTGGGACAAGGCGTCCAAATCTTTACCGAGCAACCATTCCATAATAGTGCAAAGATAGTGCATTTTTTTCCAAATATTTTCTCATCTTTGCAGAGACGAACTGTTTTGAACATTATTAGTAATTATTTCAATTAAAGTATTATGGCAAGAGAAAGTGCAGAAGTTAAAACAAACGGCGCAACGCCAAAGGGAGTAGAGGTTAATTCCGAAAAACTAAAGGCGTTGCAGGCAACCCTTGACAAAATTGAAAAAGATTTTGGAAAAGGGACGATTATGAAGTTGGGGGATCAGCCAAAGTGGGAGGTGTCGGTGATTCCTTCAGGCTCCATTGCGTTGGACCACGCATTGGGGATTGGGGGGTATCCTCGCGGAAGGGTAATTGAAATCTTTGGTCCCGAATCAAGCGGTAAAACCACGTTGGCGATTCATGCCATTGCCGAGGCGCAAAAGAGCGGTGGTATTGCAGCGATGATTGACGCCGAGCACGCCTTTGACCGCGCCTACGCCAAGAAGTTGGGCGTAAATGTGGATACGCTTTTGATCTCGCAGCCCGACAATGGGGAGCAGGCGCTCGAAATCGCTGACCACCTCATTCGATCAGGCGCGGTGGATATTGTGGTGATTGACTCTGTAGCCGCCCTCACTCCAAAGGCGGAGATTGAGGGAGAGATGGGCGACTCCAAGATGGGCTTGCAGGCGCGTTTGATGAGTCAGGCACTACGGAAACTCACTGCCAATATCAGCCGCACAAATACCTGTTGCGTATTTATCAATCAATTACGTGAAAAAATCGGTGTTATGTTTGGCAACCCCGAAACCACCACCGGCGGCAATGCCCTCAAGTTCTACGCCACCATTCGGGTGGATGTGCGCCGCGCCAGCCAGATCAAAGATGGCGAGGAGGCAACCGGCAACCGCACCAAAGTGAAGATTGTAAAGAACAAAATGGCGCCCCCCTTCCGTAAAGCGGAGTTTGATATTGTCTTTGGCGAGGGCATCTCCCGCATTGGCGAGATAATAGACTTAGGCGTTGAGTTTGACATCCTCAAAAAGAGCGGCTCTTGGTTCAGTTACGGCGACACCAAGTTGGGACAGGGTCGAGACGCCGTCAAACAACTTCTGCTCGACAATCCTGAGTTGATGGAGGAGATTGAGGTCAAGATTCGCGAAAAGTTGAAAGAAATAACCGAATAAATAATTCATTAACCTTTTTTCCTGATTTTAAAACCATTTTTATGAAAAACAAACTCTTATCCCTGTTGCTGCTCCTCGCCATCTTTGCGGGTGCGAGCGCGCAGACGCCCAAAAACCCCCTCTACGACGGGGGTGCGCCCTCCTTTCCCAAACCGACCTTTGGTCAATATACGGTAGGAGACGACTATTTTCTTGCCAACTATACGCAGTTCTTGCAGTATGTAGATCAAGTTGTAAAGGTATCCGACCGCATTAAGGTACAGCAAATCGGCACCTCCACCGAAGGAAGACCGTTTAATCTGGTTATCATCTCTTCTCCGGAGAATCTAAAGAATGTAGAGCAGTATCGTCAAACATCGGTGAAACTTGCCAAAGCCGAAGGACTAACCGATGACGAAGCGCGAAAATTAGCCGCCAACGGCAAAGCAGTCATTTGGATTGACGGCGGATTGCACGCCACGGAGTGCGTCAATGCGCAAGCGATTTTTGTACTGATGTATGAATTGTTGGCACGCAATGACGAAGAGACCAAGCGAATCTTGGACAATGTAGTGGTACTGTTGTCTTTAATTAATCCAGACGGTATGGATTTGGTATCGGATTGGTATATGCAGGAGAGCGATCCGCTCAAACGCAACATGAACACTCCCCGTATGTATCAAAAGTATGTGGGACACGACAACAATCGAGACTCTTATATGGTTACTCAGATAGAAACCGAGATACTGAACCGGCAGATGTTTATTGAATGGATACCGCAAGTGGTGTATAACCAGCACCAGACAGGTCCCGCAGGAACAGTGCTCTTTGTATCGCCTATCCGTGATCCTTTCCCACACACACAAGATCCGCTCATACAGATCGGTATTGATTTGGTAGGCTCCGCCATACACCACCGGTTTTTGGCAGAGGGTAAAGGGGGTGCCGTAAAACGCGAAGAGGCTTCCTATTCCACGTGGTACAACGGCGGCGTCCGCACCACGGTGGGCTTCCACAACCAGATTGGACTCATCCACGAAATCATCGGTAATCCTACCCCCATAAGTATTCCATTAGTTACGAGTAAATTAGTTCCTTATGGAAACAACCCGTTGCCCATCGGTCCCAAACAGATTTGGCGTCAATACCAAAGTATTGAGTATATTATCTCTGCCAACCGTGCCGTTCTTGATCTTGCCGCACGACAAAAGGACGAATTTCTGTACCGCATTTACCGCGCCGGCATGAACTCTATTGAGCGTGGCAGCAAGGATCATTGGACAATAACGCCCAAATGGATAGATAAATTGAATGCCGATTACGAAACATCTATGGCGAACAATGCCAACGCCGCGGCGGCTGCATCCCCTCAAGCACGCGCTCAGGGCGGTGCTCCCACCGAACTCTACGATAAAATGTTTACGCCCCAAAACCGAGATGCCCGCGGCTACATTATACCCGCCGATCAGGTTGATTTTGTTACGGCTACCCGATTTGTCCACGCACTGCAAAAGTGCGGTGTGGATGTACATCGCGCCACAAGAGAGTTCACCGTTGCCGGCAAAACGTATCCGACAGGCTCTTTTGTATTGAAGACCGCACAGGCTTTCCGTCCGCACCTGTTGGATATGATGGAGCCGCAGGACCACCCCAACGACTTCCAATATCCGGGAGGACCTCCCATTCGCCCTTATGACGTAGCCGGTTGGACTTTAGCCTATCAAATGGGGGTACAATTTGACCGTATCTTAGATGGATTTGATGGACCTTTTGAAAAGGTAGAGGGATTGGCACCGCTTCCTGCCGGAAAAATCACCGGGTCGGGTGCGGCAGGTTATCTGTTGAGCCATGAGATGAATGACGCTTTTGTGGCTACCACCCGTTTGCTTGCCGCAGGCGAGGAGGTGTACTGGTTGCAGGCTCCCCTTACCGTAGGTCGCAAAACCTATCCGGTAGGCACCATCTATATTCCGTCCAAAGGATCTACAGCGGGACAACTGCAAAAATTGGCGAGCGAGAGGGGATTGAATTTTGAGGCGATTAGTTCAAAGCCCAAAGGAGATGCGCTTAAAATTCGTCCTGTAAAGGTAGCCCTTTGGGACAACTACGGAGGTTCCATGCCTTCGGGTTGGATTCGTTGGCTATTGGAGCAGCAATTCCCATTCCCTTCATTTGAAGTTGCTTATCCTCAAGCGCTTGACGCGGGTAATCTGCGTGCAAAATACGACGTGATTATCCTTCCTCCGGGGGCGTTCTCTATGAGAAGCGGTGTCGCTCGGGCACAAAATGTGGAGAGTATTCCCGCCGAATTCAGAAATCGAATGGGAAGCGTTACCGTAGAAACAACCGCACCTCAACTGAAGAAATTTGTAGAGGAAGGAGGCACCTTGCTGACCATTGGAAGTTCTACCGATTTTGCCCGCTATCTTAATCTGCCTATGGCAAACGCACTGGCAGACATACAGGCAGACGGCACCGAAAGAGCGTTTGGCGCCGATAAATATTATATACCCGGTTCCATCTTGCGTGTCAAAGTTGACAATACGATTCCCATTGCCTACGGCGTAACGGAAGATTTGGACGTTATCTTTAGCAATAACCCGGTGTTCCGCCTGCAACCTGATGCAAAACTAAAAGGAGTACATCCTATAGCGTGGTTCCCCAACGCCGAACCTCTGCGTAGTGGCTGGGCATGGGGACAACATTACCTCAACGGCGGAACACTCATGGCAGAGGCGTCAGTGGGTAAAGGAAGGGTATTTCTCTTTGGAAACGAAATCACTTTCCGCGCACAACCGCACGCCTCCTTTAAGTTTTTATTTAACGGAATCTATTACGCGGGGGCTGTGCCTGTGAAATTATAAGAAACAGTTTCTAACGAATGCTGCCTCAGCATAAAACGAGCATCGTGGCGTCCAATCCAAAGGGACGCCACGATGTTTTGGTATTGGGATCCTAAAAGATAACAGGGAGGCAACTGTACTTAGAAGCAATTTTTAAGGCATGAGATGACAGAGTAGATTCTTAAGACGTTGAAAAAGGAGACGAAACAGGCTCCGGCTCCCTTTTGAAATGAATATAAACAGCCGCTGAGGCTACGCTTAACAGAATCAAACCGAGAACGGATCCTTCAAATCCAAACGCGCCGCCTGTCCACAGTGAGGGTCCGTGTTGGGTCTGGGTAATCAGTTGTGGGGTGAGGATTCCGCTTACGGCAAAGCCGAGTACAGGTCCCTGCACGTAGTTCCAAGCGAGGTGAATGGCAATGGGAAACCATAAATTTCTATAATAGAGATAGTAAACCCCCATGAAAATGCCGGCAAGAAAGATATTGCCAAAACTGAGCCAATCAAATTCATTGTTAAAAATGTGCATCACCCCAAAGATGAGGGAGGGAACAATAAGTGCGACAACTTTATTGGAATATTTGAGCGAGATGCTTATCATCGCCCCACGACAAAGAATCTCTTCCGACAACGCCACAAAGAAAAAAATGAGCAGACAGACAAACATAGAGAGCAAGTCTGCACTCCCTTGGGCTATGGTGATAAAGCCGCATAACAAAAGAATCAGAAAACCAACAAGAATCGTTCCGGCGCCGTAGAGTAGTCCCCAGCCAAAGTCGCGAAGTTTTCCTTTTGGCGAAAATCCGAGATCTTTGAGTTTTCCGCCAAAAATGACAAAGAAGAGATAGATGGAGAGGACGGTTCCAATACATTGAAAAATATGTCCAATCAACACAAACCATGGATAATTAACCATATCCGTGCTAACGGTTACAGGTAGCGACGTAGCGGCGGTGATAATCACCATGGGGATACCGTTGACCACCATGATGCCCAAAAACCATAAAACGAGCAAAACGAATAGTTCGAGAAAAAGGCGAAAGAGTTTCATTTGATTATTTATTAGTTAACGAAAAATCTGCTAAAACAATGGCGGTAACTGCCTCCATCACCACCGGCAGACGAAGGGCAAAACAGATGTCGTGGCGTCCTTGAATCGAGAGAGGCGCTATTTCATTGGCGGCAAAATCAAAGGTCTCCTGAGTAAGGGATATGCTGGGGGTGGGCTTAACGGCAACACGGAAGATGATCTCGTTTCCATTGGTGATGCCGCCATTGATGCCACCGGCATGGTTGGTGGCGGTGCAACCTTGGGCGTCAATAAAGCAATCATTGTGTTCCGAGCCACGCATTTTGGCGGCTGCGAACCCTGCGCCAAACTCTATCCCTTTGATGCCGGGAATCGAAAAAACCAAGTGGCTGATGCACGACTCCACAGAGTCAAAGAAAGGTTCGCCCAACCCCACCGGAACGCCCACGGCGCGGCACTCAATCACTCCGCCCAACGAATCTCCTGCGGCTTGAGCCTCCCGTATCACTTTTGCCAACGCATCATCGCCTGCCCTTATCCCACCGCACGCCGCTACACGCTCCTCCGCAATCACGCCAAAAGACGACTGACAACCGGAAACGAAACGTCCGCCAACTTCGACCAATTTGCCCGATATTTGAAGATCCGGATATATCCTCTGCAACAGACATTTTGCCACCACGCCCGCCGCCGTCAAGGGGAGGGTCATCCGTCCTGAAAAGATTCCTCCGCCGGTCGGGAGTTCGCCATATTGATTTGCGTCTGCTTTGCCATACTTTTGCTGTGCTACCCAATCGGCGTGTCCGGGGCGGGGATGGGTCCGAAACGCTTTGTAATCCTCCGGACGAATATCTCTGTTTTCAAAAGCAATCCGAATGACTTCACCGGTGGTGTATCCGCCATCACAACCACTCTCTATCAGCGGAATATCCCGCTCCACCCTGGGTGTAGTGCCCAAAGTGCCCGCCCTTCTGCGAACAATATCGGATGCAAACATCTCTACATTCAAATCCATTCCGGCTGGACAACCGTAGATGTCAACACCCAAGACAGGCGTATGGGAGGCTCCAAAAAGCGAAATACAAAAGTTACGTCCAAACCTGTTCATAAGGCGAAGTTAGGTAATTTTCCGGATGCGCAGCCCCAAGGAGTCCAAATCGTCCCAAAAACGGGGATACGTTTTGGCAACACAGGAGGCGCCGGAGAGGCGCACAGGGCTTTGGGCACCCACAGCAGCAATGGCTGCGGACATGGCTATGCGGTGGTCATTATGGCTCTCTACCACCTCTCCTGCGGGCAGCCCGACCGATCCGCCTCCATATACCGCCAATTCACCTCCCTCCATAGTTGTTTTAATCCCCAACTGTTTTAAAACCTGTTGCAGCGCCTCCCCTCTGTTACTCTCCTTGGTTTGCAGACGATGTGCATTTTTTAGCACGGAAACACCCGGAATGTAGGCGGCAAGAGCCGCAAGAGGAGGCGCCAAATCGGGGGCATGGGTCAAATCGAACACAAAAGGGGTCAATCCATGGGGGACGCATATCTTCCAATCAACGCCCATCGGCGTACACAAAACACCCGCAGACTGCAATACTTCTATCATGACACTATCCGGCGCTTCCGAATGGGGCGTTCCCAACCCTTTTACCATACACCCCTCTCCTCCATATTTTGCACTGCTCACCGCCGCCGCCGCCATCACCGCCGCCGCCCCGCTCCAATCTTTTGGCACGGTCAGTTCCGCAGGACGATACGACTGTCCTCCCGGAATCAAATACCGAAGTGTTGCCGCCTGAGCATTGGGAGTCGCCTCTGCATACACACCAAAGCGAAGCATCACCGCTAAGGTTAGATCCATATAGGGAAGGCTCACCGGATCAAGAATAGTGAGTTCCGAATCCCCTTCCAACAGGGGCAATGCCATCAATAATCCGCTTATCGCCTGAGAGCCCCATTGACCCTCCAATACGCCTCTTCCCGCACGCAATGGTCCGCTGACCTCTAAGGGAAAACCCTGTGCCGGCGGAGTGCATATTGCGCCAAAGCGCTCTAAAGCCTGTACCAAAGCGTGGAACGGACGATGCCGCAGACTCCCCTGCGCCCCAAAGCAAACGGTACGCGACCCCAAAGCGGCAACAGGGGCAATCAGGTGGAGCGCCAGCGCCGATTCGCCGCAATCCACCGGCTTTCCCATACCCAGTTGCGTCAATGCCAACTGCGTGGACAACACGTCTTCGCAATTGGAGAGACCATGCAGCACACTCCTCCCTCCGGACAAATAATCAGCCACCAAAGCCCTGATAGAAAAACTTTTGGAGGGAGGTGCGGCTACTGCACCCTGCAAGATGCCGGGGAAAATCTGTATCATCACTGCGCTATTTTTACAAATATACACATTCTTTCAATATTTGCATTGTTGTAACTAAAAACAGTTACATTTGCATTAAATTTATTCGAATGGGTGGCAAGGAAAAGTTGATTGAAAGATTTATACGGATGCCAAAAGATTTCACTTTTAACGAATTGAAAAGTATGCTGGTTGGATTTGGCTTTGAAATGAATCATAAAGGGAAAACCTCCGGTTCACGTGTACGTTTCCAACATACTGAATTAAAGGTCATTATTGATCTTCACAAACCGCATACATCGGGCTCTCCGGTCAATGAGACTACACTAAAGAATATACTTAATAGTTTAATAAATAATAATTTAATACCATCTTGATGAATAATTTTGAATATAAAGGATACTTTGGAAGTATTGAATACGGTAAAGAGGACAAACGTCTTTACGGTAGCGTTCTTGGAATGACAAAAGATTGCATCACCTACGAAGGCAACACCATCGAAGAATTAGAAGATGATTTTATGAACGCCATCGAAAGTTACTTAGAAGGATGTAAAGAATTAGGAATTAAGCCGCGCAAAGGTTTTAACGGCGTACTCAACATCCGTATTCCCGCCGAAATCCACGGAAAAATCGCGATGATTTCAGAACATTCCGGAATCAGCATCAACGCCTTTATCCGCGATTCTATTGAAAGGCGATTGAACGTTGTACATTATAACTAAATCTATATTATGGAAATCGTACTCAGCGGCATCCGCTCTACCGGTCATCTCCATTTGGGCAACTATTACGGAGCATTGCGCAACTTTGTACAGATGCAGGATCAATACAAATGTTTCTTCTTTATTGCCGACCTGCACTCCCTGACCACCCATCCCAAATCTCAGGATTTTCACGCCGGCGTAAAAGCCATTCTGGCTGAATATTTGGCAGCCGGATTGGACCCTGAAAAAGTAACTCTTTTTGTACAAAGCAACGTGCCCGAAATATCGGAACTCTACGTACTGCTCAACATGATCGCCTATAAGGGAGAGTTGGAGCGCACCACATCGTTTAAGGACAAAATACGAGGACACGAGGAGAATGTAAACGCGGGGCTCCTCACCTATCCGGTATTGATGGCTGCCGACATTTTGATTCACCGTGCCCACAAGGTACCGGTGGGAAAAGATCAGGAGCAACATTTGGAGATGGCTCGTGTCTTTGCGCGGCGCTTCAACAGCCTCTATGGTGTTGAGGTTTTTCCCGAGCCTCAAGCCTTCAATTTTGGGAGCGACCTCATAAAGATTCCCGGATTAGACGGTAGCGGCAAGATGGGCAAGAGCGAAGGCAACGGCATCTATCTGATGGACGATGAGACGACCATCCGCAAAAAAGTGATGCGCGCCGTTACCGACAGCGGTCCCACCCAACCCAACAGCATCATGCCCGAATCCATTCAAAATATCTTTACCCTCCTAAAGGTAGTATCCACCCCCGATACCGTTGCCTGTTTTACCGATAAATACAACAACTGCACCATCCGCTACGGCGACCTTAAAAAGCAATTAGCCGATGATATTTGCAAACAAATCAACCCCATCCGTGAGCGCATAGAAGCCATCACCCACGACGAGGCCTACCTCCGGTATGTAGTCGAAAAAGGCACCGCCCAAGCGCGCACCAGCGCCCAGGCGACCATGAAAGAGGTCCGCAAAGCAGTCGGATTCAAGTCATTTTAGACAAGCATGAACTTCCCTGAACACACCAATATAGGCGAAATCATTCTATATCAGCCTGATAATTCTATCCATTTGGAAGTAATCGTTAAAGATGAAACCGTTTGGCTTACACAGGTGCAAATGGGCATGTTGTTTGGCAGAGATAGAACGGTTATTGGCAGACATATTCGTAATATTTTTATTGAAGATGAATTGCAGGAAGATGTGGTATGTGCAAAATTTGCACATACCACTCCACATGGAGCCATAAAGGATAAAATGCAAATAACAGACATTCAACATTATAACTTGGACGTAATTATTTCCGTAGGTTATCGTGTTAAATCAAAGCAGGGTACTCAATTTCGCCAATGGGCAAACCGTGTATTAAAGAAATATCTGTTGCAAGGATACGCTATTAACCAGCGAATTGAACGGGTTGAAAGATTTGCAGTAGAAACCGAACAGCATGTAACCGAAATCAAAGTAAGGTTAGATTTTTTAAAACAGTACATGGAGGAAGTTTTTGCAGATTACAACGACATTAATGAAGATACACGAACACAATTTGAACTGATAAACAGTGTATTAGCAAAACTTCAATCCGACCATAAATTGATGAACAAACCGCGCAATCCGATTGGTTTTAAGATCCCGGAAAACTACCGAACTACCGAACAGAAAACTACATGATCGACCGCTCCGTCATCTCCCGTATTATTGACTCTGCCCAAATTGTGGAGGTGGTAGGCGAGTTTGTCACCCTCAAACGGCGTGGAGCCAACTATATGGCATGCTGTCCTTTTCACAACGAAAAAACCCCTTCTTTCTCCGTTTCTCCAGCCAAAGGCATTTACAAATGTTTTGGCTGCGGCAAAGCCGGAAACGTGGTAAATTTTGTGATGGAGCACGAGCAACTCAGTTATGTGGAGGCGCTCAAATATTTGGGGAAAAAATGTGGAATTACCGTAGAAGAGGAAGAAGACAACCCCGAAGCCCAAGCAAATCGCCTCAAGCACGAGGCAATGATGAGCGCCTCGTCCTTTGCCCAAAAATACTATAACGACTCCCTTTGGAATACCCCCATGGGCAAGGCGGTAGGATTGAGTTATTTTAGGGAGCGTGGATTTACCGATTCCACCATCCGCGCTTTTCAGTTGGGCTTTGCTCCCGACAGTCGGGACGCTTTTTCTAAAGCCGCCATCGCCGCCGGGCATCCTCAGGACATATTGATGGCCACCGGACTCTCCATCTTCAAGGAAACCACCCACGACCAACCCGCCCGACTTATCGACCGATTTTACGACCGTGTTCTCTTTCCCGTTCATTCCCTCAGCGGTAGGCCGATTGCCTTTGGTGGACGCACGCTACGCTCCGATAAGGCGGTGGCCAAATATATCAACTCACCTGAGAGTGAGATTTACAGCAAAAGCCGTTCCCTCTACGGACTCTTCTTTGCCAAACAAGCCATTACCCGAGCCCAAAAGTGCTATTTGGTAGAGGGATATACCGATGTACTCTCCCTCTTTCAGGCGGGAGTAGAAAACGTTGTCTCCTCAAGTGGTACCTCGCTCACCACCGACCAGATTCGGCTGATCAAACGCTTTGCCCCCATGGCAACGGTACTCTACGATGGAGACGCCGCCGGCATCAAAGCCTCTTTGCGAGGCATTGATATGTTGCTCGAAGAGGGATTACAGGTAAAGGTAGTTCTCTTTCCCGATGGAGAAGATCCTGATTCATTTGCCCGCAACCACGCTCCGCAAGAGATAATAGACTTTTTAAATCAGTCAGAACAGGATTTCATCACCTTTAAGACAAACTTATTGCTTAAAGAGGGCGGACAAGATCCCCTAAAACGAGCACAACTGATTAATGAAGTGGTGCACAGTATTTCAGTAATACCGGACGCCATTACCAGAACCGTCTATATGGAGGAGAGCGCCCATCGTTTGGGCATAGAAGAAGGGGTATTGGTGCAAGAGGTGGCAGCATTACGGCGCAAGCGCATCTTTGGAGCGCATTATCGGAACGTATCGCCACCATCCGAGCGTCCGCACCGATTATCTCAACATCCCAATGCACAGCTCGGCAACGCTCAACAACAGGATGTTTACTCGCCTGATACGCAATTTTATGACGCACAACTTAATCAAGAACAACTACTTAATGTCGATCAACCCTTCGACTCCCCCTACCTCCCCGTTCCGTCATTCATCACCCAAACCTACTGCGCCACTGCCGAAAAAGAGATTATCTATTGGCTTCTGAAATATGGGCAACACCTCCTCTTTACCCGTACGGATGAAATAAACGGTGAAACCAACATCACTGTGGCCCAATACATCTCTGCCGAGTTGCGTAACGACGAACTTGAATTTCAGAACTTGGTCTATAAGAATATCTTTGATGAATATAGTCGTATCCCTGTCTCTCCCCAATCCGAATCCGCCCAAAGCGAATCGTCCGACCTTGCACACCAGAAATACTTTATCAATCATCCCGATATTGCCGTTGCAGAGGTTGCGTTAGAAATCTTAGACGATCGCCACCCCATCACCATCAAGCATTACCGTGATACCATGGTACCGGAAGAGTTAAAACTTGCCCAGAGTGTTCCCAAAGCCGTATTAGTTTATAAATCAAAAATTACCGGAGAAGCATATAACACTCTCTGCGCTCAATTGGAGAAAGCTCAATCAGCCAAAGACGAGGCGCAAATCGCCACCCTCATGGAACAGATCCGCATCCTCCTCCGTATTCGCAATACCTTCTCCCACGAACTCAAGCGGTTGACGCTGTAAAACGCGGCAACATAGATCAAACTTTGGATTATCATGTACATCGGTCGGGAGTAAATCTGCTGGGAGCGGGGAAATCATCTAAAATCGACCTTTTTTCTTAACTTTGCGACTCAAAAATTACATTGACTATGGAAAAATCGTTTAAACGCTACCTGATTACCTCGGCCCTCCCCTACGCCAATGGTCCTCTGCATATTGGGCATTTGGCCGGCGTATATGTACCTGCCGACATTTATGTTCGATATTTGCGCCTGCGCGGTCGGGAGGTGCTCTTTATTGGAGGTTCGGACGAACACGGCGTACCTATCACCATTAAGGCAAGGGAAACAGGCATCCGTCCTCAGGATGTGGTGGATAAATACCATACCCTGATTAAGGAGTCGTTTGAGCGGCTGGGCATCAGTTTTGACGTCTATTCGCGTACTACCTCTGCCATTCACCACAAAACGGCCTCCGATTTCTTCAAAAAACTATACAAAGAGGGTAAGTTTGTTGAGCGGGAAACGGAACAGTATTGGGATTCCGAAGCGCAACAATTTTTGGCCGACCGTTACATTGTTGGCGGTTGCCCCAAATGCGACAATCCCGATGCTTATGGCGATCAGTGCGAAAAATGTGGCTGCACCCTCAGCCCCAATGAATTGATCAATCCACGCTCTGCCCTTAGCGGCAGTACGCCCATATTGAAGCCCACCAAGCATTGGTATCTTCCTTTGGATCAATATGAACCGTGGCTTAGGGAGTGGATTCTGGAAGGGCACAAAGAGTGGAAAGTAAATGTGTATGGTCAGTGCAAATCGTGGTTGGACGGCGGCTTACAGCCCCGCGCCGTTAGCCGCGATTTGGACTGGGGGGTACCCGTTCCGATTGCCGGAGTCGAGGGTAAGGTGCTCTACGTCTGGTTTGACGCCCCTATCGGATACATCTCCAACACCATCGAAATTCGCCCCAACGATTGGGAGCTGTGGTGGAAAGATCAAGAGACTAAGATGGTGC
>Ga0082212_10006240_pt1 | contig 16078 bp, 13 predicted proteins | sample TergutNt197P3_FD_71548 | JGI IMG/M metagenome (GOLD analysis project Ga0082212, IMG submission 71548) | Neocapritermes taracua P3 segment gut microbial communities from Petit-Saut dam, French Guiana - Nt197 P3 | ecosystem: Host-associated > Arthropoda: Insects > Digestive system > Gut ... | reverse complement strand
CCAGAAACAATCGTGCGATCATGGAGTCAATCGTAATTCAAAACGAGGAAAAAATCAAGAGAGAGGCAACCAATGAGGTTAAATCAAGGCTTTTCGCTCCATCGTTATTTTCAGGACACGTTGGACTTTTTTAACAATGGCGACGTTCGAACGTTTGATTGGTTGAAATAGAGTGGTACTGTGATTTGTATGACCGAGTATCCTCTTCTCATTCCAAGATAATCGCATTATGAATGGAACCGGCAGACTTTGGGTCGTGCCAATGCCAAACAATGTTGCCTGCCGTATCGTATTCGAGAATCTGGACACCCTTTTCGCTATCGTTCGCATCGTGACCTGTCCAGTTGGCAATAAATACATTGCCGTTTTTCAAAACTTCGATACTTGCAAAAAAGTAGATGCCGATGTTATCAGCCCCCGGCTTACCGCCAATTTTCCGAACGATCTTGCCGGTTTTATCCAGTTCAACAAAAAACCCAGCGTACCCCGTCGTTGCCAAAAGATTGCCGTTCAACAATTCCTTGACCATATAAACATGTTTGGCATCGGATACTTCAATGTTCATGACCACTTTACCGTCAAGAGTGCTCTCAATGATTCGATTTTCATTGCATCCGAACAAGGCCGTACCGCGTGGAGTCATCCGGGCACAACGTACTGTCTGCATGTTCGGAAACAGAGCGGTCGAAAGTTCTTTTCCTTCCGAATCGAGCATCGTAATACGAATCGGAGTTTGGTCGGAAGCGAGAAGGGTGCGACCGTCTGGTAATCGGAACGCCGTCACGGAACCCGCCGCATACTTCGGATCGACGACTTCTCGGAGCATCTTCTGCGAGGCAAAATCATATTCTTGAAATCCGCCGGCGGCAAGACCGATGATCATTTTCCCGTCGACTAATTGTAAATCCCGGTTTCCCGCGGGAACCTTGATAGACCAGTTTTTTGTAGGATCGAACTGGTCAACATAAAGAATTTGGAATCGCGATTCGTCCAATGCAAGAAACCGGTGCTTAATTTCCTGCGCAGAGAGAACACCTGTAAGTATCGTCCCAAGAAAAAGTGTGAACAGGATATTTTTCATAGATCAAACAAGTGCGAAACACAAAATCAACCGGTACTCATTTTATCACATTTTTCGCGTGAGTGTGTCCCGATGGGTTGGGGCTGCATCGTCTCCCAGCAGTCCGCTGAAAAATATCCATGCGCCCTCTTTTCACGGCAAGCATGACATGGTAAAATGGGGGACAAAGGGGGATTTCGTTATGTCGATCCAACTGGTTTGCCCCAATGGGCATCGTTTGACTGCAAAAGAGTCAAATGCGGGAAAAACGGGAAAATGTCCCATGTGCCAGGCACCCGTTACTGTTCCGATTCCGAACCGGACTGTTTCAGCCGATAGTGCAATTGTTACGGCGGTGCTCGGAGAACTAAATGCCGAAGCCGCCGCACGAAAGGTCGGCAGAACAGTCTTGGCACCGAAACCTCAACCGACTGCCGCCGTCAAGGGGTCCAGCGTGTTGGCACGCACCAGAGTTTGTCCCAACTGCGAACGCGATATTGACATGGGATACCACATCTGTCCCCATTGCCACGCCTATCTCACGGGATTGAACGAATTTTAATTCATACTGCAAACGGCAGGAAAATGGTCATTTTTGTCATTCCTGCGCAAGCAGGAATCCAGTCGAGAGACGTTATTCTTCTGGATTCCGGCTTGCGCCGGAACGACGGAAAAGAAACGTCCAATTTGTTCCCGTTTGCGGTAGAGACAGTTACCGAAGGAGCCGCACTGCAAAATAGGTCAATCCTACGGCAAAACCAACGTTGAGAGCCATGAATAGCGTGAAAAGCAGATCGTTCCGGTCTGCCGACAATTTCAACTGGTAACGGTTATCAATAGGGTTGTGCAGGGACACCGGTATCGGCTCAGAGATCGGTGCCAATGGCTTCTGGAAGGCAGCTTGCGCAAGTTTTGCCGGTTGAACAGACCTTCCGAACTTCGGCGAAGATTCTGCCCAAGCCGCCTGCTCTATCTTTGGTATCGGAGGTAACTGCATCGGAATCAATGATGTAAGGGGCGTTTTTGTCGTTGCCGAAGATTCCTGTACTCGTTGTGGTGCTTGCTGCTGCAGCAGCGGCGGTCGATCAGTAGAAATCGGCGGAACATACCGCCGTGAACTGGAAGTTGAGCGAACGCCGAACGAGGAAGCCGAAGACCCGGAAACATCGGAACGTCGGGGGGCGACTGCACTTTGAGGAGCCGCATTTCGGCTGTCATGGAGTGTGTGGGCAGGTCCATTCTTTTCCACCGTTGCAAAATGGGTTTCGGGGCGTATCGGCAAACCCTCCACTTTGCTCTTTGTTTCCATTAAAAAGCGGTTGACTCGTTCGCTGTAACTCCCGGCAGTGTGCTGGATCATATCCGAGCCAAACAACACACCGGCAAGTTCTCCTTTTTGATTCAAAATGGGTCCGCCGGAATCCCCCTTTCGGGCACTCACGGAAACTTCCATGATTTCAGCGGCTCCGTCCGAACCCCGTGTCATATACCGTACGCATTTTCCAGCGGCTTCACGATACTCGCCGGAGCCGAAACCAACGATCCAGAGAGGATCACCCGGCTTGGAAGGGGCTGACGAAACACGAAGCGTCGGGATGGACTGCGGCGGTTTGGAAATGGCGATTAACGCCAAGTCCCAGTCTTGATCGGTCGCAATGACCGCTCCAAAGGAGGAAAACCCCGACGGAAAATGGACGTGGACAAGGCGGTCATTCTTGGTTTCACAAACGACATGCTGATTCGTTAACACGACGCCGTATTCGCCGTAAATTCCCACATAGGAGCCTGTCCCGAACGATTGTCCGCTGGAATCGAAGGCAATAATTCGGACAACGTAAGGCAGGACTTGGTGCCGTCCGGGTTGTTGGGGTTGCGCAGGAGTCCGTCGCGAAATACCGAAATCATCGGCGTGCGCAACCAAAAGGAACGCCGACACGACGACGTACCAAAGCATCATTTTCCGCAGTATCAAACAGGGCAACGATACCAACATGGATGGGACGAAGGGGAAAAAGAATCGAAACGTCCCCCTGTTTTTCGGAATCTCGAAGGAGAACACTACAACAAGAAACAGTTCACCCTTTTGACCGTTTTATCGCTTTTGACCGTTCTATCAGTCGTATTTGGAATAGGCGGTTTATTTGGCAATCGTGATCAACTTTTTGCCTTACATTCGTTTGCGGCGGCACAACCCTTACAGGGGGAGGATGTCGGTTCGGATTTTGGGGCGGAGTCCGCCTTGGCGGCGTTCCGATACGAATCGCTGCGATAGTCGGTTTGATAGAATCCGCTACCGCGAAACACGATGGCGGCTCCGCCGCCGATTAATCGCCGAAGTTTGTTTTTTTTGCAACTCGGACACTTTTTTAGCGGAGCATCTTTTATGTATTGAAACTCCTCAAATTCGTGGAAACAAGAATCACAGTGGTAATCGTAGGTCGGCATCGGAGAGCAAAAGTAAAACGGGAAGAGAATTATAATCGAAAATCGACAAAATGGGAGCGGGGACATTTTGAGGTCTGACGGCAAAAAAGAGCCGGGGACGGAGCGGTACCCCGCGCAGCCCCCTATTCCAGCATAATCAGTAAAATAATGAGGTCATAAGGTTGAACGTTTTTGCTGTATCGGTATTAGGCTTTCGCCGAAAAGTAATATACCGTCATTCCCGCGAAAGCGGGAATCCAGAGAGTTGATATGAAAGTCTTCTGTCTGGATTCCTGCCTACGCAGGAATGACGAAAGCGGTACAACATTTTCGAGCGAAAGCCTTACGCCAATAATATACTTACGCTAAACGATTCCAGATAGTCCGTCAAATCCTTCAAAAACCTTGCCGCATCCGCACCGTCCAGTGCACGGTGGTCAAAGGTCAGGGATAACCCCATCGCCGGATACGGTTTCCCGTCTTTTGTCCTTTCCACAATGGAACAAACGCCCAATATGCCCGTTTGCGGCGGGTTAAGCACGGGTGTAAAGACTTCAATCCCCATCGTGCCCAAATTGGAAATGGTGAACGTGCCGTTTTTCAGTAAATCCGGGGGAATCGATCCCTGCTTGCACTGGTCAAACAGGGCTTTGGCACTGGCGGAAACTTCAAAAAGCGACATTTGGTCGGCATTGGAAAGCGTCGGCACCAACAATCCCCGGGGCGTATCGACCGCTATTCCGACGTGCGCACGATTAAAGAGTTTGATACTCTCCCCCATAAAATGGGCATTGATATTTCTGTGCTTGGGCAAAATACGAGACACTGCATAAACGATGATGTCCGTGACCGTAACATTGGGTTGCGAAAATTTCTCGACCGCCGCTTTCAGTTTCTTGCGGAATTCCAAGATGTCCGTCGCATCAAAGGATGAATGCATCGTCAACTGCGCAGAGTTTGCCAAAGAAGCGTGCATCGCTTTCGCAATCACTTTGCGCACATTGGAAAGTTTGACTTCTTCGTACTCTGGGGACTGCGCCGCAGCCTGTCCCCGGCTCATTGTTTGGGGCGTTTGCACGGCATCAAATGTGGTGACTCGACCACCGATACCGGTTCCCACAACACCTTCGGCACAGGCACCTTGTGCAGGACGGGTTGCCATGTGCCCTTGCTGGATGACTGCCTGAACATCCCGCTCCATGATCCGGTTGTTGGCACCGCTCGGCACCGCATAGCGGATGTCCGCACCGGTGGTCTCCGCCAGCCTTTTGGCGCGGGGAGAAATGGGAGTTTTGCCCCCTTCCGCACTGGGGAGCGGGGGTTGATCGGTGGACACGCTGTGCTGTGGTTCCGGCTCTTTGGTTTGTGTTGCTTGTGTGGTTTCGGAATTAGCAACCGCACCGCCGCCGTCTGGGCGGAATTCATCGGTATTTTCCCCTTCGTTGCCGATGACGCAGACATTTTTCAGACATTCTACGTCGTCCCCTTCTTCAAAAAATCGTGCCAGCAGGAGACCTTCCGTCTTTGCTTCCTCTTCAAATGTCGCTTTATCCGTTTCGTAGGAGAACAAAATGTCTCCTACTGCGACTTTATCTCCTTTTTGTTTATGCCATTTTCCAATGACACAGCTTTCCACCGATTGCCCTTGCCTCGGCATAATTACCGCTGTTGCCATCTATTTTTCCCTTTCTTATTGAACGAACTGAACCTCAACGACGTTGTTTCGGACATTATACAATAGGTATCTATGTTGGTCAAGACGTAGCCCGAACTCGGCGAGCGTATCGGGTGCGCTCAAATATAGTTGCACATTCATTTTGCCTGTTTCCAGTATTTTTTCCATTTGTCACAGTAGCGTATGGCACAGATCGTCGCCATTCGATTGAGTCTGGGCACCAACCACTTCGCCCAGGTCTGCTTTAATCTCTTCCCAATCAAGTTCTTGCATGCCCCCTCCACCTGTCCACTCCCAATCGCTCGCCCCTGCGCAATCGCGCAACTGGGAATGAGCGCACCCGTCCGTCGACGGGAAAGAAACGTCCAAGCCGATTACGAAAAAAGCGATGGAGGTAGCACGCGAACCAAGCATGTACCACGAAAAATTAGGATACTGAAAAACTTGCAGTAGGACTGAGTATATTTCTTGCTTTTTTGTATTTCGTATGGTACACTACCACAGTTACGAAAACTGTTGTGGTTTTCAGGAATTTCAGGAAGATGCCTAATCTTGTCGTCTGTTTCAAGGATACTCCTGTTGAGGAAGTCCATATTGACCGTATCCTCGCCGCATGGTCCGACGTGGAGATCATCAACGTCGGCCAAAAAGATGTTGCCAATGCTCTGCTCGAAGCCGACTTCTTCTGCGGACACGCTAAGGTTCCCGTCGATTGGGAAAAAATAGTGGAAAACCGGCGGTTACAATGGATCCAGTCCTCCGCCGCCGGGATGGATTGGTGTCTCGTTCCCGCCGTTGTCGATTCCGATATTGCTCTCACCACGGCTTCAGGTGTCCTTGCCGATCAGGTTGCCGAACATACCTTATCGCTCATCCTCGCCTGGATGCGTAGTTTACCGGTGTGCGTCTATGAACAACATGCCCGTAGTGCTCCCGATTTTCGCAAATTTCTCCGCCGCCCCACCCGTGATTTGACGGGTGCCACTGTCGGAATCGTCGGATTCGGCGGAGTCGGGAAACGCATTGCCGAAGTTCTTGCACCGTTTCAGACAGCCATCCTGGCGACCGACCTCTATCCATCAGAGAGACCCTCTTACGTGGATGAACTTTGGGAAGCAGATAAGATCGGAGACCTGCTCCAGCAGTCCGATGTCGTCATCCTTGCTCTTCCGCTCAATGCCCAAACCCGAGGATTGTTCAACTACGAGCAGTTTCGAATCATGAAACAGGACTCCTTGTTGGTCAACATTGCACGGGGGGACATTGTTGTTACAGACGATTTGGTACTCGCCCTCAATGAGGGGCAAATTGCAGGGGCAGTGCTGGACGTAACTGCGCCTGAACCGCTTCCGCCGGAGCATCCGCTTTGGGATTTTTTCCCACATGTGATGATTACACCGCACATCGGTGGTCAGTCTCGGCGGCGGTTTGACGACGTAGTTGATATTCTCGTCGCCAACATCCGTCGTCGGCAATCAGGACAGCCGATGATCAACCACCTCACTGCCGAAGGAAAACGGCTCGGTTTTCCCATACACGGTGTGGGGACCCCTGTTTGGAGCGATTTCAAAAAACTCTATCGTTCGAAGCCCACTGCAAAAAAATCACGGCGAAAATTTCGCATTGGCATTCACCCGACCAGTCAGCCCGACTCGACAACGGCAGTTTTTGAAAGAACGATGACGCACGCCGTGTCTGTGCATCCCAATGAGGGATGTTCCGAAGAACTTCGTAATAATTACTATGAATTGCTCGATCAACAACGTGTTTATTGGCACGAAGATATTTATTTCAAATCCATGCTCGGGCAAGGGGGACAAGGCTTTGTTTTTTTGGGCGACCTTCACGGGTCAGATGGGTTCGTTCTCCCTGTTGCCATCAAGATTTTTTCGCCGGAACGTTTTGCCAGCGACATGCTCTACGAAGATGAAATGTACAACATGGCAAAAATCTCCGCAAAGGTTGCTCGAATCCAGCATGACCACCTCCTCATGGTGCGTAATTGGCATTCAACGAACCGTATCCATTTCATGTCGATGGAGTGGGTCGAAGGATTCGATATCAGCCAATTATTGAAACAGGAAATGCTTGACTTTTTGCAAAAAAAGGTTTCGCCAAGCCGGTGGAGATACATTAACAGCGTGGTGGTTTCAGGCGGGACGATGCACCCCCGATTGATGCCCGGCATTGCGATCCCCATTATTCGGGAGTGTCTCGCCGCTTTGGGAGCGTTGCACCGAACCGGTATTATTCACGGGGACATCAAGCCCTCCAATATCATGTTAAAGCAGACGGGAACGGCAAAACTGATCGACATTGGGTCGGCTTTTGAAGTCGAAAACCGTCCGCCCAATCGTCCTTATACACTGGCGTATGCCGCTCCCGAAGTGTTGGAAGGAAAAGAAGCAACTCCTCAGAGCGACATTGCCAGTCTTGGTTACGTACTGATAGAAATGCTTTCGGGACGGCGGCTATTCAATGCCAATTCGGAATTAAACGGCATTGAAGGACGCTTGTTGCTTGCCAATCAACTTCATCGGATATTGCCGCCTATGGTGGCGACAAGTGAGGTATTGATGCGGTTTTGCCGAAGTTTAATTGCTCCTGATCCCAAAAAACGGTTTGAAAATGCCGAAGCGGCTGACCTTTTTAAGGATGGAGCCGCCGACTTCCTGCGGCAACTGGTCAAAGGGGATTTGGCATGCGAATCTGAGCCGGAAATCCGAAATTGGCTTAGCGATTTGAAAGATTATCGACCCAGCCTTTAGAGATGTCCTACCGTTCTCTGCTTTTTATTGCAGAACAAATGATCGCACTGTAATTGCAGATGTCCCGCACATAGTTGATATAATACTCGTTTTTTGCTTTGAATTGTTTTGCCTTTTCTCTGATAGACCTGCACATGTCCTGATCATGCAATACTAACTCATAATAAGCGATCTTCGTTTCGCAACATCGTATCAGGGCAGGAGCGATGACATCAACAAACAAATTGGAAATATACGATTCTACGGATTCCTCAAACGTTACGTTGGCAGGCAACCGATTTAAGACCAACTGAAGATAATCTTCGTGGTGCCCCAGATTAAAGGCATCGACCACCAAATCTCTCTTTGTTTTGACATATTGCATCGGATCATCATAACTCATAATTTCCCGGAAATGATGATCTTGATAAATCGATGGTATCAATGCGGTTCTGGCAATTTCGTTGATCATGGCACGCATTCGTATGGTATCGGTCGGCTCACCGGGAAAATAGGGCTCCACGAGTTTGACTCGGGATAATCCTTCGATAATGTCTCTTGCGTTATTTCTATCCAGAGACTCAATATGGTCGTGCAGATCAAAGGTGAAATCAATTTCTTTGTAGTTTTTGCGGCTATCAAAGAATATCCAGACAACAGTAATCAATATGCTTGAGACAATAAGATAACAAATCACGTCCACATTATTGTCGCGGCGGACGAACAACAGGCACACCACCACCCCCAAAATAAGAATAGGCAATACTCTGATTCCAATATGGACACAAAAATACTCCCATAACCGAGCGAGTGTCATGTTGACTCGCCGAATAGGTACCTTCCAAGTAGCCGGATACCATTGATATTGTCGTTGATATTGTCGTTGGATGAAGTTCATCAACGACAAATGGATGAAGTTCATCAACGACAAAATAGCGGCAGTCAACCGCACCACACCGCGGACAATGAAGGTGTAAAATCGGTTACCCATGACAGCAAGAAATTAAACGGGGGGAACGCCAGGGCTTCAGCTAATATACGATATAGATAGCGGTTATTCCAATGAAAACAGCAAAAAAAAATGAAATATGCACAGAAACTGTGCCGGTTATACCGATTATGACGATTAGATATGGTGCAGAACCTACAAATTCGCCCTCTAATTTTACCCATTTTAACAAAACAGACACTTTTTGGTAAAATAGGTAAACTTTTGAGGGTTGTGCAACAAGTCTATTTTAACGGTTTTGTCTGGGCGGTTGTTTGACGAATAGTACGAATAGTACGCAAAAAAACGCCGCCATTGCACGAAAAACCCCATTCCTATCCGGTCAATCGGGAACCCAGAGTTTCGATGCCTCGGCGGCATTCGCCGATGTATTGCCGTCGGGAGTCCAAATCCCTTGTTGATGCTCCGGTTGACCTGCCGTTTCGGTTTGTGCCCGCGCCAACGCCGCCGAAGGCGTACCATCAGGATTATAAAATCCTAGTTGCACAAACAATTCTTGCAACGCACCCATCACCGTCTCATCGTTTCGGTAATGCGTCATGAGATACTGCATGGCATCACTTGCCCCATGGGCATTGTTTAGCATCAAATGCAACGTGATTTCATGGAGATACCAAGCGGCATCGGGGACGTTCTGAGCGACCGACTCGCTTTTCGCTCGTTCGATCCAAAGGAGTGCCTTTTCAAAGTCCAGTTGCTCCTGCGAGGCGGTGATCAACGACTCAAACGCAGTGATCCGAGCAGGAAAGGGCATGGAGTCCATCGGACGACACAGCAGTTCTTCGGCAAATCGCACCGCCGCTCGAGTTTCATGCATACTCGCCACAATTTGCAGTCCTCCGGCAAGAACCTCCGTAGAAAGTTGGCTCACATCAAAGCGATGCCAACGCCACACCGGATATGCATCCAACACTGCCAGAGGGTCTTCGTCGGAACCCTCAACGACGGTAATAGTCTCCGGCACCGGCAAACCAAGACGAGATCGGAGGGCTTGAACCATGACATCGCCGTCGTCGTGGTTCACGATAAACTCCATCGTTTGAAGAGCCGCCAAAAGAGGAATCGCATATTTCGGGTCCGTTGCCGCTTCCTTCGGGGTTTTACCATCAAGCAACGCAAGCGGAAGGGCAACCCACGCTTCGGGGAATTGCACCGTGTCGTAATTGCGGGCTAACTCTTTGAGCACTTCCGCATTGGCTTGCTTCTCTGGCGGAATAAAAAAACGACACTCGGACAATATCCGGGTTTGGGAAGCAGGGATTGTTTCGACTATGTTTCCGGGAAACTGCACGAGATCGCCGAGAACATCACGAATTCGTGCCTCGATCATTTCCTGTTCGTAAGAAGCAACGGCGGTTACGGCAAGTCGGGCTTCCTTATCCGTCTCTTTGCCGAATAAAAACGTAATCACCAGACGCGAGGCAACGTTTTCCACCGTCAATACCGTTTCTGAATCGGGAAGCGGACGGTCCAAAATAATGAAGACTCCCTTGGGTGGCGGAGCGATTTTCCAATTCTGCGTAGGCAGATAATAAAAGAGCGGTTCCGAAAGAAGTTTTTCCTGTGCCTTGTCCGCATCGGTGATCGTATATTCAACGGTGTTCACCTGTGTGAAATCACCGAGAGGGTCGGGAGTAAATATCAGACGTATCGTTTCGGCATCGACGGCATCCTCGAAAGGCGTATTGGGAAGAGAAGCGTATATTTTCAGTGTCTCGCAGCCTTTTTCGGTATCCATCAGCCAAAAATGAACGGCGGCAACATTGCGCCATATTCCTGACCAAGACTCCGCATGTTGAGTGAGAGGTTCTAACAAAGCGAGAGCCTGTTTCCAACGCATGAGCCGAACGAGAACCCCGGCTTCTTGATACGCTTCCTTGCCGGGAAAGTCTTCGGGACAATCGAACTCAAATGCCCAGTCACGCAGATAAAGCGGGGTTTCCGGTTTTGCTGTGGCACGATATAACAGTGCGTTCGCCTGTTCGGATGTGGCAGGAATCTCCTTGAGAACGTGCCCGATGGCGATTGCCGAAACAACGTTTCTACCGAGCAAGAGATACGCAGCAACTTGTAAGGCGGCGTGGAGCAACGCACTATGGACGGTGTCGGCTTTGGTACGCTCGAACGCATCTACAAGAGTGGAAATAGACAGTTGGGGGTTGCCGTTGACGATGAGGGCAAGGGCATATTCGGCGGCGGCGGTAGGATTGTCCGGCTCTTTGGCGTGAAACTGTTCTGCAATTGGGAGTGCCTCCTGCCAACGGTTCTCCGAACGAAACACAGAAAGTTTTGCCGTTGTAAGACAGGCACAGTCAGGATGCTCTTTTTCGAGAGATTCGATGTAGGAAAGACATGCGCCGGTTTGATTCGATTCGAGAAGCCGTCCGACTTGTTCGATCTCTTTGAGCATATTCGGACAGCAGAAGCGGATTTTCTTCTCTCGTCCGCCGGGACAGAGGGCATAAGGATCAAACGGCATAACTTCGGGAAATGACTCGGGGAAACAGGAGATTGTAGCGGAAAAACAGTGGAATACAATACGCCAAAACCGCAGTGATGAAAACGGAACCCAAGTATGGTACAATAGATGTGGTAGATTGTATTGGATAACATTCCATGTACGGGTATTTAACACCAGTGGGCGGCGGCGATTCGTTTCCTCTTTCCAAGACGGAACTCACCGTTGGACGTAAGAAATCGTGCGATATTGTCCTCAATTTCGACAACATATCGGGAAAACATTGTCAGTTGGTTTTATCCGAAGGATATTGGTACGTCCTCGACTTGCAGAGCACCAACGGCGTGAAGGTTAATGGCAACAGGGTGACCGATAGCCGAGTCGATCCGGGAACAACGCTTGCCATTTCTAAACACGTTTTCAAACTGCAATATGATCCGCGAAAAAATGGGGCGACGGGTCTGCCGCCGAACAGGATGCTCCACGGAAATGACATTCTCTCTCAATCGCTGTTGCAGCGAGCGGGATTGGAAAGAGCGAAACCGCGAGACACGGTTGCCGATGAACCGTTGGAGATCAACTCGGAAACACACGCTGCGCACACGCCTAGTGCCGTGGCGCACCGTACTTCGTCTGATTTTTTCAGCGAATTGGTTTTCGATTAGAACGTAATCTGTTTTGCTCTGTCTCTATTCGTCCCCAAGAGAATCATCCTCAAGAGCGGCGGACGTTAGTCCGCCGATTCCCAGACCAATGTTGGCAAACTCTAATGCGTATCGCGGCAAACACTGGGAGCCGGTCGCCCATCCGGCATGTCAATGCGCGGCGTCTGTTGGAGCGATTCTTGAATGGACGTAAACGTTTCCAAAATCGTCCGATAATCAGGATCATTTCGGTCAGCAAACACCGCCCTTCCGCAACGTTCGGTCCCGCCCGCCGACTTTGCAAGAGGAGCCAAAAGGAATGGATTCAACTCCGGTTCCGATATCCGAACCCACGGACGACGCGGAATCGTGCCCTCTCCATCTTCCTGCGGATATTGAAACTGATTCTGCGTTCGATGCGTCCAGTCCCTTCGATACACATTCCCTTTTTCATGACATTCGGCACAACGTCGCGATGCGACTTCGTTCAGCACGGTATCCAAGTTCGAGGGATAAATCCGGCGGCAACCCAGTGCCTCGGGATGCGACGTTTCACTGGAAGCATAATACGGAACATTCAAATCGATCCATGCATAGACTTTTCGCCGGCTTTCGTCGTCCATCTCGAAACGTTTTTCCCCCTGTTCGTCAGGATGTCCCGACCGAATCAACTCCACAAGAGGACTGTTATACGAACCCCAACGTTTTGGAGTAATTTTCAGAATGTTCTGCTCTTGCCCATTGTACGTGGGAATCCAACTGACATAAGGACTGCCATCCGGTCCTTGTTGTTCCGAAGCAAGAACTTCGTAGGACACATTGAAATAGTCGGTATATCCGCCGCTCAAATCGATTCCCTTCGGAGCATCGTGCGGGTTATGACATTCGATACAATACCTATTCCAAATGGGTTGCACAATACGGACATAATCGAAGCCCGGCGAAAAATCGGCACGATCCGGCACCAACGTTTCGACATCAGCCCAATCCGGCAATACCGGCTTGACCGGTTCTTGATCGATCCTCGCTAATTGGGGACGCAATACCGGTGCCGACAGTCTCGATTCATGACAGCCGATACACGATTGTCGTTCTCCCGGCATCAAGTGCGTGAATGAACGCATTCGTTGAATTGCCCGACCTTCGTGATCCAGAGCGATGAAATAGATAGGTCCGGTGGTGGGAGACCATTCAGGAATATCGGACATTTCGTTCCGCTGCAACTGGCTTCCATAACCCTCGGCGGCGCGAGTAACTCCGACTCCGACTTTGAAGTAAGCGGAACCATCTTCCGAAACAGGAACATCGCCGAGCACCATTTTTCCAGCGTAGGTCGCTCCGCAGGAAATCGTCGGAAATTGAAAACCAAATGACCGTAAATGCGGTTCAATACGCACGGTTTTCTGCATCTCCCTGACAATTCGTATGGCAGCAACTTCACCGCGATTCACCTCCGGTGTGAGACCTTGATAAACATCTTGCAGAAAAATCGTTGCGTAGGGTTCATTCGTTTCCGAAGCGGGAGTCCCCAGGTTTCCCGCAATGACCATCGGCTTATACCGTGGGCGAACCGGTGTTGCACAAAAATACTGCATCCCGTCGTTCGGGGTGGGAAGCAGTACCGCTTCTTTAAGCGGACGATCTGCTTCTTCGTCCAACTCGAACGTTCGGACGAGAATTGGTCCTCTTGCCGAAACGAGAAAGCGTTCCGAGTCCAATGGATAGGGTCCGCTGTAAACTTGGAGGGGCCAATAGTTTCCATCTCCTTCGTTGACTTTTCCGATGGGAATTTCCGGTGTGATATTTTGGATGGTTTCCTGTTCATTGACTCCCAGACGGCGATCCAAAACTCCAATGGCACCGCGAGTCGGACCGTTGTGACCGGTCATCGTGCAGACGACAAGCGGCGTGTCGGGAATCTGCCGGGCTTCCATAAACGTTGCCGGTGAAAGCATACGGTTGCCGTAAAAAACGTTCAGGTTTGTGCCGTCAGGATGAATCGTCCAGAGCGACTGAATCGGAATTGCCGGTCGGTCAACATACTCCCAGCGACCATAGATGATGCGTCCGTCGTCGAGGACAACCGGCGTGAAATCGTTCAGATAATTGTCAGAAAGTCTCACCAATCGGGTTCCATCGGGACGCATACGGTGCAAAATTCCGACCGGAGCATTCCAACAGTAGGCGAACTGCGGACTTCGCGAACTCAAAAAGGCGATGTCGCCATCCGGCAACCAACAGGGGTTGTAATTGTGCCAGGGACCCTCCGTCAACTGTTTGAGACCGGTTCCATCCACATGGATTGTCCAAAGGTGATACGGTTCCGATTCACGTTGACGCCAACTGAACAGGACAGTTTGACCATCGTAAGAAAGATCGGCATCGAGAATTTGTCCCGTCGGTGTTTCGACAAGAAGTGTGCCCTCGGCATGCGGATTCGTTTTTAACGTTTCGACATCGAAAAGATAGAGTCCGCCGCCAGCCCGAAAACCTTCGTAATGATAGGTATAGACATGAGAAGCGTTGATCTCATGCCGCTTGATGGCGACGAATTTGTCCAGCCCGTGAAGAAGATAGTCTCTCGTCGGCGGATCAATTTCCGAAATCGGGTCGGGCAGGTTATCGCCGGACAGTTTTTTCCGTTGTTCTTTGGAAAGCACTTCGGAGAAAACTTGGATTTCCGTTGCCCCAGGATTGGGACCGCCATACGAATTGAGGAAGACGAGTTTCAACTTTTTGACTTTTTGTTTCGGAATCAAAATCGGCTGCGGACCGTACTTCATTTCAAAGGTTCCTGCGATGACGGGTTCCGCATGATCGTCGAGGAATACTTGGTAATCTTTCCAGCACTCTGAAATGAAGAAGGCGGTTCGTCCCCAGTAGTCAATTTCTGCAACGTCAATCGGTTCTGTCCATTCGAGGATGAATTCGCCGTAGTGTTTTGCGATTTCATTTTGGACACACCATGTGTGAGCAGCGTCGGTTCCGCCGGAGGGAATGACTCCATCCACAGCGAATCGGGCAAGATAGAGTTCGCTGTATTCGGAGTTTGCCGAAACTTGCGCCTTTGGGGCGTGATTCTCGATACCGAGATCATCGCTTGCGTAAACTGCCCCGAACAACAGACTTAATAGAAAAAGGAATCCAACAATGTGAAAGATGGGTCGATTCGTATTCATAACCGGGTACTCCTCTGTAAATGATTATCTCCAAGACAAAACAGTTCCGTCATTGTAGCATGACCTCTGTCTCGATACAACTCGATACGCTCCTTACTCATCCTTCTCTGTCCCGCACGAAAGATGTTCATCAATTTTGCTGACCTTCTTCTCAATGTGCGACAGTTTATCTTGTACTTCTGCATCGTGCGTATTGAGTCGGGCAAGTAGCGGCGGTCCAAAGACTTCAATGATCTTGATAATAATTTTGTATCCCAAAATTGCCATGACTGCGCCCAAACCGAGCCGTTCGGTAAGTCCCAAAAAACTTACCGCCTCCGCTTGAGCAAACTCTTGGGCAAACAGAGGAGGAATACTGAACACGCCCGTTGTCAATATCGCAAACATACTTGATATTCCAAATGCAAATGTTTTTTCCATAGTATTGAGGTGATATACTTTTCCCGTTAGAGAATTCCGTTCACATTTGAAAGAGTTGGAATTTTTCGGAGAGGAGGGAGCGCAGTTCTCCCTTGTACTTCGTTCGACATCGAAAGAAGTTTTTACACGCTAATAGAAAGTCTTCATACTTTTCGTAATACGTGTTGTACAATATCTTTTTCTTCAAAAACTTCCATAATCGCTCTATCACATTCAAGTTCGGTGAATAACTCGGTAAAAAATGCAACACGATTTTCGATTTCCTCAACTTTAACTGCTCTTTCAACCACTTTGCCGTATAGTACGATGCGTTGTCAATAAACAGATGTATCTTCTTTGCCTGCGGATGTTTCGCCTCTATTTTTCGACACAATCTATCAGTCGATTCCTTGTTGACCGACTTCGGAAAATCAGTAACAATGTCATGCGACTCTATATTCACCGCTCCATGAATGTTCACTC
>Ga0082212_10006239_pt1 | contig 16078 bp, 12 predicted proteins | sample TergutNt197P3_FD_71548 | JGI IMG/M metagenome (GOLD analysis project Ga0082212, IMG submission 71548) | Neocapritermes taracua P3 segment gut microbial communities from Petit-Saut dam, French Guiana - Nt197 P3 | ecosystem: Host-associated > Arthropoda: Insects > Digestive system > Gut ... | reverse complement strand
CCTGTCCAGGTATTCCTGCACATATACAGGCTCGCCGGTCATAAGGTCTATCTTTCCTATGCGGGTCTTATGGTTGTCCGGTCGCTTCTTAAGGCAGTCCCAGTAAGAAACCGACTCGTACAGGTAGGTATACTTGCCTACGCGCTGCAATGTGATGGATGCCATGATTACTCCTGACTAGGTTAAATCATTTTAACCTAGTCAGAAGTAATCCAATACAAAAAAATACTGAAAAATATGACCAGCTACATTCTTATTGTGCATAGGTTAAAATTTTTTGCGGAATTTTTGTCAACCCTTACCATGTTGCTGTCAGGTGCCCACAGATCAGTGATTATAAGAGAAGAGCAGGTTTTGAAGTTTCAACAGAATTACAACAAGTTGGACTTCAAATCAGAATTATTTGGTGGTCCCGGCGCGACTTGAACGCGCGACCTACCGCTTAGGAGGCGGTTGCTCTATCCGCTGAGCTACGGGACCGAGGCAGAAAAGAAAGTTAAGTTTACGATAAAAATGGATCATTTTTCAATCCGCTAGTTACCGGACCTAATTCGCACCACGGGGAGCATAGCCCTGTTTGAACTATCCCCTGGGTAATGAACAGACTCCAGAAAAAGCCCAGAGGCAGGGGCGGCGCGTTCTGCCCAAAATAAATTAGAACTATTGGATGGATTTTGGAGATCTTTGGAAATCTGATCAATATCTGCATTGCCCAGTGCACAATGGATGGTAGCTCCGACCATCCTTCTGACCTGCCTCCTGAGGAAATACTTTGCAGTAATTCGCAATAGCAATATTTTTTCGCATACCTCAGATAGGCAACTATAGATTTGGCAGTTGGGGTTTTCATTTGTCTCAATGTCTGCAAAAGCCGCAAATGTGTGATTGCCTTCAAAGCTTCTCCATGCACTTTCAATTAGTTTAAGGTTGATTGTTCTTTTTGGCCACCACGTATAATTTTTTGCAAAGGCGCATTTTCTCAACGCGATTTGATAGAGATAGCTCCGAGAAATGGCATCTCGCCTTGGGTCAAAATCTGAAGGGCATGGTGCCAGACTAGGAACGGCAATGTCAAAAGGTAGATGTTGCTCTAAAATACTGTGCAGTTCGGAGGCTGTAATAGGGTTTGCCAGTTGGAGGCAGGCCACTTGCCCTAGAGCATGTACACCAGCATCAGTTCTTCCTGAGCCTGCTAGGTGCAATACTTTTATTCCTACTCTGTGTAACTGTCTATTTATGGTGTCAGAGATGGTTTTTACTCCTGCGACTCTTTGAGCTTCCCCCTGCCTTTGCCAGCCATGATAACGACTTCCATCATATTCGAGCACTAAGCGAAAAGATGAATGTATGTTTTTTTTGGATGGTTTTGATTTATTCATTCAGGCAGTATACCGCTTATTTTGAGGTTATTGTTGCCCAATGGTCAGTCGTGATTACAAAAACTTCATCAATCTATTTTCTGCGGCAAAACCCATCTTTACACTCTTTTCAAAAAATAGGGATAAGCTTTCCTTTTCAGGTTCTCCTAATGTATGGCTTAGGTTGATGGTTAGGTAGTCGCGCAGTTCCTGTTTTGTCCACCCGATAGAGCACCATGCTTCATCTATAATGTTTTCTATATTTTCTTTTCCTAACTTAAAACTTTGGTGAAAAAATGGGACAACTCCCCCTGGTGAGTCCAACTCTGGAGCATCAGACCTCACCGCCCATAATGCAAAGACAAACGGAAGTCCCGTCCAAGCGTACCACTCTTCTGCAAGGTCTAATACCATCAACCCTTGGCGGTTGACGCGCATGGCGGTGTCACCAATTAGAAGGGCCGCGTCATGTTCGGCCAACATTGTTTCGATTTCTGGTTGCATTTCTGTAACTATTGGCTCGGTTCTATACCTTTCCCTCAGTAATATTTGAGCCAATACTACCGATGTGCGACTGGATGTATCCAGTGCTAATGACTTAATGGATTCTGGTTGAACCTTTGACAACAATACGACACTCCTGACCCTCTTTGGGCTTGCGATACACAGGCCAGATACGATTTTTAAGTCGGGTATGCGGAGATATTCGATAGAGCTTATCAGACCAGCGTCTACATCGCCGTTTCGCAGATTGTCAGAGCAAATTGATGGGACATGAAATTTGAGATGGAAGTACTTGAAGCCCAATCCATGCTTAAAGCCGTAGTTAAGTGGGGTGGCGTTTAGGTAGTCGATGATTGAAATGCGAAATGGAATTTGTTTCGACATTACTGAGCCATTTTCATGATTGCAAAACCGTGACATTGCCATTTCTTGCTACCACCTAAATCGTATTATTTCAACAAACGAGTGTTATCATTCGCGGGGACAATTGCAGTATGTATTGCAACTATCCCAAAACTTAAGTTCTTCCATGAAACATCGGCAAATCCAGTATTTATTAACTCTTGCGCCAAATCTGCCTGATGTGGAAATTGCTTGATGCTCTGATAGAGATACCTGTAGGCCACCTTGTCTCCACTAAAAAAGCCACCTATTCTGACAAGGAAAAATCGACTGTAGAAATCATAAAGCCATCTTATCAAGGTTCGCGTAGGGTGACTAAATTCAAGTATCACCAACCTTGCCCCTGGCTTTAGAACCCTTTTAAATTCGGCGTATGCTATGTATCGCTGTTCTAAGTTCCGTAGTCCATAGCAAATGGTTAGTGCATCAAAAGTCGAACTTTTGAATGGCAAAATGTGTGCATCTGCCCCAACATGTCCTAACACTTTATTTTTCATGCTTTTATACCTGATTTTATCATATCCTAAACGAAGCATCGAAAATGCAAAATCACTAGATACAACAATTGCACCCTTTTTTGCCAATGCAATTGAACTATCGCCTGTACCCGCGGCAATATCCAGCACTTTCATTCCAGGTGTAGCCACAGTCAACTTTGCCATCTTGCGCCACCACCAATAATCCATGCCGCACGAAAGTAGATGGTTCAATAGGTCATATCGGCGAGCAATTCGAGCAAACATGGCCTGGATTTGGTCTTTTTCAGGCAAAAACTCCCTCCAAACTAGCAATTAGCCACCATGAGATGGAACTGTGACAATTAGCCACTTACATTGTAAACTGGGATATTGTATTGGACAAAAAAGGCTATTGGTTTTGAAGCCACAATAAGGAGGTTACATGAGTCAAAACTTGGTTGGTGGCGGATTTTTGGTTTCCGCGATTGGTGCTTTCCCGCAATTTATACCTGAAGAATTGAGTGACGATGCTAAGGACATTGGAAGAGCGGCAAGGGATTTTATGGAGGCAGAGATTTTGCCAAATGATGCCGCCATCGACAAACTAGACCTCGAATTGTGTAGAAAATTGGTTGGACTGGCAGGAGAAACTGGCCTGTTGAGCCTAGAGATACCAGAGGAATTTGACGGCATGGACATGGACAAGCTAACGGGTTTGCTAGTACTTGAGGAAATGGGTAGACAGCCTTCTTTTTCTGTTACTTATGGCGCGCATACCGGAATTGGTAGTTTGCCAATCGTCTATTTTGGAACTTCAGAACAAAAAGCGACGTATCTGCCCAAACTGGCAGTAGGAGAATGGATCGCCGCCTATGCCCTCACTGAGGCAAATGCCGGCTCCGACGCTATGAATTCAAAGACAACGGCAACACTCGATGGGGAGCATTGGGTACTCAATGGTTCCAAAATGTGGATAACCAATGCTGGTTTTGCTGATGTGTTTGTTGTTTTTGCCAAAGTTGATGGCAAAAAATTTAGTGCCTTCATAGTTGAAAAAACTGATCCTGGCTTTAGTATTGGCGCAGAGGAAATGAAACTCGGCATTAAGGGCAGTTCTACTCGCGCCCTCACTTTTGAAAACTGTCGAATACCAAAAGATAGACTACTAGGCCGTATGGGGTTTGGTCATCGCATCGCTTTTGGCATTTTAGCTATTGGAAGATTCAAGCTAGGTGCTGGTTGCAACGGAATTGCAAAAGATGTCCTTAAGTACACTCTGAAATATGCCTCCGAAAGAGTACAGTTTGGCAAAACGATTAACAATATGGGATTAATTCGCCAGAAATTGTCTGACATTGCAATGCGTATCTACGTTGCCGAAAGCATCAATTACCGCACTGTAGGCTATATTAACGACAAGATGCACAATATTTCATGGACGGAAGAAAACGCCGCCAGCAACAAAATGGATGTTATGGACGAATTCCAGATCGAGGCATCCCTGATGAAAGTGTGGGATTCGGAGGCTCTGGGACTGATAGCAGATGATTCTGTACAAGTCTTTGGTGGATACGGTTTTTCCTCAGAATATCCGCCTGAAAAAATTTATCGAGACAACAGAATTAATCGCCTATTTGAAGGCACAAATGAAATCAACCGAATGATCATCGCAGGCCAAATATTCAAAAAATGCGGAAACCAAACGCTAACCTTCTGCAAAGACATTTCAAATCTACCTATCCTCGGCAGTGGCTATCTTGCGTGGGCATCCCATGCTGTGGAAATAGCCAAGCGACAGTTCCAGTACTCAACCGCCACAGCCTTGGAACTCGTTGGGCAAAAACTCATAGAAAATCAGGAGGCATCTGCGCGTGTCGCAGATATGGCAATGGAAATTTTCGCCATGGAATCAGCGGTTGTGCGCGCTGGAAAGATGAATTCTATATCCCATAGATGGAAAGAATTTGCATCAAACCTCGCAAATGTATTTGTCAACGAAACCATAGGTAAAATTCGCAATAATGCATGTTTACTGTTGGCAGAAGTTTTGGAAGGCGTGAATCTAGAAAGTGCAATCAAAGATTTGTCGGTATTCGATACCTGCATACCTGTTTCTAGCTCTAAATTGAGGGACATTATCGCCGGCGATCTAATTGAAAAAGGGATTTATCCCATCGAACAGTTGTAATTTTTTATTCCAAATGTAGAAATTGAGGATAAAATGCTCTCATCAGGTATCGTCATTCTTTCTGTTGGGCTTACCTGATTGCCTATCTGTCAATCTACAGGGTAATTTCTGAGGAAAGCCCTTTTTCTTTTTCACATCCTGTGCCCGGATATAGGTGTTACACCATATCCTGGGAAGAGGTATCAATAAGGGAGATTCTTTTGAGCAAGAAGACTATGCTCATCAATGCTACCGATCCTGAAGAGATTCGCGTAGCAATACTAACAGGCGGGGTTCTTTCAGATTTTGACATCGAGTTTTTGCAACACGAAAAGATCAAGGGAAATATTTACAGAGCCAAAATCATCCGTGTTGATGCTAGTCTACAGGCCGCCTTCGTCCACTACGGTGCACAAAAAAATGGATTTTTGCCCATAGGGGAGCTACCAAGAAATTTAGTTAGCCCCGATGGAAGGCGTGGTCGCATCCAGGACTTGCTCCAGAGGGACCAAGAAATAATGGTTCAGGTAATACGAGAGGAACTTGGGACAAAGGGTGCGATGGTGACTGCTCAAATAAGTTTGCCTGGCAGATACCTTGTCCTAACACCAAATAACCCCATCAATGGAATAAGCCGAAAAATTGAAGGTCAGGAAGAGCGTGAACACTTTAAAACTCTGGTAGACGAACTGGTGATACCAGAAGGCATGGGTGTCATAGTCCGCACTGCATCGCTTGGTGTGACTCGTGAAGATTTCTCAAGGGACCTGCGTATTTTGGTCGACACCTATAATGAAGTTCAGACACTTTATAAAAAACGAGCAGGTGTAGGACTAGTATGGCAGGAAGACGATGTTGTAACTAGGACTCTACGCGATACATGGACTCCTGAAATCGAAGAAGTCCATATTGATGACAGAGAGACATTTCAGTCTGCCCAAGGATTTTTTCGCCGTACTATGTCCCAGCACTTGGATGTAGTTCGTCACTATAACGGCAAAAAACCGATATTTTCAAAATTCCAAACTGAAGAACAAATTGAGAGGATTTTTGCACGGCGAGTATCTTTACCAAGCGGTGGTGCCATTGTTCTCGACCAAACAGAAGCCCTTGTGGCAATTGATGTAAATTCTGGAAAGACTACAGGGGATAATCAAGAAGATACAGCTTTGAAAACAAATCTGGAGGCGGCAGTAGAAATAGCTACGCAATTACGATTGCGCGATCTTGCTGGCCTCATTGTCATTGATTTCATAGACTTAAAACGAGAAACCAATATCAAGGCAGTCATGGATCGTCTTGTTGAGCGACTTCGTATGGACAAAGCTCGCATGGAAGTCGGCAAAATTAACAGGTTTGGCGTACTGGTAATGACGCGACAGCGAATCAGACCCTCAATACAGCATGTTACCCATGAGACATGCACAGTTTGCCAGGGAACAGGGCAGGTAAAAAACTCTGAAGCACTTGTTTTAAGCGTCCTACGCCGTTTGAAGTCGGTACTTAGTAGGAATAGCCTTTCGGCGATCCAACTCAAACTGTCTCCCATTACCGCCATGAATTTGCTTAACAAGAGGCGTGCTGAGCTTTCAGAACTGGAAACATCCTATGGCGTTACCATTGTTGTAGAGCCTGACCATAAGATAACTTATGGTGAAATATCGATGGAAATGACTCGGAAGGAAGACGAGCCAGAGACATCGAGACAAAAAGAAACCCATGAACGAAAACGAGATTCTGAAGATGAAACAGTAGTATTAGGCGGAGACGCTCCAATCAGTTTTGATAAGGCACTAACCCCAAATACCGAAAATGACCAGAGTGGTCGCAGGGGGGTTCAGAGAGCCGCTCTAGATGAACGGGAGCGTCTTAGGACACTTTTTGAAGGAACTAAAGCCACCGAATCGGTGACAAAGACGGGAACTCAGCACCCTAAGCAAACATCCCAGCCAAAACCTCCGGAAGCTAAGCCGAAAAAAGCAATAAGTGGCAAGTCGGAGAAAAAAATAAGTCCAAAAAATGCCACGCCACCAAAAACCGAAATCCCAGTACCTCCCAAGCTGACAGCAGAAATAATAGCATCCCTGGCAGTGCCAACCGCAAAACCACGGAAATTAGTTTCCTCGCCAATGGAGCAGGGAAGACCTGAAACACAAATCGATCACGCTCCGGCTCGCAAAACAAACACAAAGACTCTTTCTGCAAAAGAAGTAATTGGCCAGAAGACCAAAACTGCCTCGTCTACCAAAAAAGCATCCAAACCAGCGGTAAAGGAAAGTTCTGCAAAGTCAAAATCATCAAATACCATTACTAAATCTGAAAAAATGACTGTCAAGCCAAAGGCAACACCAGCCAAGCCAGTTTCTGCATTAGCAAAAAAACAATGCGAAAAAAAAACCAGCGCAGTCTCGGGAAAACGTGAATCAACAAAAAGTCTTACTAAAAAGTGAGGTCAATTCTGGAATACCCAAATTCAATATATTTTTTTATCCTGATAGCATGCATGGCCACTCTTTTTGGAGGGTGGCTGGTGGTGCGCTTCCTGCAGAATCGTGCTTCGATAATGAGATATGTATCTGGGATGGCCGCGGGATATCTTGTATCGGTAACAATTGTTCGTATCACGCCAGAAGCGTTGCACTATGGCGGAGAACAAATGGTTTTTTGGATACTGGGTGGATTTTTATTTGTACATGTAATCGAGCATGGAATAACTCCTCATTTTCATTACGGGGAAGAATCTCACGAGCATGAAGGCTCTGCTACGACTGGCATCATGGCTCTGTTTGGGCTTTCTCTCCACAGCTTTTTAGATGGAATGTCTATTACAGCCGCCATGCGAACCCAATCTGCCCTTGGAATTCTGGTTTTTATTGGTGTTATGCTTCACAGAATTCCAGAGGGAGCTACTATTAGTTCGATTTTTTTAGTTCGGGGTTTTGGTTCACGTGGTGCTCTGATGGCCGCAGGAACATTGACCGCTACAGCTTTGTTAGGAGCCTTTTGCCAAGATATCTTTAAGATACCAGTAGGCCCGGTCCTTGCCATATCCGCTGGTCTGGCTCTGTATGTTGCCTGTGCTGATTTGCTTCCTCAAGCACATAAGGAAAGAGGATGGAAAAGCACGACGGCACTTGTTGCAGGTGTGTTGCTGTTTGTAGCAACTAATATAATTTTTCCACATGAACACCAACACCAACATTCAACTACTAACGTGGGGCAAGATACTGAAGAGCGCGACCATATTCATGCCGAACCCCACTCCCACATTCCTTGAGTAGAGCCTTGCTCAGAGATGGTAGGAGGCATGGGACGCGTTCTTTGGTAGCAAAGATTATTTCAACGCTATTTATCGTCTTTGTGTTAGTGCCTATCAACCTTTTTTGTCAGACTGTTGACAGGCTTCCTGACCTTCCAGTAATCCTCCCAAAATTGGATGTCAAAGAGATAGATCTATTATTCCCTCAAAGACCAGGTCAAGAAAACACAAGTAAACCTATGCCACTTCAATGGAGAGGCGAATCTGTCATAGACAAAGGCTCAACGCTTTTTTTGACCAAAGGTACTATAGAAAGGGAAGACATAGGAAGTAGCAATGTTGTATTGAAGGCAGATTCAATCGAATACAATCGAATAGATCAAAGCATGAAAGCAACTGGTTCTGTAGTATTAGAAAGTGCAGAGTTCAGAATGAGTTGTCATCGTCTGGAAATAAAAATGATTATGTCCAACCAAGCACTTATCCCATCTGGAGAAGCATGGGGAGTTACATTTGAGCTTCCACCTTCATGGATTTTGGTTTCCCAGCATCTTTCTTTTATTAGCTATGAAGGTGATACGATGGGACTATTGGGAAAATTGCTGGGTGGGGGCAAGGCTGACCGTACAGTTGAATTTCATTTTGAAGAAGTATCAGTAAGCCCATGTCCCGACGAAACGCATAGCTGGTTCGCCAAGGCTTCCTCACTTGATCTAAAGACAGGTTCCTATATTGGTCATTCTGGGTTTCAGGGGTATGCAAAGTTAAAAAATATCGTCCTAAAACTAGGTCATGTTCCAATTATGTGGATGCCTTGGGCTCTTTTCCCTGCGCGTGTGGATAGGGCTCCCGGACTGTTGCCCCCCGAAATCGGATATAATAGCCGACTTGGCCTTGCGCTGGGGATGTCCTATTTTCAGCCATTTGGTTCTTCTGCAGATGCCACCTTGTCGCCCACTTGGTACTCAAAAGAAGGCATGATGTGGGGTTTGGAATCCCGCTGGGCACCAGAATTTGCACATAAGGGAAATCTACAAGTGAAATATATTCGACCAAAGACTACATCTGAATCCAGATACCGCGTTAATTTACATGAAATATGGGACTTGGACAATGGCTGGTTTGCTAGAGCAGATGTAAATCATGCCTCTGATCATTTGATGGAGGCCGAGTTTGGTAGAATTGCCTCCAATCCTCTGGGAACTCCAATATACGACAGCTCGGTGTTTATCGGAAAAAACTTTAAATGGGCTACATTTAGCATATTCGCTTCTGACCAACGCACTTTTTTCCAGCCTGATGACCCTTTTTATAACAACAATTTCCCTGCATCTCTTCAAAAAATTAAACTACCCGAAGGGCAGTTGAGGCTATATCCAATACCAATTGGCAACTTCCACTTGGATGGCTCCTCAAGGGTCGGTCGTCTGGGTTATTATCTTGACCTTGGCGATGATGAGCCACTGGCGAAGTACCAGTGGGAGAGGAGTGACCACCACCTAAGAATATCTGGCCGTCTGGGACAGATAGGGCCATTGAGGGCGGATATGCAAATCGGTGGCCGTTTTACTCACTATAGTGCTGTTCTAACAGATACATATTTCGATCTCGAAACTCCTTCAGATGAAAATAGGCTTCCGCCTAATCCAATTGACAACCCCGTTTTTGACCCATTCAGAATCGAGGGGCCGTCGACTCAGCGATGGATCGGCTCTAGCAGACTTCAATTTTCAGCTCCCCAACTCGGCAGGAGTTTTTTGAACCTGAAGTTTGCCAGCTATTCTGGAGATATTAAGCATATTTTAGAGCCAATGGTAGCTGTTGCATTTAATTCAAAGAACAAGTTGGCTGGCCTATTTCCAAGGTTTGATGAGGCAGATACGCGCCCAGGGGTAGGAAATACTGCGGTAGGTGAGCGCAGTATTGAATTTGGACTAAAGCAACATTTATTTGGTAGACCTAACCCTGATACTTCTTATGCTGATCTTGTTAGGGCAAGGACATCAATAAAATATTATTTCGACCCCATAATCTATTCTGATGGGCGGATAAAGCAAGGATGGTCTTCTTTTGACACTGATGTTGACATTGAACCAAACAGAACCTTGCGTTTGAGTTTCAGGCAGGCAACTGAAATGTCTGAAGGCACTGCTGACAGCTCAGTTTCTGCGGACGTTGCAATTACTCCCTCAACACGGTTTAGGTTGGCATTCTTTAATTCTGGAATCAACAGGTTGCACATAAAGCAACGAGGCATTAAGACAGGTGGATCCTATGGCACAAAGGATGACAGATTTGGACTACAGTTTGAAGTCAACTATGATTTTGAAAGAAAAACTTTTACCCAGAGTCGCGTTGAAATAACTTATGGTAGCCCCTGTGTGGCTTATAGCATCAGGTACTACCATATATATCTCCCTGAAATATCTCCTTTCCGAAGGGAAGATAGGGTCGATTTTGCTCTCAGTTTAAGAAACTTGGGTGAGCTTTTTTCAGCTGAAATTGGTAGGTTGTTCGGAGCAAAGTGATAACCTTGCTGAAGGCGTTTATCTGGTTTGACACAATGCAAACAGAGAGCATTCTTTACAGGTTTTTCTACGCTTCCCATTACAATCACGGAGTATCCCTAGATGCGCGATAGCAAAGTCATATTTCAGGGGATCCGTTGGGTCAAATATTTTTAACGCCTCAGTAATTTGCCTGGCGGCTTTTGCGTCTGGCGAACTCCTAGTGCATAGGCCAACTTGCTTCGAAATACGATGGACATGGGTATCTAGTGGGATAATTAATTCTGATGGAGGGTATTTTTCCCAGATACCAAAGTCTGGCCAACCCTTACGAACCATCCAGCGCAAAAACAGCCTCCACCGCTTAGATGCGGCACCTTTTATGGGGTCAGGCAAGTTGAATCTGATGCCAGAGGTTTTGGGAAGACTTTGGCGCAGAGTTTGAACCAGTACCGAAAGGCTCTGATCTGCAGTCATGCCTTTGCAGGGCAACAATAACGATTCGATTCCTCGATTCCCAGTAGCTTCGTCCATTCGCTTCCAAGCAAGTATCCAATTAGCCATATCTTCGAGAGTATGAAACCGCCACACCCAACCATTCAACAATAGACAGATTTCTTTGCAGATAATTTGCTCGGTGCGTCCTCGAACCCATGCTACTGGCTCGGAGCCAAATGGTTCCATGAAGTGGCGGATAGCCCTGATCATAGGTGCGACTCGTCCATAAGCCAAATGAGCCGCAACCCAGGATGAAAACTCTTTATCGATTGCATTTTTGTAGCCCAACGGAATTGATATGGGATCGGCTTCTAGAGCCTCACACGATTTGTATTGGTCGCACAGAACATCTAAGGCTTTTTTTAAGCCTATATTATTGTTAGTTTTCATAAGAGCGGATAGTTATTTCTATTAGTTGAGGTAATTTCAAAACCGGTAGTTTTGCCAGAGGCTCAGTTATTAGCACAGCCCGTCCTATTACTATCACTTACTATCCTCTGTACCTAAACCCCCAACATTTCCTGTGATGCTGGTTTCAGGTGCTGGTCTCCTGATTCTAATGCGACTTCGATCTCTGGGGGGAGCCATGCCATCTGCGTGACATTCACTGCAACTTGCTAAGTTTGGGTGAGGCTCAGTCCAGTAAATTCTTTTAGCCCCACCAACGGCTTCTTGCTTTGATTCGGGAACATTGTACCAATACATACCTACCCTTTTTACACCACCTGCTAGAACTTCCAGCGTATAAAGCGGCCCTATTTCATATGTTGGACGTCCCCAGAGGTCTTCCAAGCTACTCATAACCACTAGGGTGTCCTCGGGAAGCGAATTGCCTGATTTATATGCCTCAGACGCATTTGGACTGACCCATACTCTAATCCAACGATTACTATGAGCCGGACTCTTCACAGGTTCTGCTGGATGCATGGGCACAAGTGAAGAGTAATTTAAAATTTTTGCAATTCGAATATTTCTGACAGACTGAAGGTCATCATTCTCATCTCCGTCAGTGTGCACTTGAGGTTCTGTTTTGAATGCGACTTTTCCTTCCGTTTTGTGCGTCCGAGATAACTTAATCCCATAGTGCCCCGCTCCTGCCGAAGCTATTGCCCAAAGAAGCCCTAAAAAAAGCATGTATGGCCCGATCCCTTGATGCTCTTTTCTCTTTATATAGGCAGAGCGGACACAAAGACAACTAAGCATTACGGAGGCTCCGCCAAAGTATTGATGAAATCTAATATCAGACCACTGATCACGGAGGATCCATTCACCATTGAGCAGTCCAAGATTATTTGCGAGAAATTCACCAGATACTAGTGCAATAACAGACCCAATTAATCCGGTCCAGGCAAGGTATCGACAGGCAACCCACCAAGGTTTTATGCCTCTCCCCGGTCTCTGAGCCGCAAAGACTGGTACCAAGAGAAGCATACTTGTAGCGAGAGCGAAAGAAACCGCCCATATGTGCTGATTAGCAACCCATCCAAACCGTTGCATTGGTTTTCTCCAGAGTCAACAAATATTATATCGCTAAACTTATTTGTGAATGATAAAAATACGACTATAGGAAGTGAATCCATTTCAAATTTTTGGTGGGATATTATTAAAATCCATGGGTTTTACAAGCGACTCAGGGTATAGTACTGGTACTAGGTCGCAAACAAAATGCCTAAGCATTGTCAATGACAACAATTTTTCCGGTGCAACAAGTTTTAACAACACTAGGGTCACAAGTACTACAACCGGCTTCAGCAGGAACAACCAGCATGGAAGAAATCTTACTCAAACACCTCCAAACATCAATTGAGCTAAAGCAAATTTTTTTTCTTAAAGAGATGGGTCATGTTATTGCTACTGGAAAGGATATTGCTACGAGCATAGCAAATGGAGGAAAAATCCTTGTTTGCGGAAATGGTGGAAGTGCCGCTGATGCACAGCATTTTGCCGCAGAATTGTCAGGTCGCTTCGTTGCAGAAAGGCGTGCATTGGCAGGTATAGCACTTACGACTGATACTTCTGCCTTGACGGCAATCGGCAACGATTATGGGTTTGACAATATTTTTTCAAGACAAACTGAGGCTCTGGGTCGCAAAGGCGACATCCTTGTTGGCATTAGCACCAGTGGTAACAGCAAAAATGTCATCAATGCCTCGAAATCTGCCCGTGAATTGGGAATGAAAACCATTGGACTGTTAGGTAAGGATGGTGGACAGTTAATTGATCTTTTGGACGATTGCTTGGTAGTGCAAAGTGACGTGGTTGCAAGAATTCAAGAAATCCATATTATGATCATTCATTTTTGGTGTGAAATTTTGGACGAACAATTCAAATGATTTCCCTGCTACTGGTTATTGCTATTCAAACTACACCCTCGCAGGAGGGCTTAGAACCAAAGAGCACAGCGCAACAAGTGCAAGGTCAGGAACAAACCGAGCGTCCACGACCACCAACATATTATTGGAGAGACAGAGCAGGACAGATGAAAATTACCACATCAGTTCCGCCCCCCAACGCCACAATAATAAGGGTTGTGCGGGATCAAGTCTTGGTAATTGAGGAAGAGTTTGAAGAAATAGAAGTTCGGCCTACTCCAGAAGAAATCAGAGCCGAGATGGAAGTAGCATTTGATGAAAAAACTGTTCTGTACTGGCACAATGTCGACGATTCCTTTTATAAGGCCAGATTATCCAGTAATACTCAAGAGCTATCTAATACAATGAATACCCTCTTTCAAGATTCTCTGTGGGGCAATGGAATTTGGATATTAATATTTCTGCCTTTTGTTATTATGGCAATTTCCATGCTTCTGGCATGGATGACATGTTACACAATAAGGTCAACCAGACTTGCTACAAAGTCGCTAGTCTGGATACTTTTCACCCTTGCCAGTGCCTCGTGTGCGCATGTGGTATTACAATATACCCTCCATCGTCCACAAGCTAAGAGAATAGATTTTATGTTATCTATGATTCCTCACTACCTCGGTGGGTATATTGAAGCCAAACCAGACAATTTACAAGCTATCCGCCTTCACATCGATAACCTGCTCGAAGCCACTGAACCCACTATTCCTTTTTGGGTTTTTTTACAGGAACTAGATGCTACAAAGCAAACCCTTGACCAAGTGGTACTAGACCCTTGAACTTGAATTTAGTGGTACAGCAATCCCTGAACCCCATGAACTTTTACCAGCCACTTGGACTGTACATGCATGTACCATTTTGTCGTCAGAAGTGTTTGTACTGTTCATTTATCAGTAGCACCAATCTATCTCAGGAAGCAAATTTTGTCGATCGACTACTCGGGGATATTGCGGATTGGGGACACTTTTTCAATAGACCAGCCTTAGAAACAGTATATCTTGGAGGTGGAACTCCATCAGTCATCTCTCTAGCCTCGCTACAAACAATTACAGAAGCAGTTTTTTGTGCCTTTGATACTAGTAATTTGATGGAGGCAACCTTGGAAGCGAACCCAGGCACTGTTTCAAAAGAATGGCTTAAAGTAGCAAGGCAAGGTGGATGGAATCGCATAAGCATAGGAGTACAGACTCTGGATATATCCCTGCTAAAAAGGCTAGGCAGGATACATACTACCCTCGAGGCTCTCGATTCAATAAAAATGTGCAAAGATGCTGGCTTTGATCACATTAATGCAGATTTGATGTTGGGCATACCCGGACAGTGCCTCGAACAAGTTCTAGATGATGCCGGTCGTCTGATTGAAGTAGGTATCGACCATCTGAGTGTTTATATGGTAGACCTTGACAAAGCATGTCCGATGAAATCATTGGTTGATTGCGGTGTTCTATTTATGCCGGAAGATGACTTGGTAGCTGACATTTACATAGCTCTCAATAAATATCTGACCAAGTGCGGATTTGGACACTATGAAATAAGTAATTATTCCCGCCCTGAATGTCATTCCATACACAATATGCGCTATTGGCAACGTTACCCATACATTGGACTTGGGCCTAGTGCCGCCAGCAATATTGGTAGCTTGAGATGGAGCGAAACCGAACACATTACAAAGTGGATTGATGGAGTCGCTGATTGCGAAATAGTAGAAATGACTCCGCGAGAACTCCTCGCCGAAATACCTCTGCTTGCTCTGAGAACACATGTTGGTGTGAACTGGAAACAATTATGTAAGCATGCTGAAACTGAAAACTTATTAGGCATTGTCAAAGAATGGGAAAAATCAATAGTTCCCTTTGTCAATAATGGCCTTCTGATTTGGGAAAACGACTCACTGCGCCTAACCCTTAAAGGTATGTTACTTAGCAATCAGGTGTTACAAATCTTTGTGGAGTGATGATATAGTCGTTTAATACCATTTTCTATTGCTGATTTGATAAATGGCCATGGGAAAGCCGCACCATGCAAGGTTTTTCGTCTAGTAACTTGTAACTATAGTTATTTACGTTTTTGTTGTTCACGTAACGGCGAGCCAAGCCCGCCTATGAACAACAAACGGCCATGAACTCTCGGAATCCTTCGCTATGCTCAGGATGTCCGAGGCAGTCACGCCCCACCACAATAAATTTGGCAGACTTGGAGGCACGCTTGCAGATTCTTTTCCAGCGTCACCTTCGTTCTGCAAACAAATCCTGGCATATAGCAGTTCAACTACAAAAAGTTGAACTGCTATAAGTTGCGTTTAATCGGGATTAAACGCGAAACGCCTTATGGACGTGACGTAGCAACCAAACAAACAGCGATTTGAAAGGAAAAAATGGAGGAAAAGTCAGCGTGGAAGTCTCGTGTATCCACTTGCAGGCAAGTGGATACCGAGAGAATTTTTTGCAAACACGAGCAAAGCCCGTATTTTCAAAAACTTACGGGCACTGCTTTCGCATTGCCTTTATACCAAGTTGCTCCCGGTTGGGTTCAACTTGGTATAAGTCCCCTTCTTTCCACCTT
>Ga0082212_10006238_pt1 | contig 16080 bp, 9 predicted proteins | sample TergutNt197P3_FD_71548 | JGI IMG/M metagenome (GOLD analysis project Ga0082212, IMG submission 71548) | Neocapritermes taracua P3 segment gut microbial communities from Petit-Saut dam, French Guiana - Nt197 P3 | ecosystem: Host-associated > Arthropoda: Insects > Digestive system > Gut ... | reverse complement strand
CTTGCCAGGAGACCGAGAAAAAACATTGGAAGCAGGTTGCGATGACTACACGACCAAGCCTGTCGATTTTGTCCGGCTCGCCGAGATCATTCATTCCTTCTGGAAACGGTAAAACATAAAAACTTGAAACGATATGCCTATTTACACACGTACTGGTGATACTGGCAACACGTCGCTCTATGAGGGTGTTCGGGTTGACAAAGATGATGCTACGGTTGACGTTTGCGGCAATATCGACGAACTCTCTGCTTCGCTCGGAGTCGTCCGAGCCGAAGGAGTGTCGGAGCAGTGTGAAATGATCCTTTTGCGTGTCCAGCAGGAACTGATTCACTTCTGTACGGACATTGTTTTTGGTACGGCAACGATTTCACCAGAACATGTGCAGCAAATGGAGTCGGAAATTGACCTCCTCGACTCGGAACTGCCGACGCTCAAACAATTTGTCATTGCCGGTAAAAGTCGGAATTCGGCAATGCTCCATCTTTCACGAACGATTTGCCGTCGGGCGGAGCGAAGTTTGGCAACGCTTGTCCGTATCAAGAAAACATCGCCGCACCTTCTTGCCTATTTGAATCGTCTCAGCGATTTGCTCTTTACCGTGGCACGCAAAGTCGCCGCCGAGTGATACCGGAGGGAGACATAGTGTACCTGCAAGTTTCAAAATACGTGTAACTCTACCTTGCTGTTGACTGTCTCCTGCCGAAGTGATAAGATAGAGGCATGAACATGAACTCTAAAACGTGCGTTCACTTGGCGTTGAGCCATCAGCCGACACCGTGGGTGCCGCTCGATTTCGGCGGACATCGCTCCAGCGGAATCAGTGCCGTCGCCTACACAAGGCTCAAAAAACATCTCGGAATCAAGACCGGACACATTTACATTTACGATCTCGTCCAGCAACTGGCAATCATCGAACCGGAAATACTTGATCTTTTCAAGGTGGACACCATCGAATTAGGACGCGGGTTTGCCCTCGAAGAATCGGCTTGGAAACCCTGGACGCTCGACGATGGTACCGACTGCATGATTCCCGCCTGGGCAGAGTTGGACGAAGAAAATGGCGATCACTATATGATCGTTGGAGGACGGCGTGCGGCGGCAATGAGAAGCGGCACCCACTTCTTTGAACAGTGCTATTATCCGTTGGCGGACAGAGATTTTGAACACGATCCGTTCGACGACCTCCGCGAAATGTTGCCGATGACCTCCTGGACGGGCGTGCCTGCGCCGGGCTGGGAATTTTCGTTGAATACCCAACAGGGCATCGAACAGGTGCGGAGCCGGGCGAAAGCCTTGCGAGAATCGACGGATCGTGCCATCATCGGACTGTTCGGCGGCAACATGTACGAGATTCCTTGCTATCTGTTTGGAATGGAACGATACATGTCCTACATGGGACTTTATCCCGATGCCTGCATCCGTTTTTCCGAAAAACTCTGCGACATTCATCTGTCCAATTTGGAAAAATGGCTGAACGTGGTTGCCCCGTACATTGATGTCGTGATGTTTGGCGACGATCTCGGTAGCACGAATGGACCGCTCATGTCGCCGGCAATGTATCGCCGCTATTACTTGCCGTATCATAGCAAATTGTGGAAACGGACAAAGGAACTCGCACCGCACTTAAAAACGCAGTTGCACTGTTGCGGCGGCGTTTTTCCGCTGATGGAAATGATGATCGACGGCGGACTCGACAGCATCAATCCGGTGCAGGTCGGTTGCAAGGGAATGGACCCTGCCGCTTTGAAAGCCGCTTACGGCGACCGCTTCACTTTTTGGGGGGGCGGTTGCGATACACGAAAAATACTTCCCACGGGCACACCGGAGGAGGTGCGGCAGTGCGTCCGCGAGCGTTTTGCCGAGTTTTCCCGAGGCGGCAGTTACGTGTTCCAACAGATTCACAACATTATGCCGGAAGTCCCAGCGGAAAACGTCGTCGCCATGTTCGATGAACTGAATAAACTGCGGTTTGCGTCCTCAAGTGGACATTGAACTTTTTTGCTTCCCTCTTGAAAAACAAAAAGGTGTATGATACACTGACATGTGGAGCCTGCACTGTGCGGTGCCCTTCTTTCCCCTTCAACAACAAGATTACAACCATGACAAAATTTGATTTCAGCGGTTTCAATTTCTTCGGCAACAGTTCCAACACCTCAAAAAAACGAGCCGACAAGCAGCGGCGCGGCAGGCAGTGCCGCATCGAAGAACTCGAAGGCAGAGAAATGCTCTCCGTCTCCCCTTGGACTATCGCAAACGATCAGTTCGACTACGGCGACACCATCCTCGTCGATACGAACACCCAAACCGATCAAGCCGAACACGATCTCCAAGCACTGGCTGCCGTCGATGCCAAATATACAGAAGTCAAAGGACTCAAACAGGTCAAGGGAGTCAAAAATTCGGCAATGACTCTTTCGACGATTACACTTCAATTCAACGCCGTCAGTCTCGCAGCCGAAACCGACACAATTAAAATCGAACTGACTTCAGGAAAGAAGGCTACGCTCAAAACCTACAATCTGGTTTTTGCCAAAGACGTGACCGCCGTCAATGGTTGGAAAGTGGTGGATGCTGGCGGCTTGAAGATTGATGAAGCCAAACTCTTCAAGTTCTACGGCGTTGGCTCGCAAGACCCAACCAAGGCAACCGGTAAAACAATAGCGAAGGAAGCGAAAACCTTGTACACGCTCGAAATCGGCGGCTTGGAAGCCTCAACGAAATATGCCGTTAAGAGTTTCCAATCGTTCAAAGATAATGGAAACACGCAAACCAAAAAAGCCGTCAAAACGAATGCTTCAACGCTAAAATATGCGGCGGTCAAAAAACTGAAAGCAACGGTTGCCGGTGAGTCTGTCAACTTGACGTGGACTGCCCATCCGAACACTGCGACTAGCGGCTACGAGATTTGGATGCTGACAAAAGTGAAGAAAGAGACGAAGGAAGTCCTTCTGGATACCGTTTATGACAAAGCGTCGGCGAGCGTTTCGATAGCGACGTTGAAAGCGAATGCACTGGCAGGCTTCATAAAAACAGGCAAGGATTGGAAGCCGACGTTGGAAGTTCGTGCAAAAGGTGAAGGACCGGATAGTACGGTTGTAAAATCATTGTTTGCGAAGAAGGCGGTGAAGGTGAAGAAGGACGTATTGTCAACGGCACTTGATTCACCAACGAATTTTGCCGCTTCGATCAGTGGAACGACTGCCACGCTTGCTTGGGATGCGGTTAAAGATGCCACGGGATATGAAATTCGTTACCGGGCAGTCGGCGAGGCAGAAAGCGTTGCAACGTGGGATGTGCCGAAGGTGATTACCGATGGAGCGATTAAGACGGATGACTTGTCTGGCTTGGCAGAGGACAAGATGTATCTGTTTGAGATTAAAGCCGTGAAGGATGCGGCAGAATCCGTCTGGGTCGGCGTTTATGCAAAGACGAAAACGGCGGACGTTGTCCTTGTTGCTCCCAGCGATCTCAACTCAACCGGCAAAACATCGGTGTCGGTATCACTTTCATGGACGGCACCGGATACCGAGGATGTGGTGCTGGGATACGAAGTGCAATACACAACGGGAAGCGAAGCATGGAAAACTTGGGAAGTCAGCGCAGGTAATACGGTCATTACGGAAACCAATGTAACCATCACGGAACTTGAAGTCGAAACCGAGTATCAATTTCAGGTGCGAACGGTGTATGCCGAAGGCACATCCGCTTGGACACCGGCACTTTCGGAAACGACGGTAGCCGTTGCATCTCTTGTCCCCAATGTACCGACAGGCATAGCAGAAGGTACGGTAACGAGCAAAACCATCACACTTTCGTGGACGGCTCCTGCGGCTGAAGAGGATGTGTACGGTCTTGCGGAGAGTTACGAAGTCCAATACAAGGCAAGCAAAGACGGCACATGGACAACTTGGAATGGTGCAATTACAGGAACCAGCGTAACCATTACGGAACTCGCAGCAGAAACAGCCTATCAGTTTCAGGTGCGGGCAGTAAACGCCGCCGGCGAGTCCGATTGGGCACCGGCAACACCGCTGACGGTAACGACGGCGGAAGTTTCTACGGTTGCAACCAACTTCAAGGCAGCAGCGGTGAGTAGGTCAGGCAGTACGCTCAATTCGACAAACGACTGGACATCAGTAGAACTCTCGTGGACTCCCGTTGACGATGCGGCAAAATACAAAATCGAGTGGTACATCGCCTCGACGGGAGCCGGCGGTGATGGTCCCGAACCCGATTGGGATACGTACACCCCAACTGATACGATAACCACTGCGGACGGCAATGTCGAGTCCATTACCATCGACGGTTTCGCCATCCACGATGTCGTGTGGTTCCGTATCATTGCACTGAATGCCGGCGGAAGTAACATGGACGCAGCCGGAAAATTTGCAGTGGAGCGAGTGCGAGTAGGAAATTACGCCGTCTCCGCAGTCTTTGACACAGGTAACTCCGGTCAGACTTTCGTAAATGTACTCTATGAAGGTGCAACCGCCGCCGTGGGACTCTATTTCCACTGGGGAGCCGGAAACCAGGGAACCTGGGGAGTCGATAATAACAGGTTGCCCTCACAAGGTTCGTCGGAGGAAGTTGCAGGACAGATATGGAACCTCTGGGTAAGTCAGGACAACGGTACCACTTGGAAGGCAACGAACAGAACTCAAACAATAGGCGGGATTGGTACGGGATATACCGGTACGGGCGGTGTCGATACTACCTCCCTTATGTTAGCGGACGGAAGCACTCCGGTCACTCTCCAAGCAGGCGACTTGTACAAGTTTGCGTTTAATGACGACGGACAACCCTCAGACCGCTATACGACCAACGTGATGATGGTGGACAAATTCAAGGATTCCAGGACGACGGCAGGCGAGGACAATTCAGACAATGAGATGGCTCGACTGACGGACTACAATGTTACCACTGATTCTGCAACGACAACCACCACTAAAGACGGATCGGTCACAATTACATGGAAAAAGGAAACCGGCGACCTCGCAGACGCTGCCAATTACAGGTTCATAGTGGCTGGTACTGTGGTTACACCCACCACCATCGAAGAGAACGCCGGAAACTTCGTCGCTGTGATCGACGGTCTCTATGCCAATAATTTCTTCGTCGTGGTCGAACGGTTTGCGAATGCAACTCTCACGGGTGGTGCAACGGCAAGAAGTTATAAGAATGTTGTCGTAGGGTTCGTGAACAAGGAACAGATCGATGTTCCGGCGATAGAGAACTTAAGGCTTGCTGATAATCCTGGTTCGCGGAATGTAACTCCCGACGCATTTCTTGATGTTTATAACGCCAGGTTGTACCTGACCTGGGACCCATTGATGGTTGAGGGCGCACAGTGGGGAGGGACTGCTTTTTGGGGGTTCTACATGCTTGAATGGAGCCTCACAGGCGAAGAAGGCACTTGGAGAGCGGCAGGTTGGGGGGAAGGTGTGGAACGCATCTTGAATGCATGGGCTCCTACGTCGACGTTCGTTGTTTTTGGAGATCAACTCCGTCCCAACACGACCTATTATCTCAGGCTTATTGCGGAAACGGCGACACAGAAGGGGAAGGAGTACTCTAATGTCTTGGTCGTAACGACATCCGCAGTGGAGGCACCTACGGCTACAGATATGACAGGGCTTAAGGCTACAACCACTGCCCCCACAGCGGTTACGCTCGCCTGGGACCCGGTGGACGGCAACAATGGTACCAACACATTCCATGTTCAGTACAAAACGGGAACCGGTGAGTGGACATATGTTGGCGGTGCTGCGAATCCAACACTATTTACAGGAACCACTGCAACGGTTACAGGTCTTACCGCCGGAACATCTTACGACTTCCGAATCGAAGCGGTGTGTCTGGTTGGAGGCACCGGGACGAACGGCACTCCGCCCGGCGGGACGAACCCCACAGAAGTTATGGTCTTTAGCAACCCGCTTACTGGAATATCGACACCAGCGACACTGGCTGCTCCTGGTGCGGTGAGCGGACTCACCATGACAAGCAGAACGGACGAGAGCGTTGTGATTTCATGGAGTGCCCCCACAACCGGCGGCATTGCGGCGAGTTACAATGTCCAGTACCGGATCAAAGGGGCAGCAGGTTGGACGACTCCGGCGGCTGGGACAATTACGTACAATGGTACTACAGCAGAAATTACCGGTCTCACGGCAGGCGAAATCTATGAATTTCAAGTACAAGCGGTAAACGGTACCGCTGTCTCAGGGTGGGAGTCCGCCGTACTCTATCCGAGTGCGCCGGCTAATTTTGGTGCGATCGGCAAGACGAACACTTCGATTGCTTTTGAGTGGGATGCCGCTACAGAAGGCGGAACTGTACTTCGCTATGAATTCGAGTACCGGCATGCAAACGAATTAACGTGGAGTTCTCCGACTGCAAGCATGCAACTTGGGGACACCTCAGTGAACATTACAGGTCTCTACCACTGGTCGCCCTATCTCTTCCGAGTGCGAGCAGTCTATGCAGATGGATATTCGGACTGGACGGCAACCCTTTGGCACAGGACAAACCTGTTTGGTCCTGAATTTGGTGAAATGCCGGACCTGCGCGATGGTAAAGGTGTTCCGAAAAATCTCAACGCCGCCGCCAGTGGAATGTCCATCACGCTTTCCTGGAACGTTGAGTATAATACCAGAGGTCCAGTCCAGCCCTACAATCAATTTTACGGTGGTATTTCCAATTACACCGTCGAATATCGGGCGAAAGGGAGTTCAAGTTGGGATAACTCCCTAACGGTCATTGGTACGAAGGCGACCATTAGTGTTCTGTCAGCAGGCGAATATGAGTTCCGGGTGAAGTCGAATGTTGATTGTACAGACACTACTAATGTACCCCCATCGTCTATCCAGTCGCCACTCACGACAAGTTCTGATTGGTCGGAAATTTACAGCGTTGTTGTTAGTTGAATTTGACCGATACGGCGCAAAAATTGAGGAGCCGGGGATAGAGCGCAGCGCAATCCCCGGATTTCCGGCGTGTTTTTCAAACGCTCCTGGGGGTGGCTTGCATGTGCCCTTGCCGCTTGCTACAATGGTCAGATCAAACTTGGCTCTATTTTCCCTCAAATTGTATGCGGCTCGTTACTCGTTCTGATTTCGATGGTTTAGTTTGCGGAATGGTCTTGAAAGAGGCTGGTATCATTGATTCTGCCCATTTTGTGCATCCGAAAGACTTGCAAGATGGAATTTTCAAAGCGGAAACTACCGATGTGCTCTGCAACGTTCCTTTCGTTCCCGGTTGTGGAATGTGGTTTGACCATCACTCCAGCGAAGCCGAACGAGTAGGTTGGACTCCCGGTGTGCCCGGTGTCAGTAAAAAAGCCCCTTCCTGTGCAGGAATCGTCTATGAGTTCTTCGGCGGAAAAGCAAAATTCCCCCAACTCGCAGAAGTCATTGACGCTGCCGATAGGCTTGACTCTGGAAAACTCTCGCCGGACGACATTAGAGACCCGCAAGGCTGGGTTCTCATCGGTTTCATTACCGATCCGCGGACAGGATTGGGAAGATTTCACGACTTCCGTATTTCCAACTACAATCTGATGTTGGAATTCATCGACCACTTCCGCACCCTATCACTGGACGACATACTGGCTCACCCCGACGTGAAAGAACGAGTGGATCTGTACCGTCAGCAGGCAGGACACTTTGTCGAAATGGTCAAGGAACACTCAAAAGTTGACGGAAATGTCCTCGTTACCGATCTTCGGGGAGTGAGTCCGATTTACACGAGCAATCGGTTCACGATTTACAGTGTCTTCCCGGAAGCCAATGTCTCGCTTTGGATTACCGATGGGAAGGCAAAGATCAACGTGATGATTTCATGTGGTTACAGCGTACTGAACCAGACGTGCACGGCAGATGTCGGGGGATTGATGCTCAAATACGGCGGCGGCGGACACAGGCAAGTTGGAACCTGCCAAGTCCCCTTCGACGATGCTGATGCAGCGATTGCCGAAATTGTTAAAAAATTGAAAGAGTAATGGAACTCGGAGTCAACATTGACCACATCGCCACCGTTCGGCAGGCGCGGAAAACAGTGGAGCCTGATCCGATCTGGGCGGCGGCTCTTGCCGAACTAGGCGGGGCGGACGGAATCACCGTCCACTTGCGCGAAGACCGTCGGCACATTCAAGAAAGGGACGTGAACTTGCTCCGCGAGACCGTTCGTTGCAAACTCAACCTCGAAATGGCATGTGCCGACGAAATTATCAACTTTGCTTGCACTCTTCGCCCAAATCAGGCGACGCTCGTTCCTGAACGACGAGAGGAAGTTACCACGGAGGGGGGACTCGATGTGGTCAGCCAACTGAAAGCGGTCAAAAAAATAGTCGCTCGGCTACAAGACCGAGGAATTGTGGTGAGTTTGTTCCTTGATCCTGATCCGAAGCAAATTGAGGCGGGAGTTAAAACCGGCTGTGATGCCATCGAAATCCACACCGGTTGCTACGCTCTTGCCGAAACGGAAAAAAAACGCAATGCCGAGTTACATCGGATTCAGACCGCTGGCGGAATGATTCATTCGGCAGGTCTTCGGCTTCACGCAGGACATGGTTTGACCTATCACAACGTTGTGCCGATAGCGACCATTCCGAACATGCTGGAACTCAACATTGGTCATTCCATCATTGCCCGCGCACTCACGGTGGGTATGAAAGAAGCCGTTGCCCAAATGAAGCAGTTGTTGATTCGGTCAGAGCCGTAATCGTAAGATTGCGCTGGACATTCCGTAGGAATGTCTCTTTTGGTAGAAAAACGCAGAACAAAAATCATGGCATTCCGCTAGGAATGCCTCTCTCGGTAGCACCGAAAGACGCATCCCTAACGGGGATGCGATGAGGTAGAGGAAACGCTTATTCTACCGAGAGATGCAATCCTAACGGATTGCGATTCCGAAACGCAACATAATTTTCACCTCATTTCCAAAACAAAACAACCTCAATAGTACCGCTGTACAAAAGTATCTGACCTCATTACCTTATTCCTCCTGATCGAATGAGGTAATAAGGTTGATGGCTATGGAATGCCTCTGGCTACTGAGGTTGTTTCGTCAGAAAAATAAGGTAGAAATACAGACCGTTAACAAGTTTGTTAAAAAGGTAGGATGCCGACCGCCGGGCGGCATCGTGCGGTACTCCGCACTGGTTTGCTTTTAGAGGGTTTTCCCGCGTCTGTCGGCTACCGCCGACGCACTCGCCCGGCGGTCGAGTGCCTACCTTGGAACAAACTTGTCAACGGTCTGCAATCCTCGGGGGAGCAAGAAAACTTTCGCTTGAAATTTCGCAGACGTTGCGGTACACTGGGGGCTCCTCTTTTTGCATTCAAACGACCATGAAGTGGGGATTCCTCGTTTTTTCGGGATTGTTTTTGTTTTCCGGCGTTGCCTTTGCCAACGAGTCGGTGTCTCTGACTAGGGCAACCGAACTCTCGGCGGCGTTTCGTGAGGCTGCCGACAAAGTGGTGCCCGCCACGGTCAAAATTATTTCGCACTTACAAACTGCCGAAGACCGTCGGGCAATGGAAATCCAGATTCCCGCCCTGAAAACGCCGCATGGAAGACGCAATCCCGGCGACGGCACAGGAACAGGCGTGCTGATCAGTCCAAAAGGAATCGTGGTGACCAACAATCACGTCGTTGGCACCGCACGGGAAATCGAAGTCGAACTGAACGATGGTCGCCACTTTCTAGCCGAAAATTGCCGATACGACCCCGCCACTGACCTTGCCGTCGTTTGGCTCAAACTTCCTCCAAACGAGTCCGTTCCTTTTGCCTCTTTTGGAGACAGCGATCAACTGGATGTCGGTGATTGGGTGCTTGCCATCGGCAATCCCTTTGATATGGATACCACCGTCAGTGCGGGCATTATCAGTGCGAAGGGACGCTCGATTTCCAAGATTCGGCGCACCGAACTGTTGCAGACCGATGCCGCAATCAATCCGGGCAACTCCGGCGGTCCGCTGGTGAATCTGCGGGGCGAAATAGTGGGAATCAACACCGCAATCCGCTCGCAAACAGGAACTTATGAAGGAATCGGCTTTGCCATTCCTTCCAATAATGCCCAGTGGGTTACGGATCAACTGATTAAACACGGCAAAGTGAATCGCGCTTGGCTCGGTGTCGAAACCAGAGCGGTGATGTTGGACGATGTACGGCGACTCAACTTACGGCAGGGCAGCGGTTTGGTCGTTGAGTATCCGTTGCCGAATTCTCCGGCAGCGGAAGCGGGACTTCAAACCGACGATGTGATCCAGTCTTTTAACGGTCAACCGGTCAATGCGGCTTATCAACTCCAACGGTATGCCGAACGAGCGGAAATCGACAAAGAGCACGAGATTATTTATGCCCGCGAAGGCAAGCGGTACAAGGTGGGAGTCTATCTTGAACCCTTGCCGCCTTCATTGGGCTTACTTGCAACACCGCAGGGGGGCGTGGCATCTTACACGGATACGGAACTCGGATTGCTTCTCGTACAATCGACGGATCAGATTTTGGGCAGTCTCCACATACAAGGTCAGCAGGGGATGCTGGTGATTGCCACCATTGTCGGTAGCCGGGCGGAAAAAGCGGGGGTCAACGTTGGTACGCTCATTACCGGTGTCAATGGTAAGGCGGTTCCAGATCGTCAGCAGTACCTGGCGGTTCGGGCGACGTGCTCGATGTCGGACGGTATTGTTTTGGATACATTCCTACCTGGCGGCACGGCAAAACAATGTACGGTGAGGTTGGGACAATAATGCGGGATCCGTTGGAGTGGCATTTTCACACAATCGCTGTTATAATGCCCGACATGATGTACGACAAAGAAAAGTTACGGTCATTGGTTTTGGAAAAAGCCCTGAAATTTGGCGACTTTACGCTCGCCTCTGGAAAAAAAGGGACGTTTTACCTCGATTGCCGACAAATCACGCTCGATTCCGTTGGCGCAAAACTGATTGGCGAAGGAATTTTGGAAATTCTGCAACGTGACACAATGCCGCAGGCAGTCGGCGGAATGTCCATCGGTGCCGACCCGATTACCGCCGCCGTGATTACCGTTGCCGCCTATCAAAACATCCCGCTCAAAGGCTTTATGGTACGCAAGCAAAGCAAGGGGCACGGGACGAACCAATTTGTGGAAGGTCCCATTACCGCCGGAGACCGTGTTGTGATTGTTGAAGATGTTGTTACCACTGGCGGGTCTGCACTGGAAGCCATTGAAAAAGTCGAAGCCCTCGGCGTTACCGTGGAGGGGATCATTGCAATCGTTGACCGGCTTGAAGGGGGACGAGAACAATTTGAGTCGAAAGGTTATGCCCTACATTCCCTCTTTACGGTTCGGGACTTCGGGATTACCTAAAGTGTAACGAATGTCGCCTTTCTTGATCAACGGTACGTTTGGTGGTACAATCGGTCGCATGAACTTTGATGTCAAGCATCTCTTGCGTTTTTTGGTCATGCCGTGTCCTCTCTCGCTCGTCTGGGTGCCGTGGACTCTCTCTATTGGCGGATTCGTTCTGTCGCTGTTGCTGTTTTATCCGGGCATTATGCCCCTCAGTACGTACACCCAATTTTATCAAATGGAGATCGGCAAGATCGGCGATGCACATCCGCCAATGTTAGCCGCATCGTTTTGGTTTTGCCAATGGATTGAACATTGCATCACCGGGAATCAGTCGAGAGGACAAAGTACCTTGTATGTTTTGTGGACTCTGGCTCTCTGGAGCGGCATACTGTTGATCCTTCGTCCAACGGCATCCTTTTGGAAAAATAGAGAGAACGCTCAAAAACCTTGGTGGATCGTCATGCTGGTGCTCGTTCTATTGCTAGGGGCATTACTTGATCCTTTCGACGAGCCTCGCAACATTATGAAAGATACCGGCATGCTGGCTGCCTATTTGTTCGCCGCCGGATGCTTGATGAATTGCCCAACAAAAGGACTCTTTCGTTGGTGTATCGCTCTGATTGTATTGCTCTTTCTCTTCTACGGAACGGCTCTGCGCCATAATGCAATTTTTTCCGTGTTTCCGCTTCTATTTTGGCTCGCATGGTGTTTGATCCCTCGTAAAAAATTTGCTGTCCTGATTCCTTGCACTCTGGTTCTCTGGATCGGCCTGTTGGCGGCAATTCAATTTGTCAACTATGATGTCATTGGAGCGATCCGGCTCTACACACTCCAGGAGCGTTTTTACGCCGATATTTTCCATCTGAACGCACGCACGAACCATTTTGTTGCTCCGCCGAACACATTCGGAAATGATTTTAGCGGACTGGACGAGAAAACTTTTCGAGAATTGTTTGACAGTAAAAAACTGTATATTGAGGCGGCAATGGAAAAACTCAAAGAGGAGTTTCCCGAAAAAAACTGGTGGTTTGGTCCTGATGTGGTGGTCATTCGTGCCGACGGCGAGGCTGGTGATGAGGAATTGCCGACATTTCACGGAGATAAGAAAATGTCCCATCGCATTTTGAACGAAGAATTTGTCCGCACGCAATACCCCAAAGACTACTCTACGCTTCGTAAAGCATGGATCGACCGCATTTTGCAAGACCCTGCAACGTATATCAAATTCAAAACGGTATTTTTCATAAAATACTGCCGGGCTTGCAGTCTTTTCTTTTTGGGACTTAACCCGCTATCGTTGCTGCCGATCATTTCATTGATTGCCATTGCGCCAATAGGTACAAGGAGTTGTCTCGACAAACCAAGTTTTCCGGGAGTGTTGTTGGCTTGGTCGGCTCTCCTGTACCTGTTGCCGCTATGGTTATTTCTTCCCGATGGAACCTTTGAAGGCGGATTCCGCTACCTTTTCTGGTTTTTTGCCTCTTCCCTCATTTCGATTGCCATTTTTTGCTCCCAATCCCCTCTGTTTCACAGAATTGTCCAAATGGTCCACCGGTATCTCGAAGCAAAAATAGAACCATGACTGACGTGCTCAATGAAATCGTTGCTCGGCGGCGCATTGATGTTGAAGCGAACCGTGTTTCCCTTTCGGAATTGAAAGCAAAGCATCGGGACAGGGACAACGTTCGACCGTTTCGTTGGTCGTTGCAACAGAAAATGCAACTGCCCGGAACGGCGGCAGTCATTGCGGAGATCAAGCGCAGCAGTCCGGCAAAGGGATTGTTTGCCCCGCACCTTGATCCAGTGGAAAGTGCAGGATTGTATGAATTCGGTGGAGCGGCATGTCTTTCAGTGTTGACGGAACCGCACTATTTTTTTGGTTCAATGAACGATCTCGTGGCAGCAAGAGACGCTTGCAACTTGCCCGTGCTGCAAAAGGATTTTATCGTTACGGAAAGCCAAGTTTGGGAAGCCGCCGTCCATGCCGATGCCATGCTGTTGATTGCACGTTGTTTGGAGCGTCAGCAACTTGCCGATTTACACGGACTGGCCACAGAACTGGGACTCGATGTTTTGGTCGAAGTGTTCGACGAAAACGACATTGACAAAATCGAACCGTTTCATTTTCCGCTGATTGGCATCAATCATCGGAATTTACGGACAATGGATATTGACCTTGAGCGTTCGCAAGACCTTGTTTCTCGGTTCTCGCCGGATCAAACAGTCGTTGCCGCCAGCGGTATTAAAACACGAAAAGATATTGAGAACCTGATGCGAACTGGAATTCGTGCATTTTTGGTCGGTGAACGGTTATCGACGCAAGCCGAACCGCACAATCTGTTGCGGACATTCGTTTATGGTGATGGAGCATTTGTTAAGATTTGTGGTATTACCACACCGGAGACGGCAGTCGCCTGTTTCGAGTCGGGTGCGTCGATGATCGGGCTCGTCTATTATCCACCGAGTCCGCGACACGTTGACGTTGAGCAAATGCGCGAAATCCTTGGTGCCGTTGAACCATTTCTATCGCATGCCGGACGCGATGCCGTGTTGGTTGTCGTCGATCAATTACCGGAAGAGATCGACTCCCGCATCAACTATTTGCAAGTCTATGGCAACATTGAACCCAACGAGCAAGAGCGGGATGATATTCCTCCTAGCAATATCCAAGTTGTTAAGGACGACGCAACGATTGCCCGGCTTTGCAACTCATGTGCGGCGGCATCGTGTCAGTGCCAAAGTGCGCCAGCGTATTATTGTCTTGAAGCATCGCAGGGAATGTTGCCCGGCGGCAATGGAGCGGCTTGGGATTGGTCAACGGCAAAACCGTTTTGCGAGCGTTTTCCAACGATGATTGCCGGCGGTATCACACCGGAGAACGTTGCCGAGGTGATTCGGCTTGCAAATCCCGTCGGCATTGACGTTTCCAGCGGCGTGGAGTCGGCACCGGGAATTAAAGATAGGGATAAAATCAAGCGGTTGATCGACAATGTACATCATGCAATCATTTTTGGCGACTCTTATCCACAAGGTTAGACTTGAATGGGTACTATTGTCATTTGAAGAACTTACGGTTGGAAGTCTGTTTTTGATCCACAGATTTTACAAATTGACACCAGATTATTTGTTGACATGAGAAGCGAATCTGTGATAATCTGTACAATCTGTAGATAATAATGAATCTCCTTTTCCAACTCATTTTCCGCGACGCTTGGTATCACCGCAGCCGAATTTCATTGGCAGTGCTGGCAACCGTTGCCATGTCCTGCATGATCGTTTGGCTCATCGGCAGTCTCGATCTGATGATCCTCCGATTCGACCACGATGCCGAAAACTATCTCGGACATTATCACCTCGTAATGGTGCCGGGCAAAGAAATTGACACCACCGCACCCGGTCCGCTGCAAGATGCCGGACGACCATCGGCATTTCCCGATGCCGTCATTGCTGAACTCGAAAAAGAAGAACTCGTCGTTCAAGTTACGCCCGCCCGGCAAATTCGGAATGTCATGGGCAAAATGAAACACATGGGCGATACCGATGCCGCCCTACGCCGCCAACGTTCCATCACAGGGCTGCCGACGCAAAGTCCTGCCGTCATCGGCATTGCAACCGATGCATCGCCGTTTATCCTCACCGAAGGACGCTGGTTTAGCGACGAGTGGGAAGGGGTGATGGGAACCGCCGCCGCTACGAGTTTGCAAGATTACGGCGGCGAATATGTCCCGCCGGTTAAGGTCGGCGATTCGGTCATCTGCCGAGTCGGAACGAACGATTTCAAAATCACCATCGTCGGACTCGTCGAACAAAATGTTGCTACTGGTGGACGTTTTGTCGATCCTGCCGCCGGAGCGGTCTTCGTTTCCGCCGCAACGGCTCGGCAAATGGGCGACGACCGAATCGATTACATCTATGTTCGGCTTCGAGAGGGAACAAACACGAAAAGGTTTGCTGAAACATGGGGAAAACATCTGTCCGCTCAACAGATCGACATGCAATTTTTCGATGCCGATAAAATTCAGGATAAACTCAACCGCATCCGCACGCAAAGTACGGCTGGATTGGTCGGCGGAGCGGCAACGTTGAATTCGATCATCATTTTTGCGTCGCTCGTCTCTGTGTTGATCGTTTTCACCGCCTTGAGCATGGGCGTTACCGAACGGACGAGAGTGTTTGCCATGCTCCGCACCGTTGGAATGACTCGCCGGAAAATTGCAATTCTCGTCTTCGGTGAAAGCGTGATCCTTTGTTCGCTGGGCTGGCTCGGCGGACTGATTGCCGGTTGGTGCGTGTTGCAACTTTCCGTGTGGATGCAACCGGAAATTTTCGGCACAGGCAAGACCGTCTCGCTCGGAATGACCCCCATCCTCACTTCAGGCTTGGCGGCATTGATCGCTTCGATCCTGGCGGCATGCATTCCGATTTGGCGGGCAACTCAAATCAGTCCGCTCGAAGGAATGAACCGAGGATACGTTCAAACGATTGCCAAACGTTGGTTTTTGCTCGGCGGATTGTTTGGTGCGGCATTGTTGCTCGTCAATCCGATTGTCGTTTATCACGAAAGTATTGCGGCAAACAATGAAATGCGGCTCTTGTTGTACACGTACATCGGTTTGCCGACGCAAATCATCGGTTGCCTATTGTTGGTTCCTGCCGTCATTCTGTTCGTGGAAAAATTGTTCACACCGGTTGTCGCTCGGCTATTACGGTTGCCAGCGCAACTTTTAGCGTCGCAGTTGAGTGCG
>Ga0082212_10006237_pt1 | contig 16080 bp, 17 predicted proteins | sample TergutNt197P3_FD_71548 | JGI IMG/M metagenome (GOLD analysis project Ga0082212, IMG submission 71548) | Neocapritermes taracua P3 segment gut microbial communities from Petit-Saut dam, French Guiana - Nt197 P3 | ecosystem: Host-associated > Arthropoda: Insects > Digestive system > Gut ... | reverse complement strand
CTCATACGGTATAATAGTCTCACAGCTATAACCGTGTGCGTGGTCGAAAGGAGTTGCTATGCCACGCAAAACAAAAAAACAAACCCGCCGTGGCAACGGCGAAGGAAGCATCCATTATAGAGAGAGCGAACACCGTTGGTGCGGTCAAGTGACTACGGGTTATGACGAGAAGGGCAGGTCTATGCGGAAGACCGTATACGGTAAAACACGTGAAGACGTAGCTAGGAAAGTCACCAACACCGCCAGCCATGTCTTCAACGGCACGTTTATCTCTAATAACACTTCTGCTGTCTCAACTGTTGCATATATGATAACAGAATTTCTCTGGACATTCAAGAAGCCTACGGTTTCTGATGTGACTTTTGAGTGGTATCTAAATGCCGCAAAAACGCATATCATTCCAAATCTTGGGTCAGCTCCCGTTGATAAATTAACGCCATACAAAATCCAAAAGCTAATTAATTACCTGCACGATGAGAAAAAATTATCTGCGCGAACGGTCAAAGGGGTGCGTGATGTTCTTAATCAAACATATGTCCATGCCATTGAGATGAAGATAGCGACTGTGAATCCGGTTTCAGGTACGAAATTACCGAAGCGGTCAAGAGCGCAAACTGTTAAAAAGAACGATAACAAGGTAATACCTGTCAACGCACGAGCTAGAATCCTCCGGGCTACCGAAAAAGACTTGCGAATGAGAACGGCTCTTACCGTGCTTATGTTCACAGGAATGCGGGTTGGTGAATGGTTGGCGCTTACTTGGGGGCAAGTGGATTTCAAGAACAATGTCATCACCATCGACCGAGCAATCACAAAAACCTGCGAGTACAACGAAGACGGCGAACTGACGAACCGCATGACCGTTGTAGGTGATACCAAGACCCAATGCAGCGTGAGGCATGGTGACAGGGGGAGAAGAAAGTGACACAACCCATTGAGACGCAATGGATAGCGCGGATATTTGCAGTAAAACAGCATCACAATTAATTTTACTGCAATTTTACTGCAAATGACATGGTACAAGGGGGTATGGGATAACACGAACACTACCCCGAAATAACATCTCTATACATTGATACCACAGCATTTACAGCGTTTCTATAGTCGTTACAGTCATTGGTTACAGTCACCAAGGTTTGAAATCGGTCGTTTTGCTCCTAAAAGTTATAAAAAGAGCCTGAAACTTATAGTTTCAAGCCCTATTCAGTGGTGGAGATAAGCGGGATCGAACCGCTGACCTCTTGAATGCCATTCGTATTTTAGTTGGACATAGCGGCACATAATACTTGAAATATCAAGGTTTTTGTGATGCTGTGTCTATTATTTTTCATTTAGTTTTAAGCTAGTTACAGTCAAAATTACAGTCAGAACCCAATTACAGCTTTTTTGTTTTTAGCCACAACCTAGCGTCCGCTTTATTTCGCACACACTTATTTATCTCGCAAATTGTCACCCGCTATATTGTAACATGACACTGATAGACTGTCAAACACGGTCATCGCCCGGCGTGTGATGATGACCCGACAGGCTATTGGTTTGTTGTTTTTATAAAGTGAATTGCGTCGCGCCTGCAAATCGGACAGTTGAAATCTTCCGGCAAATAGTCGCCCTCATGAAAATAGCCGCAAACATCACAGCGATAGCCGTTTGATACCGGTTTTTTGCCGCTGTTCCGCACCTCGCTGTATACCTCATCGATACTGCCGTCAAACGGTGAAGGGACTGTCCGCAGTGAATACTTTGCCATAACGCCGTCAATATCCTCGACAATCTTTGCGTCAATAAACCCTTTTGAAGCCATGTCGTAAAGAATCGGCATAGTATCAGCGTGAGACCTTGCACCGTGATAAGGGCGGGGTTCACAGACAGCTTGATAGATGTCAATACACGCCATCAAGCGCGAGTTGAAATCCAAGTCCTCACCGCTCAACCCGCGTGAATAGCCCGACCCGGCTAATTTTTCGTGATGGTTGGCGGCCCAATTTCTAATGTTTTCAAACCCCGGCATTTCGCCCAGCCAGTCAAGAGTGTTTTTAACGTGTCCTTTTATAATATTAAACTCATCATCATCGAGTTTGCCCGGTTTTTCAAGTATTTCAGTAGGTATTCCTATTTTGCCGATGTCATGCAGAGATGCCGCGAGAAACAGCTCGTTGCGTTCCTCAAGCTCATATCCATAGTGTCCTGCCATAATCCACGCACGGTTGGCGATTTGACTTGTGTGCATATGAGTGAACTCTGATTTGTAGTCGATAACACGCGCGATAAACTCACCTACGCGAATAATCCTCGGGTCGCCGATGTCCGCTTCCCAAGACGGCAGCTCGCTCTCCAAGACCCGCATCGCGTTCTCGTCCCGCATTTTTTCAAGCAAATCATCATCAAGCACATCAAGCAAAACATCAATCGCGGCGCGTGTTGAGTATGTATCGGCGCGTGACGCGATTTTTTCACGCAGCTCCGATAATTCCGTGATACGCTGAAGGTGGTATGTAGCATCGACCGCGTCTGCCGCCGCGATAAGAGCCGCTTCAAGCGGGATTTCGTCCTCTTTTTTACCGAACGGCCCTTTCCCATCGCCGCGCTCATGATGATATAACACCAGCTTGTCAATGTCCGCGTTGAACGGAAGCCACGACACGTTTTCCTGCCCTTTTTGACAGTGGAGAATCATATTCCGTTCTTGCTGTTTGCCCGCTTGCTGTGAGAGATGATATTCTGTCAGCGCACTGTCATGGAACATTCCGCAAACAGCGATTGCGGATACGGTGTCATCGTCATATCCCAGTTTTCTGCCCATCGCGATACACATAAGAGCAACCCGCAAGCTGTGATTTTCACTTGCGCCCAACTGCTCATGCTCTATAATATCAAACGCTCGGGAGAAAACCATGCAAAGTTTGTCCATAGCAATTTTCATCAACGCACCCCTGTTCCTTGCGAAAATTTGACGTTGATATTGTATCATCATTTTGGTGTTTAGTCAATGGATTTGAGAAATTGGGAGTTCATTGCTATGTTAAACGCCTTAGACTGGTTACTTGGGCAGTTGTAGTGCCTTGCTATAGCATAGCATTGAGAGCTTATCAATGGTTTTTCGCAATTCATCCCGAGCGTATTCATACATGGTTTGCGTTATCAGCTTGTTGGCGTATGCTCTCTCGTTCGCGTTGTACTGCCAGTGCGCGAATGCGAGGTCTTCGACAGGATTATGACAAATTGCGCCGTATCGCGTGGAGTTTTCAGTTAATAATGGTTTATCAATTCTATATGCAGCCGTAGTCATTATCCCATCACCTCTTTCAGATTATTATGCTTGTCGGCTATAGATTAGCACTTGTTTTTCAGATATATTTAACTTTCCTCAGCCGCCTTTGTTTCGCCCCGCCGTGTCAGTGGCGTTCCGTGACACCCCGAAGAGTGCCGCACGGTTTACCGTGCGTGCAAGCCCAATGCCTTTAGGCGTTGTGGCAGCCTTTTTGTGGGTGTCAAAGCCTTGATTCTGAAAAATATTTAATTAAACCAGTATATAGAAACCTTTATATGTATATAAAAACCATAAACTTGATTTATTCCAAGGATTGTTCTATGAAAAGGAGGTTATCGGAACAAAGACACCAGTAGATATGCGTCTATGTTCTTCTGCCAGATATACTATTTTTCTTAGCCTCTTGTTCCCTAATATAAGCTCCACATTGAGTTTGGATAATGTATTCAACATATTTCTCAACCGTCATGTTCTTGCTAGTTGCTAATGCCTGACAATAGATCCTCAATCTATCATTCATATTGATAGTCACAACATTTGTGTTATTATCGAGAGTATCTCCTTGATTATATGGCTCATGACAGGCAGGTTCAGGTGTTTCGGTATTGATTGACTTTTCCATTCTTCGATGTATACAATCTAAAACAAAAGCGTTGAAAGAATGTTCGAAGCCGTTATCATTCGCAAATGAATGTGCCAACTCGCTCTCCTCATGTTTCAGTCGTAGTTTAATCTGTTTATAGTGTGCCGCCTCGTACTTGTCTACTGCCCGTCTCTGTGCGGGTGAAATGCTACTCATAAAATCACCTTCTTCTTTAATTTTTTGTATGAACCAGCATAATAACCAGTATATGACCTATAGATATTCATATCCATAATCTTCTTTCAAGATTTTCTGAAAGTGTGAATAAATTGTAACTAAAATCAATAACGTGAACCGACAGCGGCGGGGCGTTTCTGAACCATCGCGGTGATGCGTAGGCGGCTTCGATCGTTCTGCCTCTGACAGATGTTTCAACAGGAACGACAAATGAAATTGGGATATAGTCCCTAAGTGGTTTATACTTCTCAACCATTTGTAGTAGCGGTTTATAAGGTCGTGCGAAAGCCTCGAAATGGTCATGGTCGGGAATCGAAATACAGATACCGCCATCTTTGTTATACGGCTCACACAAAACAAACGGTTCTGTTAACGCAATCATAGGCTCTCTGTTGCTAAATATCTCAACGCCAAGTTTCCTCAAATAGTTTTGCCGTTTCATTTCTGTGGACACAGGTTCATGGTTGTCAAACCCAACTTTTTGATAGAGGAAATGAAGCATTACCAAATGCTTTTTTATCGTCACAACATTACTTGACCCGGCACTTGGAGTTCCAAACAACTTTCGCGTTTTATATGTTGTTTTATAAACAAAGGTATCGTATCCGCCGAAAAAGGTTTCAACCTTCAAATAGCCCTTTTCGGTGAGATTTTCCAACATCTTGTTTGCCCATCTTGAAGTAATATCAGGACGAACAAGCTCAATATGTTTTCGCGTGACATAGTGTCCAAATGTAGCTATGGTTTGTAATATAGAATATTCGCTAGGTGTTAAGTTCATTGGATTTACCTCCACAAATAAAAAATAAAAAGCTCGCAAAAAAAATCAGCGGCTTAGTCATAATAAAGTATTACTTTTTGAACTGTTTATTCGTAACCTCCAAAGATCATCGACATTTAATCTTTGGGAAACATGGTGTAATAATCATTTCGTTTTGCTACGTTTACAAAGGGTTAATGGTTTACCACCTGCCTCATAAAAGTTATTTGACATTCAACGGCACATTATGTATAATAGGATATGACACTGCCATTATTGTACAGGGCATAACACACCTTGTCAAGTGTTTTTGTAAATTTTTTTATGGAGGATAAAAAATGTCTGATTTTGCCTCGAGATTAAAGGAGTCGCGCGTTTCTTGCGCGTTAACACAAAAGAGAGTTGCGGATTTACTTGAGATTAACGAACGAACATACAGGCTATATGAGATGGGAGAAGTTGATTTGCCATCGTCAAGGCTTATACAGTTATGCAGATTGCTTGATGTTTCGTCTGACTACTTACTTGGGCTTTCAGAAGGCAAAACATATGTTAGCGGCGATAAGTCAGACGAGATTAGAAATTTCTCAATTAACAGGATTCAGGAATCTCTTTATGAGTTAAGTTCGGATAATGTTAGTTTGTGTATTAACGAGCTGTTTTTCCTTCTTGACGAATTGTTGCGTGAATATGTAAACTACAAAAGAGTGAATGCTGATTCTGAAAAGATTACCACAGATAAAAAGTTTACTTGTAATTGCGTAAATAACGCCGTTACATTTCAGTCTTTATTCAGCGAGTGGATTAAAAGGCTTTATTACGAGTTAAATGATTCTGCTTTTTATGGCATTTCAAAAAATGGAAGGGAAGTAAAAGAGAATGAAGCACGAGTATAGTATTCCAGATGATATTAGGAAACTGATAACAAGAGAATTTTTAGAAAACCTAAGAGATGAACTTTACAAGGCAAATAACCTTGCGTTAAGCGACTTTTATATGGATACACTGTTTCATTTTGAAAACACACAAGGATTTGATGTTGCTTTTGGACTAGTCTGCATTAACAGTAACATTGATAATTTATATGTGTATTCAGAATCTTTACCATGGGATGATGGTGACTTGTTTTACAGTTCTGTTTGCGACATGATGATTGAGAATCATTTAGTGCTTCCCGGGTTCGCTAGTGATTATCTTGCAGAGCAGTTAAAATTGAAGAAAGATGAGTTCGTTGACTGTTGCGAATGTGGAAAGCATTTCCTAAGAAAACTACTTATTGAAGAGAAACACGGCGATACGAATTATATACAATACATATGTAATAAATGCGAAAATAAGAGACGCGGAGAGGATTCCGGTCACAATGAGTATTATTTGAATGGAATGAAAATCCTGAATGAAAGATTTAGAAAGGAAAGCTCTTCATGACCTATCTCACAGGCGACACACACCGTAACTTTAGAAAAACTACCGTCTTTTGCGATATAGCTAAAAGCTCAAAAGAAGATATACTTATTATTCTTGGTGATACCGGAATCAATTACTGTGGCGGTTCAGAAGACAGGGCTTTGAAAAAGCTCCTAAGCGAGTTGCCCATCACACTGTTCTGTATCCACGGCAACCATGAACAACGCCCCGAAAGCATACCTTCATATAAAGAAACTGAATGGCATGGTGGCAGGGTTTATTACGAATCCGAGTTTCCTAATCTGCTTTTTGCGAATGACGGTGATGTATACGAACTAAATGGAAAACGCTGCATCGCCATTGGAGGCGCATACAGCGTGGATAAATATTACAGAACACCCGGCGTGGAATGGTGGGCAGATGAGCAACCTTCGAAAGAGATTATGCAACGTGTAGAGAAGCGATTAGATGCTGAAAATTGGAATATTGATATTGTACTTTCACATACTTGCCCGTTCAAGTATATACCTAAGGAGGTATTCTTGTCCTCTATCGACCAAAACACAGTGGATGACAGTACGGAGAAATGGTTGGACACTATTGAAAGCAGACTTGCATATTCTCTATGGTACTGTGGGCATTATCATACATATAAAGTGATTGACAGAATGAGGTTCTTATATGAGGAGTTTATAGAGTTATGATAATTGCAGCTTATGCAGGAACAGCGTATGGAAGCATTGGAACGGGATACATATGGAAAGCATATCATTTTGCAGTCTCATCAATATCTCAGCGATGTGGTTACTTTGAATTTGACACGACAGTAATGGGAGTAACGCAATAATGATTTTACAAAACGCGCTGCATAAACACAAAATTCTTGCTTGACATAGCCATTAAGGTACGGTATTATTAACCATAAATAGAGTGCCGATATAATTTCAGCCAAGGAGTTAGCTTAATGGATAATATTGCGATTTCTGTCTCTGATGTGTCTATGAGATTTAATTTAAGTAAAGACAAAATCATGGGATTAAAAGAGTATGTCGTTAAAGCGTTGAAACGGCAGTTATTCTATGAAGAGTTTTGGGCATTGAGGAACGTCAGTTTTGACGTTAAAAAAGGCGAAGTCTTCGGTGTGATGGGACTTAACGGAGCGGGAAAATCAACATTGCTGAAGATTATTGCCGGTGTGTTCAGACCGACAAAAGGAACTGTGGCTGTCAACGGCGAACTCGCTCCCCTGTTGGAACTGGGCGCGGGTTTTGACCCGGAGTTTTCCGCTAAAGACAATGTATTTATGAATGGGGCTATGTTCGGGTATCCGCCGAAATATATGAATAATAAGTATCATGAAATCATGGATTTCGCAGAGTTATGGGAATTTGAGGATGTAGCGGTAAAAAACTTTTCATCGGGCATGGTCGGGCGTTTAGGATTTGCCGTAGCTACAAGTGTGCAACCTGATATTTTAATTGTTGATGAGATTTTGGGCGTTGGTGACTATAAATTTCAAGAAAAATGTGAGGAGCGTATTCGCAGTATGATTGAAAGCGGCACTACCGTACTGCTCGTTTCTCATAACATAAAAACTATCAAAGAAATGTGCAAACGCGCGATTTTGCTTAAAAAGGGTGAGATCGTCTGTATCGGCGATGTCGAAGAAGTGTGCAGGGTGTATGAGGAGGGGTAAGGATTGAACAAGTTCTCACTCCTTATTTGCGTTTATGCAAAAGAAAAACCGGAATATTTCTCACAATGCCTCGACAGCATACTGAAGCAAACTGTCATGCCGGACGAGTTGGTTATCGTCAAGGACGGTCCGTTGACTGAAGAGTTGGACGCGATTATAGAGAGCTTGCAATTTTCTGGCGAACTAAGTATAATAGCATTGCCCGAAAATGTGACACTTGGTCCGGCACGAGCCGCAGGTGTAAATGCTGCAAAGCACGACTGGCTCGCTATTATGGACACCGATGATATATGTATTCCCGAAAGATTTGAGAAACAGCTGAATATGATTGAGAAAAATCCGGAACTTGGACTGATTGGCGGGCAAATTTCTGAGTTTTCCGATAATATTGACAATAGCAATGCGAACCGCACTGTGCCGTCCGGACATGAAGATATTGTTAATTTCGCCAAAAAACGCAACCCTTTCAATCATATGACTGTTATGGTTAGGCGCGGTTTGGTATTGGAGGCCGGGAGTTACAGATTCTTCCCGGGGTTTGAGGATTATGACTTGTGGACGCGCATGATAAAAAACGGGGTGGTCTGCGCTAATCTTCAAGAAATTTTAGTTCATGCACGGGCGGACAGAGGTATGTACGGGCGGCGGCGCGGAAGAAGCTATATAAAGTCCGAGTGGCGTATGCAGACACAGTTGAAAAAACTGGGATTAATAAACGGGTTTGAGTTTTTGCGAAACGTGGTTGCGCGTATTCCGATAAGACTGTTGCCAGGAAGATGGCTCGCGGCGGTGTATAATAGGTTTGCGAGGGGGCAGATACGGTAATGGTTTTCAGCTCGTCAATTTTTCTGTTTCTCTTTTTGCCCATTGTTATTATTGGATATCATCTGCTTCACAGACCATATCGAAACGTATTCCTTCTCATAATGAGTTTGGGGTTCTATGCGTGGGGAGAACCAAAGTTTGTTTTCGTGATGATGGTATCAATAATCATGGATTATACTTTTGGTAACTTTGTATCGGTATACAAGGAACGGGGAAACTATAAAATCGCTAAACTTTTTGTTATTGCTTCCATTGTAGTTAATCTGCTTATTTTGATTTTTTTCAAATACACCAATTTTATTGTCAGCAGCTTAAGAACTATTCCCTTTTTGTCATTTTTACCGCCTGTTTATTTAGATTTTCATTTGCCTATAGGTATTTCATTCTACACATTTCAAACTATGTCGTACACCATTGATATATATCGCGGTGATGCTAAGGTTCAAAAAAACATAATATCTTTTGGTATGTATGTAGCTTTCTTTCCACAGTTGGTAGCCGGTCCTATTGTTAGGTACAAAGACATCGCAACACAGCTTAAGAATAGAATTATAACCTCAGAATCTTTTGTTGAGGGTGTAAAAAGGTTTATCATTGGTCTGGCAAAAAAAGTTATAATAGCAAATAACGTTGGCTATGTGGCGGATCAGGTTTTCGCAAATTCGGCTATTGAAAATACATCGGCGACAGCTTGGGTAGGTATTATTTGTTACGCATTTCAGATATTTTTTGATTTTTCAGGATATTCAGATATGGCAATAGGTCTTGCAAGAATGTTTGGATTCAAGTTCCTTGAAAACTTCAATTATCCTTATATTTCAAAAAGCATAACGGAGTTTTGGCGCAGATGGCACATATCGCTATCTTCATGGTTTAGGGATTATGTATACATACCGCTTGGCGGAAATAGGACAGGAAATGTGTACTTTAATCTGCTTATTGTGTTTATCGTAACAGGTTTTTGGCACGGCGCGAGTTTTAATTTTCTTATTTGGGGACTTTGGCACGGTTTCTTTTTGATTGTCGAGCGCGTGTTAAAACACAATAAACTGAAACGAAGACATTCTCTCTCTCTCTCTCTCTCTCTCTCTCTCTCTCTACTGCGGCGGGCGGTTACGTTGCTAATCGTTCTTATCGGCTGGGTTTTCTTTAGGGCAGAAGGACTAAGGGAGGCTCTGACATATATCGGAATCATGTTTGGCATAGTTCAACCGGAAAATGTGGGCTTCACGGCATGGTATTACATTGACACCAAGTTAATTATAACGGTTATAATAGCAGTCATCGCTTCAATTCCAATATTTAAGACTAAGCAAGTCGAGAGTATCAGGAATAGGCTTTCTTATAAATACGTATCAGCGGTTGCTTATTTGCTTTTATTCTTCACTTCCATTGTTTTTGTAGTTTCATCAACTTATAACCCTTTTATTTATTTCAGATTTTAGGTGGCGCGTATGAGAGTAAAAACAGTTAACGTTATGTTTATCATTCTGTTTATGGCAATGCTTATTTTGCCGTTGGCGTTTATAGACCTATACGGCGGCGCGGTGTCAGAGAAAGAGAACAGATATTTGGCGGCACGACCGCCGATGTCATACGCTTTTCAATGGCCCAGTGATTTTATACGGCAGTTTGACGGTTGGTTCGCTGATAATGTGGGGTTTAGGGACAAATTGATTAATTCTTATAGTTTGGCGCAAAAATTGGAAAATAATGTTCAATATACAGATGGTTCGAATGTAATGCTGATTGGAGAACAAGGTCATCATTATTATGCACATATAAATGGTTGGATGATTAGTAAATATCAAGGGAAACCTTTTGTATCTGACGAGCAATTACAAGGACTGACCAATGGTTTGAATAGTGTTAACCGTTACCTTGATGAAAAAGGTATTCCTTTCATTGTAATGTTTTGCACGGATAAAGAATCAATTTACCCTGAGTATTATCCAAAATCAATTAAACGCGGCTCGGAACCTATTCAACTGGATATAATAACAGCATTCTTAATAGAAAACACAGATATTGACGTTTTCAATATTAGGGAGCGTCTCTTGGCGGAAAAAGAGCGTTATTTATCATACAATAAGACTGGATCTATGGGAGAATTGACTCATTATAATGAAATTGGAGCATTTTTTGCGTATCAAGAATTGATGTGGTATATAAACTTTTATTTCCCTGAATTAGTGCCTTACACGATAGATGACATTATGATAACCTATGATGAAAGAGAGATACCGCATATTTCTACCAAATATGAGTTTTTATACAAACAGTTAGACACGGATTTCTTTGATGACGTAGAAATCATTCGCCCATTTACAACGGCGAACAGTGCATTTGAGAACAACAATTTAGATTTACCAACAATTCTCATGTTAAAAGACAGCTATACTCAAGGAGGGGAACTGCGTATGGCTAAGTTTATCCCACAACATTTTGGCAAAACAATATTAATCCATTATACGAACATAGAATATTTTTATGAATACGTAGATCATTATAGGCCTGATATTGTTGTATTTGAATCCGCTGAGCGAGAGTTAGGCATATTTGCCGATTATGTGTCAACTTTGCAAGACATTGGGTAAATAGATTCGTTTTTACCAGAATATTTATGAAAAAATGGGAGATTAATGTATGAAAGTAGTCATTCTAGCGGGAGGATTCGGAACTAGAATCAGCGAAGAAAGCCACTTGAAACCGAAACCTATGATAAAAATTGGAAACCAACCTATTCTGTGGCATATTTTGAAAGGGTACTCTCATTTCGGATATAATGATTTCATTATCTGTTGCGGTTATAAAGCAGAGATAATAAAATCGTATTTTGCGAACTATTATATGCTGCGATCGGATATAACTTTCGATTTCACAAACAATAACAGCATGACTATACACGCCAACGAGGCTGAACCTTGGCGCGTAACGGTGGTCGATACGGGTCTGAATACAATGACTGGCGGGCGCGTAAAGCGTATTCAAAAATATGTTGGAAACGAACCATTTATGCTGACATACGGCGATGGTGTCAGCGATGTGAATATCAGAGAACTTGAACAGGAGCACAGACGCGCAAGAAAAATTGCTACATTGACGGCGATTCAGCCGGGTGGTAAATTTGGTACGCTCAGCATCAACGAAAATGGTGGAATTCACGGTTTTGCAGAGAAACACAAGGAAGACGGCGGTTGGATAAACGGCGGATTCATGGTATTTGAACCCCAAATATTCGACTATATAAAAGGTGATGACACAACATTGGAGCGCGAGCCTTTTGAAACTTTGGCAAACAGCGGACAATTAGAGGCTTATATGTACAGCGGCTTCTGGCAGTGTATGGATACCCTCCGTGATAAACACTACTTGGAAGCACTTTGGGAGAGTGGAGAAGCTCCATGGATGCACGGGATAAAATCGTGAAGCGCGTACTGGTGACCGGGGCGAGTGGCTTTTTGGGACAATCTTTCCTAAAACAGGCTTGCAAGAATCCTAATTTTGAGTTTTTCGCGGTTATAAGCGGGCGGCGTGAGGTTGCATTTCAAGAAGGCATAACTGTTGTAAAAGCGAATCTTTTAGAACATCAGCAAATAGAAGAGCTTATAAATAACGTGCGGCCGGATATTATTTATCATTTTGCATGGGGATTGGAAAAGCAAGATTTTGTAAATGCCGAAGAGAATTTGGATTGGTTAATGGCTAGTACACATTTACTCCGCGCCTTCATTAATAAAGACGGCAAACGATTTGTCTTTGCCGGTTCTAGCGCGGAATATGGTTATCAAAATAACATTTGCCGTGAAGGTGAGTCGGAATTACCGTCTGACTTATACGGGATTACGAAAAAGGCTTTTTCAGATGTTGCGTTACACATTTGCAGACAGATGGGTATATCATGCGCTATCGCCCGTATTTTTTCTGTATATGGATCAGGTGAAGACCGTTTGGTTCATACCATACCCGTTGCTATCTCCGCGTTTTTGTCGGGAAACTCGTTTATTTGCAAAGCTCCCAACAATGTTTGGGATTACATTTATATAGACGATGCGGTTCACGCTCTTGTGGGATTGACAGAAAGCGACTTTTCAGGTATAGTAAATATTGCCACGGGAAAGCCTTGTGTTATGCGCAACGTTTTTGAGGAAATCGCGTCTCAGTTGGAATGCTGTCATTTACTGTATTTCGAAAATGAAAATGAAGAAGGTCGGATGTTGGTGGCGGATACTAGTATTCTAACCAATACTCTTGGTATTGCTTGTAACACATCGCTAAAGCGAGGTATTGCTCAAACTATAAACTGGTGGAAAATAAAAAAATGTGAGGTGTGATTCAATGAGTATTAAAACAGTGATGGTTACAGGGAACTTGGGGTATATAGGCTCCGCAATGGTGCCGATTCTTGTTGACTCGGGTTACGATGTCATAGGGTATGATATTGGATATTATGAGGAATGTTACCTTAAACCCGCACCGCAAAAACTTGAAAAGCAAATAAAAAAAGATTTACGCGATGTTGTTACGGAAGATTTGCATGGTGTTGATTGTGTGTTGCACCTTGCCTGCCTTTCAAACGACCCGTTGGGTGAACTCAACCCTAGTTTAACTGAAGACATAAATTTTAAGGCAACCGTTGAGCTTGCCAAATGTGCAAAGACCGCTGGGGTTAAGCGTTTTATTTATATTTCTTCTCAAAGCATATACGGCGTTGCCGATACGAGCAAAGAAACCAATGAGGACGGAGAAAAAAATCCGCTAACCGCATACGCTATTACAAAGTGGAAGAGCGAATGCGCACTCCGCGAGATGTGTAGCGATGATTTTGTCGTCACTTATCTGCGCCCCGCCACAGCATACGGAGCAAGTCCTAATTTTCGCGTTGATATTGTTTTCAATCAGTTTGTAGCCTATGCGTATGTAAATAAAAAAATTGAAATAAAAAGTGATGGCACCCCTTGGCGTCCCATGACGCATATCGCCGATATTATAGCGGCATTTATGGCGTGTATCAAGGCTCCCGCACATTTGATTAAAAACGAGGCGTTCAATGTCGGCACAAACGACAATAACTTCACGGTAAAGCAATTAGCAGAAACAGCGAAAGGCTGCGTTGCTGGGACTAATCTTACTTTTACAGGAGAGCATACAGATTCGCGCAGTTATCGTGTGTCCTCGCAAAAAATATTGACTGTATTAAAAGACTACTATCATCCTCAGTGGAACATAAAAAAGGGCGGCGATGAGCTTTTGAAATTTTACGATGAAACAAACTTTGGAAAGGAGACATTTGAGAGTTGGAAATGTACTCGCTTAAAGTGCCTGAAAAAGTTGATTGGCGATGGGAAAATTGATGACAATCTGCGGATGAAATAACAAAAAAACGACTGTACTAAGGAGATTGAAATGACGGTATCTGAATATATTTTTGATTTTCTGCACAAAAAAGGGTTAAATACTGTTTTCATGGTTTCAGGGAGTTCCGCTATGTTTCTCACGGACGCTCTAAAGCGCAACTCAAACTTGAAAGCAGTATGCAATCATCACGAACAGGCTTCCGTGATGTCCGCCGACATCTACGGTCGAATTAACAACATCCCGGGTGTTGCGTTGGTTACAATCGGTCCCGGAGCTACAAATGCTATAACAGGAGTTGCGCAGGCTTTTACAGACTCAAGTCCGCTTTTTGTGCTTTCCGGGCAAGCCAATTCTAGGTTACTCAAATATGAGCAGGATACAGGAATTCGTCAGCATGGTACGCAGAGCTTGAATTTGGAACCTATAGTTTCCTCCATAACAAAATATTTTGCTGCAGTGACGAATGCCGAGGATATTCGATACCACATGGAACGAGCCTATTTTGAAGCAATGGATGGTCGGAAAGGACCTGTATGGCTTGATATTCCTGTAGATATACAAAACAGACAGATTCCGGCGGAACAAAAGTCGTTTATCAACCCTGCAAAAGAGTTTGATATGATTGATACCGAGAAGATAAAAACATGGCTGTCAGAAGCAAAAAAACCTTTGATATGGGCCGGTGGCGGCGCAACGCGCAGCGACATTGAAACGATAAGTCGTGCCCTATCCGTTCCTGTGGTTACTTCACGCATGGGTATTGATGTCATTACATCAGACGATCCCCTGTTTATAGGGCGACCTGGAGCTTATGGAGATCGCGCGTCTCACTTTGCGATTCAGCAATGCGATTTATTGTTGGTATTAGGATGTCGTCTGTCTGTCTCTTCAATAGGGTATTATCCGGATCGTTTGGCCTCCAATGCTAAAAAGATACAAGTGGATGTGGACATAAAGGAATTGGCAAAAACCGATGTGCATATTGATTATAAAATTTATAACACTGTAACAGCATTTGTTGATGCGGTCAAGGGATTGCAACAGACAAACACTGCGGAATGGTTGAATTATTGTGTGAAGTTGCGCCGCAAATATCCTGTTGTTCTTCCCGAATACGCGCACAGCAATCCGTTGAACGCTTATCACTTTACAAACGAACTGAGTGCACTCTCCCCGGAAGATGCGATAATTACAGTGGATACGGGAAGTGTTTGCAACATTGTGTCCCAAACGTGGAATATAAAGAAAGGGCAAAAATACTTTATTTCCGGCGGTTTATCGTGTATGGGATTTTGGGCTGGAACCATAGGTTGTGTGCAAACGCCTGCGATTGCGCTTTCAGGTGACGGCAGCGTGTCTATGAATGTGCAGGAATTTGCTACACTAAAATACTATAATCTGCCGATAAAGCTGTTTATATATAAAAATAACGGCTATTTACTGATTCGTCACAATCAACACAATTATATGAATGACAGATTTTTAGGAGTGGGACCTGACAGTGGTGTCCTTATTCCGGATTATTGCAAAGTGGCTGAAGCCTATGGTCTTCCGGCTGTACGCATCGCTCACGGTGATGATATACGCGGAAAAATTAAGAAGATTCTCGCAATGGACGGACCGATAATATGTGAAGTCATTTTAGAGGAGTTTGGTGAGATTGCCCCTCGCATCACCTCAAGAATGATGCCTGACGGAAGCCTCAAGGCCGCCGAATTTGACGATTTATTCCCATTCTTGGAAAAAAGTGACGAATAAACAGTTTGAGGGAGTACTTTAATATGAAATTGTCAAATATTGCCAACAAAGATTTTTACGCAAAAAAAAGAGTTTTTGTAACGGGACATACCGGCTTTAAGGGTGCTTGGCTAACGGCTATGCTTCATCATGTAGACGCAGTTGCGGCAGGTTACGCACTCAAGCCGGACAGCGGTAGTCTGTTTGAT
>Ga0082212_10006236_pt1 | contig 16082 bp, 20 predicted proteins | sample TergutNt197P3_FD_71548 | JGI IMG/M metagenome (GOLD analysis project Ga0082212, IMG submission 71548) | Neocapritermes taracua P3 segment gut microbial communities from Petit-Saut dam, French Guiana - Nt197 P3 | ecosystem: Host-associated > Arthropoda: Insects > Digestive system > Gut ... | reverse complement strand
TCAAGGCTGACAAAGTGGAAATAATCCCTTTAACTCGAGCGGAGGCCGATGAAATAGCCAATAAAGCCGGGGTTGGTCTCCAATAATGGGCCGCAAATTGGTCTTTACCCCGTTGGTTGAAGATTATCGCGCTAAATTTGTCAATTCCTGGCATATCACCGCCTTGAAAGTTTTGGCCGAATTGGATAGGTGTATTCATTCCCGCCCGGAAGCCGGAACAGCGACCTCGAAAAGAGGGCGGTTCGCTCAAAGTATCGCCGTAACCGTTTCTGCAAAAACCTTTCTTTGCCGGGTCGCCTATTCCTACACTGACCACGCCATCCGAATTGAAGTTTTCACTTGGGAAGTCTTGTCCACCGTTCCCGCGGATAATTAGGAGGTTCCATGCTTGAGCGAATATGCCCATTAAGGGCTGATACGATTGATGGCGATGCGCTTTTTTGCATATCCGGCTGCGCCTGGTTTATATCGTACGGCGACGGCGACGCCGGGCGCTGCGCCATCACCTGGCTCCCACGCCTGACGAATGCCATTGAAGCCCAGACGAAGCTGCTGAAGGATGTTCTTGCCGCCGGCCTTCCGGGGTTTCCACCGGAAGGGCACTGAAGACCCGATACGGCCGGACGGAGAGCCGGCCGCGCTATAGGAGAAAACTCATGAAAAAACTATTGGCCTTGTGCCTGCTATTGCTTCTGGCCATGCCCGCCGCCTGCACCAACATGACCAAAACCCAACAGGGCTCCGTCAGCGGCGCGGCCGGCGGGGCCGCTGTCGGGGCGGTGCTCGGCCAGGCCATCGGCCGCAACACTCAGGGCACCATGATCGGCGCCGGTATCGGCGCTGTGGTCGGCGGCATAGCCGGCACCATGATCGGGTCCTATATGGATCAACAGGAGCAGCAGTTGCGGCAATTAGAAGAGGCCAGCATCCAGCGCGACCAGGATGTTCTCACCGCCACCTTCAAAGGCGATTTTTTCTTCGATTTCGATTCAGCCGACCTCAAGCCCGGCGCCCACAGCGAACTGGACCGTGTTGCCAGGGTGTTGAACGATTTCCCGCAGACGACCATCCGGGTAGAGGGCCACACGGACGCCTCGGGCTCGGCTGAATACAATCAGACGCTCTCCGAGCGCCGCGCCCTGACGGTCAAGAACGCCCTGGTCCAGCGCGGCGTCGATCCCCGGCGTATTGAGGCGGCCGGCTACGGTAAATCGCGGCTCATCTCTTCCAGCGATGCGGCCAACCGGCGCGTGGTGATCGTTATCGATCCCATCCGCCAGGGTTAAGCGCCTTATCAGGCCGGAGAACGGACTTGACAAAAAAATCATTAGCTGTGATTATGTTACTTGGTTAAAAAGGAAATTGCCTCGAATTTTCATCCAGGCCTAAATTTTAACTCGGGAGGTTATTATGCGTTTACCCAACATTCCAGTTTTTCTTTCCGCCCTTTTTTTAGCCGTGCTGTTCGCCGCAGGCGTCATGGCGGTCGAGCCGGGGCACATCACGCCGGAGGAAGGCAAAGAGCTGATCCAGCAGAAAAGCGACCTGGTCATCATTGATTGCCGCAACGCAGCTGAATATGTCACCGAGCATTACCCCAACGCGCTGAACATTCCCGTCAATGAGCTGGAGGCTCGTCTCTCCGAAGTGCCCGCCGGTAAACCAGTTGTGGTGTATTGCGGCTTGGGTATGCGCTCCGCGCGCGCCTATGATACATTGAAGGACAAGCGCCCGGATATAACAGAGCTTTATCACATAAACGGCGCGCCCATTTTTGATTGACCGCAAATCGTTGGCCCCGGCGCCCCCGGCGATGGGCTTTAAAAAATGAAGCTGTGGATAAAACTCGGCGCAAGTTTTGGGGCGGTCATAGCCATTATGGCCGCCCTGTCCCTGTATGCCATGTTTGTCCTGGCGGAAGTCAGAAGCGGCAGTGAGGCCATAGCCAAAAGCTATATGCCTGAAATACGGGATATTGTTGGCATTGACCGCATGACCCTCACCGCCGTGAAAAAAATGAACGAGTATATCGGGACCCGTGACACCACTCACTGGGACGAAGCGCGGGGCCGGCTGGGAATCGCCTATGCCGGCCTTAAGGTCGCCTCCGCCTCCGCGGTCAGCGTCAACGTGTCTGAAGAACTCGCGCAAGGCTTCGCCGCCGCGGAATCCTCCCTGTCCGCTTATATGCGGAGCTGCAACGACACGCACCTTATCATGGAACAAATGGCCGGAGCCATGGGCCGCATGGACAAGGCGGCTGATGCTTTCACCGGTTTGATGAGCATCTATACCAGTGAGCAGGGCTACCGGGCCACGGCCAATAATGAACGGCGGACCAGCGATTTCAGCACCACGCTCGACTTGAACAACCGCGGCTACGGCGTCATGATGCTCGGCGATGTGCTGCGCTTTCAATTCATAAGGGCCCTGAACCTGGACCAACCGAATATGGCGGAAAAGGCCATGGAAAATTTTTCCCTGGTCGTGACCATGACTGAAAATCTGGCCGGCGACACCCTGGACAAGGAGCTGGGGGCGCTGGCCGGCAAGGCCGCCGTGGAAGCCAAAAACCTTTTGGAAAACGGGACCTCTTACGTAAGCCTGTGGAAAGAACGGCACAACATCGATAGCGAGCGCCTGGCCCAGCAGGATGCGCTTATCGACGCAACCTATCTTATTTCATCGATGGGCATAGAAAAAACCACGGCGCTGTCCGACAATGCCTCCAACAGCCTATCGCAGCTCTCGCTGCGCCTGAAAATATCCCTCCTGATAGCCCTGCTCACGGCAACGACTTTCGCCTTCCTGCTCACCAGGTCCATCTCCAGGCCCCTGCAGCAGGGCGTCCATTTCGCGGCCAGCCTGGCCGAGGGGCGCCTGGATGAGACCCTGCGGATAACCGGCCGGGATGAAGTGGGCGCGCTGGCCGCGGCCCTGAACAGCATGGGGGCCACTTTGAGGCAGAGGATAGAGGATCTGTCCAAGGCCAAAGAGGAAGCCCTTAGCGCCAACTCCGCCAAGAGCGACTTTCTGGCCAACATGAGCCACGAGATCCGCACGCCCATGAACGCCATTCTGGGCCTGACCCACCTGGCCCTGGAAACGGAACTTAACGAGCAGCAGCATGAATACCTCCACCGCATCGAGGTGGCGGCCAAGGCCTTACTGCGCATAATCAACGATATTCTTGATTTCTCCAAGATAGAGGCCGGCAAGCTGGAAATGGAGGAAGCCGAGTTCCACCTGGGCGACTTCCTGCGCGGGGTCATGGAAATACACGCCGGCCCGGCCCATGACAAAGGCCTGGAATTCGCCCTGGATCTGCCGGCCGCAACCCCGTTCGGCCTTCGGGGCGATCAGGTGCGCCTGTCCCAGATCGTCAACAACCTCATCGGCAACGCCGTCAAGTTCACCGACCAGGGGGCCATCATCGTCCGCGTGACCACTTTGGAAGATACCCCGGAGGCGGTTCTTCTGCGGTTCACGGTGGAGGACAGCGGCATCGGCCTGAGCCCGGAACAGGCCTCCAAGCTTTTCAACCCCTTCACCCAGGCTGATACCACCACCACCCGCAAATACGGGGGGACCGGTCTGGGCCTGGTCATTTCCAAGCGGCTGGCTGAAATGATGGGCGGCGAGATCTGGTGCCAAAGCGAACTCGGCCGGGGCAGCACCTTCGGCTTCACCGCCCGCTTCAAACCCAGCGTCCTGGAAGAGCCAGGCCCGGCCTTGTCCGCCGACTCCTTCAAAGGGTTCCGGGCCCTGGTCGTGGACGATAATGACCAGGCCCTGGAAATTTTGAGTCAGGCCATGTCGTCAATGGGCTTGGTGGTGGTCGAGGCCGCCTCGGGCGAAGAAGCCTTGAAGTGTTATGCCGAGGCCGTGGGCCAAGGGGCCAAATTCGACCTGATCGTGGTCGATTGGCAGATGCCGGACATGGACGGGGGGGAGACGGTCCGGCGCTTGGCTGAGGCTTGGGGCCCTCTGCCGGCCGTTATGATGGTGACCGGGTTCGGCCGCGAAGACGTGGCGGATAGCGCCCGGGCCGCGAACATACAAAAAATCCTGACCAAGCCCATCTCCCTTTCCTCCCTCAACAACGCCCTGATGGAAACCTTCGGCCGCCGTCAGGTCAAGCCCGGCAAGAAGAAGGGCGGTGCCGCGGAAGAGGATTTGAGGCTCATTGAGGCCATCCGGGGAGCCCGGATCCTTCTGACCGAAGACAACGAGGTCAATCAGTTGGTGGCCAGCCGGATCCTGGCCAAAGCCGGTTTTGAGGTCACGATCGCCGGCAATGGCCTGGAGGCTCTGAACCTGGCCCAGAAGGAACAATTCGACCTGGTGCTCATGGACATTCAGATGCCGGTGATGGATGGACTGACGGCCACGAAAAACTTGCGGGCCCTGCCCCGGTTTAAGGACCTGCCCATTGTGGCCATGACCGCGCACGCCATGAGCGGGGACCGGGAAACGAGCCTTAAGGCCGGCATGAACGACCACATCACCAAGCCCATAAACATTTCAGAGCTTTACCGGGCCCTGGCCCGCTGGATCCCGCCCCGGGCCGCCTGAGGCCCGGCCGGCCAGGTCGTCCTTTTAATCGCTTGAGGCTCTATCTAATCGGAATCCATCCAGCCTCGTTTTTCCGACCAGACCGCCACCACGCGAAACCCGGCGTCCTCGTTCCGGCGGCTCTTGAGGGCCCGGTTTTCAGCCAGAATGATCCTGGGCTTGTTTTCACCGGCCGCCTGGAAATGCGCCTTTTCAGCTTCCGCCCGGGCCGCGGCCGCTGATTCGGCCCGCAGGGGATGCCAAAGGGGGCAGCCTTCGTCGGAATCATCCACCGCGCTGTAATACAGGGCGCTCCCTTTTTCAAGCATCTCCAAAAGCCTTAGCGCCGGCTCCCGGGGCCGCCACAAACCGGCCTCCCAACCCTCCACCTCCGCCCGGGTCGCCTCCAGGGCCCGGGCCAGGTCGGCCGGCGACCAATTCAATCTTCTCCGAAGCCCTGCCAGGCGATCCCGCATCTTACACCATTTCCAATCATTCTGATTTGAGGTATAATAACACAATTTTGATCTCCGATCCGGAGGAGCCATGTCCTTCCTGGTAGAGCAGCTTGAAAGAACGCTTCAGGAAGTGGAGCGCCTGGAGAAGGAAAACGCCCGCCTGGCGGCCGACAAGGAGCGCCTGGAGATTAGGCTCCAGGAGCTTGAAGCCCAAGTCCAGCCCGGCGAATTGCCCGGCAACATGGTTGACGCCGGGCGGTTTTTCTTAAAAAAACTGGACACCGGCGGCCTTGATGATATCCCTTATTGCGGCGTCTGCAAATCCCCCATGAAGGCCCATTCCGCCAGCGATGACCCCATCGAGTTCCGGTGCGCCGGCGAGGCCTGCAATTTTGCCCTCCCCTATCGGGACTTGATGACCGCTTATCAAAAATACGGCGTCAAGCCCTCGGCGCCCGACGGCTCCTGAGCCGATTCGGGGCCGCCGGATCGACGGGTAAACGAGTAAGCCCATAATGGCCGATTTCAGCCCGCCCAAAAATTTATTCACTAAAAATTGTTCATCGTGCCAGTCCGGCCTGTGCGCCGAAATACCGGCCGATAAGTTTTCCCGGCTTATCGAGGCGGTCAAGGATAAGTTCGGGGCCTGGCCGGTGGATGAAGAAGCCGCCCGGTTCGTCGCCGAATGGGTGGCCGCCGGCTACCCCCGGGGCGCGCCGGCGGGCCTCAGCCTGGCTTTTATGAGCAGGTATATGGATTTTGCCCAAGAGACGCTTGATGATGAAGGGCCCCCTCTGTAAGCCGGGGGCTTCGGCCGTCCCGGTTTGAACCGTGGCCGCCAAAGAAGAAGCCGCCCGGCCCCTGGTGCTTTCCGCCAGCCGGGCCACGGATATTCCGGCCGAGCGCGGCCGCTGGTTCATTGAGCGCCTGCGGGCCGGCTTTCTGACCCGAATCAATCCGGTGAACGGCCGGGCCCGACGGGTGGAATTGGGCCAGGCCCGGGCGGTCGTCTTCTGGACCAAGGATCCCGCCCCCTTCCTGCCCTATCTGGCGGAAGTTATGGACCGGGGCCTGGTTCCCGTCTTTCAGTTCACTTTGAACGATTATGAGGCCGAGGGCTGGGAGCCGAACCTGCCGCCCCTGTCCGAGCGGGTGGAAACCTTTCATGAACTGGCCGGGCGGCTGGCCCCGGGCTCGGTCATCTGGCGTTTCGACCCCCTGGCCCTGGGACCAAAGCTGTCTGCCGAGGCCCTGGCCGGCCGCCTGACGGCCCTGGCCGGCCGCCTCCGGGGTTCCTGTGAGCGGCTGGTGGTGAGTTTCCTCGATCTCTACCCCAAGGTGGTCCGTCGGCTGGCCCGGCTGGGGGCCGACCCGCGCCCGCCCGGCCCCGCCGAGACCGAGGCGCTCCTGGAGGCCTTTAAGCGCCTTAAGGAATCCCCCGGCCCTCCGCTGTCCCTGTCCGCCTGCGCCGAGGCCGGGGATTATTCGGCCTGGGGCTTGACCCCCGCCCGTTGCGTGGACGCCGAACTCCTGGCCCGCCTGGCGCCCGGCTTGGCCGGCCGTCCGGAACTCTTCGCCGGCTCCGGCGGGCGCATGCGGCCCCTGAAGGATCGGGGCCAACGCCCTCTCTGCGGCTGCGCCCCCAGCCAGGATATAGGCCGCTATGGCACCTGCGGCCTGGCTTGCGCGTATTGTTACGCCGGCCGCTAGAGCCGCTGGTTTATTCCGGCCCTCTTTGCTAAAATGGGGCCGCCGGCCTGGAGGCGGCTTACCCATGTCCAAGTTTTCGCGGCCTCCGGGCCGCCTGACGCCTCTTTCGGAAATCATAGGCGCCTCTCTCAGCCGGGGTTTTCTGCACTTCACCGCCCGCAAGCTGAGAGTCTTTGAACTATGGCCCCGGGTGGTGGGCCCCGAGGATGCGGCCCGGACCAGGGCCCGCTTCCTTCAGGGCGGCCGGTTGATCGTGCTGGTGCCCGGTCCGGCCTGGCTGGACCGTTTCACTTATAAAAAAGCCGACTGGCTCAAGCGCCTGAACCGGGAACTGGGCGAAAAGGCCGCGCTGGATGAGATATTTTTGAAAGTAGGGGAGTTTACGGAATTTCAGGAGAATGACTATGCCGAAGCTGAGCATACTGATTCTGACCAAAAATGAGAGCGCCCGCCTGCCCGATTGCCTGGCCAGCGTAAAGGGGGCGGACGAGATCGTGGTCGTGGATGACTACAGCGAGGACGACACCGTGGCCCTGGCCCAAGCGGCCGGGGCCAAGGTGGTGTATCGGAAGATGGAGTCCTTTGCCGAGCAGCGCAATTTCGTCCAGACCCACGCCGACGGGGACTGGATTTTTCACCTGGACGCCGACGAGCGTTTTTCGCCCGGCCTCATGGATTCCATTCGCCGGCACATGGAACTCCGGCCCGGGGTCGTTGGCCGGGTTATCCGCCATAACTTCGCCTTCGGCCGCCGCCACCGCTTCGGCGCTTTAAAGCCTGATTGGGTGCCGCGCCTTTTCCCCCGGGGGAGCGTGACCTGGACAGAACCGCGCCACGCCCGCCCGGTCTTCGAAGGCCGGGCCCGGCCCCTGGCCGGCCACTTAGACCACTTCACTCATACCAGTTGGGAGCAGCAACAACTCAAGGCGGACCGCTACCCCGGGCCATGGGCCGAAGCGGCCTGGGCGAAAGGCCGGCGGGCGGGTCCGGTGACGCCATGGCTGAGGGCCGGATTCGGCTTTCTGAAAATGTTCATACTGAACCTTGGCATTTTAGGCGGTCCGGTGGCCTGGGTTTTGTGCTGGAGACACGCCCGCTACACCTTCGCCAGATATAAATGCCTGGCTGAACTGTCGGCCGGGCCGCCGCAAGCCCTGACCTTGCCTTAGTTGCGCATTTAAGATATAGTCACCATGATAAAAGACCGGACTTCCAGTTAAGCCTTCGGGGACGGCGGAGACACAAAAACATGGCTGATGACAAACAATACGGTAATCCCCATCCGGGGCGGACCGTAGCGGAGGGGCCGGAGGGCGGAACGCCCCGGTCGTTGCCAGGCCATCCGGCCCAGGCCGCCCGGCCCTCGGTGGCGGTCCTGGCCCTTCAGGATAAGAGCCTGGAGACCCTGGGCCGCACGTTCAAGACCAAAAGAGAGATCAACGGCCTGACCCGGCGGGACGTGGTGGCCAAGATAAAGATTCCCATGGACCAGTTGGAATCGATAGAGGAAGGCCGCCTGTCCTCCCTCCCGCCCGTTTTCGCCAAGGGTTTCCTCCGGGCTTACGCCAACGAGCTGGGGCTGGACGCCGAAGCCATCCTGGACGATTACCGGAAAATGACCGGCGGCTTTAAAAACGAGCCGGCCCACCGGGATGCCCTGGTCACCCGCTATGTGGAGACCAAGATGAGTTCGGGGGGCGGCCGTTGGGGGCGATATCTGCTGGCGGGCCTGGCTTTGCATATTTTGGGCCTGGGGGTGGCCCTCTGGGCCTGGCCCGATTTAAGGCGGAATGCGGCCGCCCTGTGGCCCTTCGGGGCACAGGCGCCGGTGGTGGAAGTGGTCGATTCCCAAGGTAACCCTGAGGGGGCTTCAGCCCCGGCCGAGCCGGCGGCCGCCGGCCCGGAAGTGGCCGTGGCCAGCGGTAGCCTGGCGGCCGCGGCTCCGCAAGAGCAAGAGGAAGCGGCGCCGGCTGAAGCGGAGATACCGGCCCAGCCGGTTCAGGAGGGAGGGGAGTTGACCCTGGTCAGTCAGAAAGATGGGGTCTGGCTCCAACTCATGGTGGATGGTCAGCCCGTGAAGCATTACTGGCTGAAGCGGGGGCAGACCATAGTCCAGCGGGCCGAGGCAACCGTGGTGGTCCGCACCGGTCAGGGCACCGCCCTGGGAGCGTCCTGGAACGGGCTTGATCTGGGCCTTTTGAGCGGCCAGCCCGTGGTCGAGGCCAGTTTCCCGCCCGGTTGACCCTGCGCGCCTGGGGCCGACTTCACAGGGGCAGGGTTATCCGCACGGTGGCGCCCGCGCCGGGTTCGGATTTGATTTCCAGGGACCCGCCGTGGCGTTCGACCAGGGCATCGGCCAGGCTCAGGCCCAGGCCCACGCCGACTTCGCCCTTGGTGGAAAACAGGGGCTCCCGGGCCTGCCGCGCCACCTCCGCGCTCATACCCCTTCCATTATCCCGAACCGTCAATTCCAGGCGCTGGTTTTGGGCTTCCCCGGCCACCAGGATCCGGGGGTCGTCCATGTTCAGCACGGCCTCCAGGGAATTCTGCAGGAGAGACAGAAAAACAGCCGTAAGGTCGCTCCGGACAAAGGTGATGGGCGGCAGGCGGCGGACGGCGTTCATCAGAACGACCTTTTTAAGGAGGTTCTCCATTTGGGCCAGCCGCTCCGGCGACTGGCGTTCGGCGCTGGCCAGGACCGCCTGACCGGCCGTGGACCAGGCTTCCTCCAGCACCTCGGCCACAGTGAAGCGCTCGGTTTCAGTCTCGGCTTCCGCTTCAGTCAGGCGGATCAGCCGTTCCAGTAATTCAATGGCGGTTTGCTGGCTCTGGCGGCTTTCGGTCAGGTATTCCTCCCGCTTGGCCTGGTTCTGGTCCGGATTTTTGAAATTGATCAGGTTCAGGTAGCCCAGGGAGGCGGCCAGGATGTTCTTGAAATTGTGGGCCAGCCAGCCGGCCAGCTCATTCTGGGCGGACCGGCGGCCCAGGAGCCGCTCCCGCTCCCGCTCTTTTTTCCTGGCCCCGGTTTCGGCCAGGAAGCGCCCGGCCAGAGCGGGCAGTTCCCGGAGATAGTTTTCAGTCTTCAAAACATAGGACCAGGCCCCCAAGGCCAGGGCATGGGCCATCGCGTCCTCTTCGCCCAGGCCCGTGGCCATGATGACCGGGGGCGGGTTGTCGAGGTGTTTGAGTTTTTCCAGGAAGTCCAGGCCCGTGGATTCGGCTACCAGGTATTCCGTCAGCACCAGATCCGGCCGGCGTTCCTGCACGGCGATGATGGCCTCGGCCACGGACAGGGCGGTCAGGGCTTCAAAGCCGGCGGCGGTCAGGGTTTCGGCCGCGGCTTCAGCCATGGGGCGGTTGTCCTCCAGGATCAGGATAAGGCTCATCCTTGGTCCTCCGGGGGAAGGGGCTTTTCCCGCCAGATGCTCAACCCCAGAAGGCCGGCTCCCAGGCAGATGGCCGTATCGGCGATGTTGAAGGCCGGCCAATGAAGGCCCCGCCAGTGGAAATCCAGAAAATCCACCACCGCTCCCCAACGCAGGCGGTCATGGATATTGCCCAGGGCGCCGCCCAGAATGAGCCCCAGGGCGGACAGGCGGGGAAGATCGCCGGGCGCGGCCTGGATGAAGAAATAGAGAAAGGGCAGGAGAGCCAGGACGGCCAGGAGGGCCATTTTCAGGCTTTGCTCCGGGCTCCCTTCGCCGGCCAGGAGGCTGAAGGCCGCGCCGGTGTTGTAGGCCAGGACCAGGTTGAAAAAATCATCGATGACGGGCAGGGCCTCCCCGGGGCTCAAAAAGCGGCCGGCCGCGGCCTTGGCCGCCAGGTCCAGGGCCAGGACCGCCCCGCCCCAGGCGGCCGTAGGCCGCCATTTGGCCGCAAGGGACCGGGTTTTGGAAGGAGTTTTGTTCAGGGGAGGCGGCACTGGTCAGGTTTCACTGATGCTCGATAGTTCGCTCAAATGGGCCAGCCTGGGTTCGAGCTTGTCCAGGATGGTCCTGAAATCGTCCGGTTTGAGACCCACAAGGTCCCAGGCGGCCGGGGAAATGGGGGGGGCCAGGTCGTCGCCGGAATAGCCGAAACCCCAGCCCCTTATGACTGAATCGGCGATGTGGACGATGGCCGTGACTTCGGGACAGATCACGGCCCGCTCGGGGTGGTGGTGGAGGCGCATGGGTTCGGCCAGGCTTTCAGGCAGGTTCCAGTGTTCGGCCAGCCATTGGCCTATTTCGCCGTGGTGGAAATCCAGGACGGCCGCTTCGGCCTCGTAGAAAAACATCCGGCCCGACTGGGTCTGTTCCCGGATAAGCTTCAGGTCGTCGGGCAGGTTCAGGGCCAGGACCACTTTGCCCAGGTCGTGCAGGAGTCCGGCCACCAGGATCTCCTCGGCATCGTCCCGGCCCAGGGTCTCGGCCACGGCCCCGGCGGCCGCGGCGCAGCCGATGGAATGTTCCCACAATCCGGCCATGCTCTTCTGGATCATGTCGAAGACCGAACTGGTCAGCACCAGACCCTTGACCACATCAAAGCCCAGGATCATCAGGGCCGAGGGGATGGAGCTGATTTTGCGGGACATGCCGAAGAAGGCGCTGTTGGCCATGCGCAGCACCTTGGCTGAAAGCACCTGGTCCTGGGCGATGAGGCGGCCGATTTCCGCCGCGCTCGTCTCGGGGTTTTCCACCATGCGGGATATTTTGGCCACGACCCCGGGGAGGGTGGGCAGGTTCTTGATGCGCTTGACTTCGCGCTTGGCGGCCAGGCGGTCGCTGGGCTGGGGGGCCTGGTCGATCACCATCAGGCTTCCTCTGCCGTTGCCTGCTCCGGCGGCGCTTCCGGGATAATGGCGTCCAGGGCCTCGTCCCTGGCCCGCCTGGCCTGGTCGATGAGGGCGTTTTTAAGGGCCGTCATCAGCGGCAGGCCGTCCGACCGCTCGAAGCGGGCCGTCACTTCGGCCTGGCGTTTTTGAAAAATTTCCTCCAGCTCCTCGGGGCTGAGCTGGTTTTCCTCTTCAATGACTATGGATTCAATGTTCAGCTTGGCCAGCATCCGCAACAAGCCTTCACTGACCGTAGCGCCCTGGCTGGCCAGGAGGGCCCCGTCGCCTCGCTGGATCTTCCGGGCCAGAACCTGGCCGGGCTGGGCGTGTTCAAGGGCAATGCGTTTCAACAGCCAACTCCAACCGGCACAAGAAACTGGCTTTTTGGGGCCGTCTTGTTGTATTATTGACCAAGCGGGGTGGTTCGCCGCATCCTTGCCGCGGGCCGGAAGTATTATAGCACTATTGCCGGCATTTACAACCTCCGGCCATCGGGAGCGAGGACTGAAAACAAGGTGAGCCTGAAATGTGAAAAGTGCGGCCACGAACCCGCCGCCCTGGACTGTCCCGCCTGCGGCTGGACGGCGCCCCGGTGGGCCCGGTTCTGCCCCCACTGCGGGGCGGGTCTGCCCGAGGAGGCCGGCGTTCCCGGAGAGCGCCGCCTTTGCCCGGACGGCAACTGCATAGGCATTCTGGACGCGGACGGGCGCTGCGTCATTTGCGGCCTGAACGGCTGAGATCACTGCCTGACGGAGAGGAGGAGGGGACCATGCCGGGTATGTTGGTGGGCGGCCTGGCCGCCTTGGTGGTCGGCCTGATAATGTTTTTTGCCTGGCTGGGGGCGGTCCTGGCCCTAGTCAAGGCCCTGGCCGCCCTGGGTCTCATCGGCGCGGGCGCGGTGGCCATATATCTGGGGTGGGAAGAGTTCCGGGACCAGAAGAAACCCAACCTGGATTTTTCCAGCCCGGCCGAAGCCGACCGCTATCGGGCCGAAGCCGCGGCTTACCAGGCGAAACTGGCTGAGATAAACAGCGGCGACTCCCCGGCCGAACCGCCGGCGGGCGGGCCGGAAGGGCCCTGACTATTCCAGCACCACCAAGAGGGCTTCAGCCTCCACCATGTCCTCTTCCTTGACGGCCAGGCTCTTGACCACGCCGTCGCGGGGAGCCGTGACCGGCACTTCCATCTTCATCACTTCCATGACCAAGAGCTCGTCATCGGCCTGGACCTGATCCCCGGCCTTGACCAGCACTTTCCATATATTGCCGCTCATGGGCGCACGGACTTCCGCCATTTTTCCTCCCAAGTCAGGCCCGGTCTTGCGGGTGGATGCTGATATGGACGCATGATATCCCAAGCGGGAACTTAATGCAAGCCGTCCGGGCTTGCGCCGGCCGGCGAATGATAGTATAGTGTCTTGATTCTTTGGGGGCCCATAGCTCAATTGGTCAGAGTCGCCGGCTCATAACCGGTTGGTTCCAGGTTCGAGTCCTGGTGGGCCCACCAACATATAATCCCATAAAGCCCCGTAAAGCCTAGAAAGCCTTGCGGGGCTTGGTTTTTCCCATAATATGCAGCCTCGCATCCTCTCGCAAAGTCTATGGACATACCAAGAATTTCTTGGTATAGAACGCCAGCTTGCCCACTTGGGTGGGTATGGATGCGGCTCCAGCGTTTCTAATTCTCCCAGAGCAGTCAAACAATAATAAAAATTCATTGTAATAATAATATCGGGTTTCAAAATGGCAATTTCCCTGTTAAAAAAATTGGTTCCGGTATTTTGGCAACATTCAATAAAAGGCGTATTGGCATCTTTTGAATTGGGGTAAATAGGCTCGACGTGGATTACTTGTCGGTTCAACAAGCGGGCAAAGAAGCCAACCAAGGCTTTGGGCGGACAATGAGTTTGCCATTGGCTTTTTTGATTGTTTCAGGTAGTTGAAATCGTTTTAAGATTTTTTGACGTGTGCGATAGTGCGCATCGACGGCCTGCGTAAACTCAAAATTGGCGCGGTTAAAGGGGAAAACAGCCTCGACTCTGACCTGCGGGAAATCTGCTTTGATGAGCTTCACAGCTGGAATCAAGTCGGTATCTCCGCTGACCAGGATTATTTTATTGACCTTGGCCGCCAGGCGGTAGGCATAGAGAGCTAATCCCTCTCTCTTAGAGTCGATAATTGAACAATAAATTTACGCGATGCCGCTCGTATTCCCGGGCCCAGATATTGGAATTACGTTTGGTGTAGTTATATTGCAAAACAGGGGTCAGGTTGTACTGTTCGAAGATGTTGCTGGAAATGGAACTCAGAATTTGCCAGGTCTTATCTTCTCTGGTCGTCACGTCCATCCTATTGTCGCGGGTGACATACCATTGGGAGGCCTGATAGCGCGTGTCTGTCAGGCTACCTTCCAGAAAGAGGGAAATCCCGTAAGGAAAGGCGTGGTAGCCCCCCAAAGCATAGCGCCAGTTGTCGTTGGCATAGGCGCGGACCTCGGTTGTTTCCCTCATAAAACTGAAGCTCGGCTGGATGAAAGTCCTATCCGTCAGGATATAACGCGGCTGGAGATACACGTTCCAGGACATCCCTTTCAGGACGCTCTGCACATAGGCGTTGTCATAATGAGGAAAATAAATGGCCGCTCCGCCATTTAAGAGCAGGCGCTTGTAAATTTGCCGGGCATCCAGGCGCAGGCCGTAGTCCTCGCTGTATTGCCGGCCCTCGACCCAGCGTTTTCTGAAGGTGGGCTGGAGACTGGCTTCCCCGCTCCCCCAGAGATAACGCGGCCCCAGGGCAACATAAAGGGAGTAATCGTCAAATTCGTTCTGTTCATAGACCGTGCCGTAAAAACCCAAGGTGGCCTTGAGGCCCCAATCCTGGTGGAAGCGCCAGAAATAATCCACCGTGGCATTGGCCGAAAGGCCCAGGCCGCTGGCCTTTTGGGGCAAGTCGCGGCAGAGGATGCCGTAGCCGACGAGGTTAAGGCATTCCTCCTTGCCGCCTGAGGCTTGGTTGAGGTTGGAATCAGCCACGGGGGAAAAGGAAAAATCAATAGTCCAGTTTTTCTGGCGGCGTATGGCGTCCAGAAAGGCATCCACATTGGCCAGGACTTCCGGGGGCAAATCACTGCCCTTGACCAATTCGAACTGAAAGGCGGCGTCTTCGTAGTTCTTATCCAGAAAATAGGCGTGGGCCAGGTCCAGGCGCACCCGGGGCAAATCTGGCCGTTGGTTCAGAATCTCCTGAAAGAGGTTGATGGCCTCTCGAAAACGGCCCTGACGCAAACGAATATGGGCCAGTTGAAAGACGGCTTCAAGGCGAAAATTTTTGCTTGAGGTTTGGTTAAGAGCGGCATATATTTGTTCCGCCTCGTCAAGCTGTCCTTGTTCCAACAGAATCCTGGCCAAAGAGAGCGCCTCTATGGCTGAAATGGTGCGCATGGCTGCGGCGGACGCTTCCGGCTGATCCGGCAAAACGGGCTCGGCCGCTTCGGACGGAGCCGGAACAGCCAAAACGCAACACATAATCAGGGGGAGCAGAGCCCATAAACCCTGCCCCGGTCTTCTATACGGCATGGCGGTGTGCTGACGGAGCTACTCTATTTTTTTACGCCGAAAGCGCCAACCACACCGCTTTGGACCTGGTTATTATCCGGGCCACTGACTTGGCTATAATTAAAGTGCCCCACCGCTTCTGTTGCGGTTACCGCGCCGGGGCCGCCATAGAATTGCCCCTGGACGACTTCATTTTTGACTGTGACTCCGGGTCCACCCAATGTAATCCCGGTATTGTTTTTGCTGGGGTTACTGAAAGCAAAGCTATCGCCGTCAATTTGGCCGCCGTTGGCGCCGCCAGTGATTGTTAAATTACTGGCGGTCAGTGTATAAAAATTATCAAAATCAAGCGTGAGGGTGTTCCCGTTGCCGCCAACCTTATTAACCTCAAGGGTCGCCTGGCCAACCAGGTTGGCCATTTTGGCGTTATTAAAAACATTACCCATGTTATCGGTAATAAACTGATTTCTATCGTCGCCGGTGCCTCCCTTTCTAAGGCTTTCGCTATAGGCCAGGGCCACCGCGGCGCCTGTAAAGGTTGCTGTTTCAGGCGCCACCTTTTTGGCGTTATCCGAGACCAGGCTAAACGCTTGCACAACGTCAGCGTAATCAAGCGCCATCCCATTCTTCGTCTTGCCATCATACGTGAAATCGCCCACATTGACTATCGCCCAGTAGCCAAAATTGGTGTATTCCAATCCTAATTCTCCATCAATGCCTTTGTGCTTGCCGCCGTAAACTTGAACCAGCATGTCATAAACCGTGCCTGTCAAGCCATTATCGTCCAGATCTCTACTTTTATTGCCAAGCTCAAATCCATAGCCGTCATCTTCCTCCCACCGAACAAGACCAAGCGTGTTAGTGACAAGGCCGTTTTCATGCACGGATAAATCGCTGGCCGAGAATTTCGCCCGGGGATCGTTTACCCAATTATTTTGGTCAATATTGCCGCCTTTATCCAAAGCCCTTAAAATTAAAAAAGTTTCATTGCCAT
>Ga0082212_10006235_pt1 | contig 16082 bp, 12 predicted proteins | sample TergutNt197P3_FD_71548 | JGI IMG/M metagenome (GOLD analysis project Ga0082212, IMG submission 71548) | Neocapritermes taracua P3 segment gut microbial communities from Petit-Saut dam, French Guiana - Nt197 P3 | ecosystem: Host-associated > Arthropoda: Insects > Digestive system > Gut ... | reverse complement strand
ACCCGATTATGCAGAGACTCGTAGCGTATATCAGGGTCAATTTGAACCCTTTTCGCAGTCTGTCGAACTGCTTGGCGCCATAGTTATACCCCGCAAACGGCTGGTAGCCCATGACAAGCGCAAACACAAACATAAAGAACATACTCGTCACGCGCATATGCACGCCATTCCCGGCGACGACGTGATCCCCGTAGCCCGCCAGTATACGATTGCCCAGGATTTGCGATACGCTCATGATGATGTTGCTTATCCCGGCGGGTATACCGATAGAAAGGATCTGCTTCATCATTTCCCTGTTTGGCCTGAACTCTTTTGGATTCACAGAAAGCAGCGACTTCTTCGAGAGGAAATATAGCAACCCGACGCCGTATGCGACGGCTTGCCCCGAAACAGTCGCCCATGCGGCGCCGGCCGTTCCAAGCTCAAGCTTCAGTATGAAAATCGGGTCAAGGACGATGTTGAGCCCTATGCCAATCAGTTGAATGTACATCGCCATTTTTGTCGCGCCCTCGCTTCGCATCTGCCCGCTCATTACGGCACCGGACGAAGCAAACGCGATGAACACCGCAACAATCGAAAAATAGGCGTTTGTGTGGCCGAATGTCGCATCGCTGGCGCCGATGAGGCGGAGCAACGGGCTTTTGAACGCAATCAAAAAAATGCTCAGCAGCGCGCCAATGGCAAACGCGGTGCAGAACGACACGACGGAGGCATACCGCGCTTCGTCGTTTTTCTCCGCCCCCAGCATCCTCGAAATATAGCTTGAACCGCCCGTCGCGAAAATATTGCCCAACGCCTGCGACACCATGAACAGCGGGTTCACCAGCGCGACCGCGGCGACCATGTTCGGGTCTCCTGTCCGGCCTATGAAGTACATATCAGTCATGCTGTATATGGACTGCGCCAGCATCGCTATCACCATAGGGAGCGCCAAACGGATGATGGCGGTCCCGACCGGCGCCGACCTCATAAGCTCGACCCCGGAATATCTCTTTTTTTCCTCCACTTTCCCCTCCGGACTCACGTCAAGTTTCACAATTACGCAGATAATATCACATAGCCCGCGGATTTCATATAGTTTATTCAAACTTGCAATAACGAATTGCTATTGTTTTCGACATTTGTTATACTGCTAGGAGTGAATTTGGCGATTATCCAACATTTCATGTACAAAGGAGTGAGCATATGATCTATTCAGTGGAAGTCGAAGAGATGTGCAAGGTCGCTAAGGGTGCAAACCACGGCCCCGCGCCCATCCCGCAGGAAGGCAAATGGGTGCAGGCAAAGGAAATCGGCGACATCAACGGGCTGACGCACGGTGTGGGATGGTGCGCCCCCCAGCAGGGCGCCTGCAAGATGACGCTCAACGTCAAAAACGGCGTGATCGAGGAAGCTTTGGTGGAGACGCTGGGATGCAGCGGCATGACGCACTCGGCCGCAATGTCCTCCGAAATACTTCCGGGCAAAACCATTCTGGAAGCGCTCAACACGGACCTTGTCTGCGACGCCATCAACGTGGCAATGCGCGAGCTGTTCCTGCAGATCGTCTATGGACGCAGCCAGACCGCTTTCTCCGACGACGGGCTGCCCATCGGGGCGAGCCTTGAGGATCTCGGCAAGGGCATGAGGAGCCAGATAGGCACCATGTTCGGCACGAGGGACAAGGGCGCGCGTTACCTTGAACTCACGGAGGGTTATGTCAGCCGTATCGCGCTGGATGAAAACAACGAGATCATCGGTTATGAGTTTATCAGTCTCGGAAAGATGATGGACGACGTGAAGAAGGGCGTGGACGCGAATACCGCGCTCGAAAAGGCCAAAGGTACTTACGGACGCTTTGACGAAGCCGCGAAGTACATCGACCCGAGAAAGGAGTGAGCGGCATGGCGTTGTTTGAAAGTTACGAGCGTCGCATCGAAAAGATAAACGGCGTTCTCGCGCAGTATAAGATCGCTTCACTTGACGAGGTAAAGGAAATCTGCGAAAAAGCCGGCGTGAATCCATATGACATCGTCAAGTCAATTCAGCCCATCGCATTTGAAAATGCCGGTTGGGCGTACAACGTGGGCGCGGCCATCGCGATAAAGAATGGCGCCAAAAACGCCGCCGAGGCCGCCGAGATGATCGGAATCGGGCTTCAGAGCTTCTGCATCCCCGGCAGCGTCGCGGACGACCGCAAGGTCGGGCTTGGCCATGGCAATCTTGGCGCCATGCTGCTTCGCGACGAAACAAAGTGTTTTGCATTTCTTGCCGGGCATGAGAGCTTTGCGGCGGCCGAAGGCGCTATCGGCATCGTCAGGAACGCGAACAAAGCGCGTAAAGCGCCCCTGCGCGTGATACTCAACGGTCTGGGCAAGGACGCGGCGCAGATTATTTCGCGAATCAACGGCTTTACATATGTCAAGACGCAGTTCGACTACTACACGGGAGACCTGAACATAGTAAGTGAAACGGCATACTCCAAAACGGAACGCGCGGCCGTGCGCTGCTACGGCGCGGACGACGTCCGCGAAGGCGTGGCCGTCCTGCACAAAGAGGGCGTGGACGTTTCCATAACGGGCAACTCCACTAACCCGACCCGCTTCCAGCATCCCGTCGCCGGGACGTACAAAAAGGAATGTATGGAACAGGGCAAGAAATACTTCTCCGTGGCGTCCGGCGGCGGCACGGGCCGCACGCTGCACCCGGACAACATGGCGGCGGGTCCCGCTTCCTACGGCATGACGGACACTATGGGGCGTATGCACTCCGACGCGCAGTTCGCCGGCTCAAGCTCGGTCCCCGCCCACGTGGAGATGATGGGCTTCCTGGGCATGGGCAACAACCCGATGGTCGGCGCGACTGTGGCAGTCGCCGTCGCGGTCGCCGAAGCATTGAAATGATTTAAATCTCGCGCAATACAAAGAACTCGCGCAACATAAAGAGCTTGCACAACATAAAGAGCTTGCACAACATAAAGAGCTTGCACAACATAAAGCATCGTAAAACGGTCGCAAAACCGTTCTACGATGCTTTTATTAACGCGGAAACCCTGTCATGAAGCATATTGACAACTGTTTTGTCTATTTCCCGGACAAATTATTCATTCAGGGAAAGCCTCGCGCCACAGGAATCAAATATCGACTTCGCGGTTTCACCCTATGCTGCCTATAACCTTGCCGTCGCAGGTGATGGCGAAAGCGTACTGCGAATCTTTGTCGGCCGCCAGAGTGGCGCTGATAAACTCAACAGCGTCTTTTTCGGTATAGGGATATGGGATGCCGTCACGCAGATTGTCCAGCACTTTTTTATTGCTGATTGCCGCTGCCAGATCCGTCGCATCCTCTGTTTTCCACGGACGCAAGCCCACGCGCGGCTCCTTTTCCATTGTGTCCATCAGTTCTTCCAACTCTTTCATTTCAGAATTCTTTCAAGGTACACTTTATCTTTCAACAGCACACCATCCTCGATAATGGGATGGTCGTGGTTGTTTGTAAAGTAGTCCGGTAAGCGGTGTGTTTCAGCAAATCCGCGATGCCGGTAGAACGAAAGTATTCCCGGCACGTCCCCTGTACCAAGAACAACCTTTGAGTAACGTTCTCTGTAGTGTTCACAAACATATTCCATCAGCTTTGACGCGTATCCCTGCCGCTGATGACGCTCGTCTGTTGCAAGATTCTGTATTTCAACAATGCCGTCCCCCTCGTCCGTGACCACACAAATGCTTCGCAAACCACCGTCATGCAGAGCGAAAAGCTCGCCACGCCCAAGATACTTGTCAATACTGCTTTCCTGTTCGTCACCAAGAAGCAGCAAAGGGAGATAGTCTTTTTTATTCTCTGTGACGATGCGTATATCCAAAGGCATTTGTGTTTTCTCCTACCATTCATTCAATATCGCTTCAAATCGCTCAAAATCACAGTCACCGAAGCATACCTATGACACGGACATATCCACGATGAAAATTCCCAGCTCCTTTTGATACGGCAAATAGTACGGGAAGTCTCCGCGACCGGTGTCCTGAAGGTTATCGCCGAGAAATTCAGCGATCTCCCCTGCGTCCGCCTTTGGCGCGTTGCTCAATACAAACCGCTCCGCGTCCTCCATTGTCCTGAGCGGCTGCCCAAACTCTATTCTGCACATCTCCAGCGCGTATTCGATTCCCAACCTGTCGAACTCATCCCGCACCAACGGCACGGCGTCCTTGAATTCACGGCGGTGGCGCTCCGGATACAGGCCGCTCTTTCGACCTGACCCGACGATTCGTATATGCCGGCGGCGGCAGCGCCTGAGAATGCCCGACGTGTCCTGCAGGCCGAACAGGCTCATCAAAATCACGTCGAAGCTTTGCTCGATCTCCGCCGCGTCGCCTTGTAGCGCCTCTATATTTCCTATCCCTGCCTTCGTGACGTCCGCTTCCAGTCTCTTTATCGCATATTCGCTGATATCGACCGCAAGTATCCCGGACACGTGGGGCGCAAGCTCAAAATCAAGCCTGCCAAGCCCGCAGCCAATGTCGCACAGCGTATCGCCGGACTCCAGATGCGGTATGATCTTCCGCGCAAGCTGTTTGTGAAACCCCGTATATTCACTGGCGTCCATAAAAAGCCCGCTGCTCTGCTCGTTCCATACAATAAGTGACAATTTATTTTCTCCTGTCTTTATTCAGAGATCGCAGGCCCCAAATTCCTCTTGTTGTACCACAATATGTAGATCAGCCCCACCATCACCGACACCAGCGACGCCAGCGGCGACACGAAGCCCAGATAGAGCAGCCTTGTGTTCAGTTCCATTCCCGTTATTCCCGTTATGAAGATTCCAAGGGGGACTCTGATAAGGAACGCGGTCGCGAGGCTGTGCCACATGGAGACGTTCGACTTCCCGCATCCGCTCAGATATGAGTTCATGCAGAACACGAACGCGACGCAAAGCCCGTCGATGGAAAACGATCGCAGATAATAGGCCGCGCCGGAAATGATGCTCTGATCCTTCGCGAACAGCGACGTAATCGCCGCCGGGTTTATCTGGCAGCATATCAGAATGATCGCGTTTATCGCGGCGGCATACAGGATGCCCCAGCGCATGGACGAAGCGGCGCGTCGGCGCTTTCCCGCGCCGATGTTCTGCGCGGTCATCGCCGCTATCGCCGCGCCTATGGAGTTAGGTATGACGCCCGCGATGTTGAATATCCTAGACACGACGCCCACGGAGGCCGACGCTTCGACTCCCAGAATATTGACGCGGTTCGTGTTTATCATGAACGAGATCGAAATGAGAAGCTCCTGCAATATCAGGGGAAACCCGACCCGCAAAATAAATTTTGTGGACGCCGCGCTTGGCCTTATGTCCCTTACGCCGAACGTGAACGGGAGTTTCCTTTTAAGCATCCAGACGCCTATGAAAACAAAGCTGATTATCTGCGCGATCGCCGTTGCAAGCGCAACGCCCGCTTCGGCAAGGTCGAACACGCCGACCAGCAGCAGCGACAACGCGATGTTCACCGCGCAGCTAACCCCGGCCGCGACGCTTGGCGCTTTTGAGTTGCCCATGCCGCGCGCAACGGCGCATATCATACTATAGGCCGTGTTGAACGGAATGCCTATCGTGCATATCTCGACGTACCTCCTTGCGCTCGGCAGCGCCTCCGCCGGGGTTTTCAGCGCCCTTAGCAGCGGCTCCCTGCCGAATGCCATGAAAAACGTCAAAAAAGCTACGAGAATGAATGAAATGACCGCGAAACTGCCCACGGCTTTTCTCCCCGCTTCGTCGTCCCTCTCCCCTATACACCTCCCGATTAGTACGGTACCGCTCGTCCCCAGACCCACGAAGAACGGGAATATCGGAAACATTATCTGCGTGCCCGTCGCCACCCCGGAAATGACCTCTGCGCTCGTGAACTGCCCGACGACAAGCATACTTATGACGCCATGCAACGCGTTGACCAGATTCGCCGCGACAAAGGGCCAGGCAAATCTGAGCAAAAGGGTACCGACCCGTCCTTGCGTCAGGTCGAGCCCATATTTTTTTTCACCCACTCTGCGATCCTCCCACGATGAATGAACCTTCGCGCGAAAGTTCATAAACTCTTTGCGAGATAGTATATCACAAACGTGCGCGGATATGGTATAAATATGAAAGACAGGAGGGCGTCAGCGTGGAAAAAAAATACATCCTTGCGCTCGATCAGGGTACGACTTCGTCGCGCGCCATAGTTTTCGACCATGACGGCAATGCCGTTTCCATCGACCGGCACGAGTTCACCCAGATATTCCCACGGCCGGGCTGGGTCGAGCATGACCCGGACGATATACTGAAAAGCCAGATTGAATCCGTAAGGGGCGCGCTTGAAAAAGGCAGCATCGATCCCGGCGCGATTTCAGCCATAGGCATTACGAACCAGCGCGAGACGGCCATCGTCTGGGACAGGGAGACGGGCCGCCCGATCTACAACGCCATTGTGTGGCAATGCCGCAGAACCGCGCAGCAATGCGACGAACTCACCGCCAAAGGTCTTGCCCCCGTTTTCCTGGAAAAGACTGGGCTTGTGATAGACGCTTATTTTTCAGGCACAAAAATCCGCTGGATTCTGGAAAACATTCCGGGCGCGGAAACCCTGGCCCACTCTGGACGGCTCCTGTTCGGCACCGTGGAAAGCTGGCTGATTTGGAATCTCACAGGCGGCAAGGTCCACGCAACGGACTACACCAACGCCTCGCGCACCATGCTTTTCAACCTTGACAGCCTAAGCTGGGACGCGGAGCTTATGGATATAATGGGCGTCCCCGCCTCGATGCTCCCGGAAATCAAACCGTCGAGCCACATTTTTGGCGAAGTGGCGGACAACGTTCCAGGTCTTGAAGCCCTGGCCGGAATACCCATAGCGGGGGCGGCCGGCGACCAGCACGCGGCGCTATTCGGCTCGGCATGCTTCGCTCCCGGACAGACGAAGAACACCTATGGAACAGGCTGCTTTTTGCTCATGAATACCGGCGAAAAACGGATACATTCCAAATCCAACCTGCTGTCAACCGTCGCGTGGGGTCTCGGCGAAACAGTCGAATACGCGCTTGAAGGCAGCCTTTTCAACGCCGGGTCGGTCATACAGTGGCTGCGCGACGAGCTCCAAATGATATACTCGGCGTCCCAATGCGACGAGCTTGCGGAAACGGTATCCGACAGCAACGGGGTTTACTTCGTCCCCGCCTTCACGGGTCTTGGAGCGCCTCATTGGGATATGTACGCCCGCGGGACCATGGTCGGCCTGACGCGCGGCGTGACGCGCGCCCATATAGCCCGCGCCACGCTTGAGTCCATCGCGTTCGGCGTCGGGGATCTCATTTCGGCGATGAAATCCGACACCGGGCTCACCCTCCCCGAGCTGCGCGTCGACGGCGGCGCAAGCGTAAGCAACGTGATGATGCAGTTCCAGTCCGACCTACTTGGCATCCCGGTCAACCGTCCAAGAAACATTGAAACGACGGCGCTTGGCGTCGCGTTCCTCGCCGGTCTTGCAACGGGGTTCTGGCACAGCAAGGAGGACATACTCTCCATATGGCGAAGCGAGCGCGAATTCTATCCAAGTATGCCCGCATCCCGCCGCGAGGAACTGACGACAGGCTGGAACCGCGCGGTCAAACGCGCGCTGAAGTGGGCTGAAAGTGAATAAGGAGAAAATCCAATGGACACAAACTACGCGATAATCGACTGGAAAACAATTGAGAGCTTCGTTATTGACGTTTTCAAAGGCTATGGAGTCCCCGGCGGCGACGCGCGGATATGCGCGGACGTCCTGCTTGAATCCGATCGCCGCGGCATCGAGTCGCACGGCGTCAACCGATTCAAACCAATCTACCTCGACAGAATCAAATCCGGAATCCAAAACCCCGTCACCGAATTTGAAGTCGTAAGGGACAACATGACCACCGCGGTTGTGGACGGCCATAACGGCATGGGTCAGGTGGTCGGCCGCAAATCAATGGACATGGCCATCGAAAAAGCGAAAAAATACGGAATGGGCATGGTGGCGGCGCGCAACTCGACCCACTACGGTATTGCCGGCTACTATGTAACTTTGGCCACATCGCAAGGCTTAATAGGAATCACGGGCACAAACGCGCGCCCGTCCATCGCCCCCACGTTCGGCGTTGAAAATATGCTTGGCACTAACCCGCTCACTTTCGGTATGCCGACCGACGAACCTTTCCCCTTCGTGCTTGACTGCGCCACGTCAATAACACAGCGCGGCAGGATCGAATATTATCAACGTCTTGGACTGGATACGCCCTCCGGCATGGTCATCGGCAGGGACGGAAAAGCGATGACCGAATCGGACGCCATACTCAAGGGATTGACAAGCGGTGACGCCGCGCTGGCCCCGCTGGGCGGCATCGGCGAGGAGCTTGCGGGATACAAGGGCTATGGCTACGCAACAGTCGTCGAGATACTATCCGCAGCGCTTCAAAGCGGTGTTTACCTGCGAGCCTTGAGCGGCGCCGCCGACGGCAAGGCAAGCCCATACAGGCTCGGGCACTTCTTTATCGCTATAGACCCCGAAGGTTTCATGGGACTCGAGGAATTCAGGAATACGACGGGCGACATATTACGGGAATTGCGCGGCTCGGCGCGCGCGCCCGGGCATGATAGGATTTACACAGCCGGCGAAAAGGAGCACTTGGCATGGCAGGAGAGAAAAGACAAAGGCGTTGCGGTGAACCCGGCCGTGCAAAAGGAACTCACAGCAATACGCGACGAGCTGGGGCTTGCGCAATATCGGTTTGGGTTTGAGTAAAAGCGGATAAGCGGCAGGGCGACGGAAGAGCAGTTTTCCGAAAGCCCTCTGAACAACTGCAAAAAGTTTAAAAAGGAGCGGGATTATGGAACGAATAGAAAAAACAATCGTTGACAAGGCAGTGGAATTGGGATATGAAAGTTGCGGAATCATAGGCGTCGACGAGGTGTCGGATTTCGCGGACAAGCTTCGCGAACGAATCGAAAAAGCGCCGGGAAACGACGATTTCTATGGAAGCTTTTTCTGCTTCGCCAACTTGCGCGAGGAATTCCCCTGGGCGAAATCGCTCGTCGTCTGCATAGTCAAATACGGCGTATATCGTTTGCCCGAGCATCTGGACGGGTTGATAGGCAAACATTACCTCACTGATATACGTTCGGACGAGCACTGCAAGGAATACAAATTCAGCGTCGCGTTTGAGGAATATTTACAGTCGCTGGGGATGAAGGTCGAGACAAACAGGATGTTCGGGGTCACTTCCATGCGCTGGGCGGCATTTAAGGCGGGTCTGGGGATTATAAGAAAAAATAATTTCTTCTACACCGACAGCGGGTCGTGGATCCACATAGAGGGTTTCCTCACGGACCGGGAAATGGAGTTCAAGCAGACCCCAAACCAAAAACCTTGCCCGCAGGACTGCAAGCTGTGTTTTTCCGCATGCCCCACAAAATCCTTGAGCGAACCGTATACCATGAGTCCGGCCGTCTGCGTATCGCCCCTTTCCGTACGTGAAGCGGACCTGATAAACAGCCCCGAAAGCGCAAACATGGGGAGATGGGTATACGGATGCGACACATGTCAGGACGCCTGCCCGCATAACGCTGGTAAATGGCGCCAGTCGGAGGATTTTCCGGGATTAGACGAGCTAGGCAAGGCGATTTCCTTGGAAAGCATTGTAATGATGGATTATGAGAGCCTTACCGAACTACTCTCGTCGAAGTTCTTCTATATCAGCCCTGACCGGATATGGCAATGGAAACTCAACGCCTTGAACGCGATGCGCAATGCATACGACGAAAAATACGCGGGCGCCATCAACGCAGCCTTGAACGACTCAAACGAGCATGTCAGGCGCATGGCGGCATGGGTTAGCAAGTACCTGCAGATATGACAACCAGTGACTTGCCCTGGTTAATCGTATCAATCCGCTTGTATAGAGGGAACAGAAAGGAGCTCAAGCATGGCGAGTGTTTTTCCAAAAGTGTTGCAAGCTATCGCTATTGACGGGTACAAAGTGCACGCTTATATGAATGATGGCTCAACACGATGTGTGGACATAAGGCCTCTTATAGATAAAGGCGGTGTGTTTACTCTGCTAAAAGACCCAAACATTTTTTGTTCTACATTAACTATTCTAAATGATACCGTCGCTTGGGATATAACAGGGAAACATGACCCTGCTGATTGTATTGATTTAGATCCGTTTACAATTCAGTCATTGCCTGCTTATAAAGAAGCGCGATGATACAATCACTCATGAATTTGTAAGCACAGCACCGCAATTCGCTCATGTTATCGTGGTGACGATAGTGTAATTCGCTCATGTTTTGCGATTTTACTTGTGTTTTCAATGGTTATGGCGTATACTCCTTGTCAGAAGCACAGGGAGGTATCGCCATGCTTTATTTAAGCCGGAAAATTGATAGTTTTCTTAAAGAGTGGAAAAATGGACAGGATAAAAAACCGTTGATAGTCAGAGGCCCCCGGCAAGTCGGGAAAACCGAATCCATAACCCGGTTCGGTAATAAGAGCTATGACAATGCTATATACATTAACTTTGTTGAAGAGCCTAAATATAAAGCAATTACGGCTGATGGATACAGTGTGAACGACATCATTAAAAATATCTCCCGCATCGATCCGTCAAAGCGCTTTGCAGACGGCAGGACGCTCATCTTCTTCGACGAACTGCAGGAGTTTCCGGAGATTTCGACAGCATTGAAGTTTTTCGGCATCGACAGCCGCTTTGATGTTATATGCAGCGGATCAATGCTTGGTATCAGCTATAGGAGGATCGAAAGCAACAGCGTTGGATACAAAACCGATTACGAAATGCGTTCGCTGGATTTTGAGGAGTTTTTGTGGGCAAAAGGGTATGACAGCGCGTTCGTTGCAGATATGCTCGGGCATATGATAGATCTCACGCCGCTCAACGATGTACTGTTAGCGATATGCAGGTCGCTGTTCCTTGACTTCTGCATACTCGGCGGCATGCCCGCAGTTGTGCGTGAGTACATAACGAATGGCACCTTTGAAGGGTCGATGCAAATCCAAAGGCAGCTGATTATAGACTATAAAGAGGATATACGCAAATACGCGGAAGGGATGGATCAGGCGCGGATACTCAATGTGTTCAATCAGATTCCCCTGCAGCTCGCGAAAGACAATAAAAAATTTCAGATATCAAAAGTCGCATCGGGCGCACGCTTCAAGGATTATCGCGGGTGTATCGAATGGATGAACGAGGCAGGAATAGTGAACATCTGTCATTGCATGAACTATCCGGAGCTTCCGCTGAAAGGGAATTACGATGAGACAAAGTATAAAATCTACTTTGCAGACAGCGGGCTGCTTGTAGCCATGCTTGATGAAGAGGCGCAGGACGATTTGAGGAGCAACAAAAATCTGGATGTATACAAAGGAGCATTATACGAGAACATCGTTGGCGAGGCCCTTGCCAAGAGCGGTTATGGATTGTACTATTACAAGCGCGAAGACTCAACATTGGAGGAAGACTTCTTTGTCAGAACCGCTTCACAATTGATTCCCGTTGAAGTAAAGGCAAAAGGGGGAAGGTCTAAGTCGCTCAGGACACTGCTCGAAAGCGGGAAGTATCCGGATATTACATACGGTATAAAACTAACAGGAGGCAACATAGGATATAGCGACGGAATTTATACGTTTCCATACTTTTGCACATTCCTACTAAGACAGTACCTCAACCAAAAATGACAATATCTGTAAGCAACTCAAAGTATACAGGATTGTCTTTTTTTTGTTTTTGACATATAATCATATAAAAAGGTAACCGCTGATAGGAGATATGAAATATGAAAGTTGGAATTGGATACGGAGACAATCCGGAATCGAGCGTTGCGGGGGTGCAGGCGATTGAAATGGCGATCGAAAAAGCCGGGAGGTCAGACCCATGCGACATGGTTCTGCTATTCGCCACAGCCAGACATGATTATGCCGCATTGCGCGAGGCTGTGAGCTCAGTGGTAGGCGCGGACATGCCCATTTACGGCGGCGGCGCGGTCGGGATCATTACGAATGACTATTTCGGCTATGCCGGAGACCAGGTTGGCGCAGCGTGCATATGGCTGGACGGCGCAGGCTGCGAAGCGCTGGTCGAGGGCGGCTTGAGCGGGGGCGAGGAGGACGCCGGCGTCCGTTTAGGCGAGAGGCTCTCCGGTCTGGGCGCGAACCCGGAATCCCCGGTATTGATGTTCTATGAAACCTTCGACTTCAGCGAAGGGTTCCGGATGCTGATGGCAACATGGCTTTTGCAAGGCATTGAAAAAGCGCTCGGGTTCGTGCCGAATCTGACGGGCGCCGGACTGATGGGCAGCCACTCGCCCGCGCCGACGATGCAATGGACAGGCGGCGGCGTAAGCGAACACAGCGCGATAGCGCTTGCGTTTTCCGGCGATGTGCGCATGGACAGCGTCATCATGCATGGATGCCGACCCGCGACGGGGTACTACACTGTCACCAAAGCAGCAGGGCAGGCAATACTCGAGATAAACGGGAAACCCGCCATTCAATTTGTCGACGAACTGCTCAACTCAGCTATCGCGCCGGAGCAGTATCCGTTTTTCCTGCTTTTCGGAGTCAACCACGGGGAGCGCTGGGGCGAGTATGACGAAGATTATTACGCCAGCCGCCTATGCCTCGGTATAGACAAAGAGAGCGGCGCAATCATTATGTTTGAGCCGGATATGGTCGAAGGTACTGAATTCCAAATCATGTTCCGTTCTATGGAGCTTGATTATATAAAACCCAAAATAAACAAAATCTTTGACGAACTTGACGGACGTGAGCCGGTTTTTGCCGTTTATATAAACTGTGCCGGCCGCTGCGCCGGTTACGGCGGAAATGATATAGAGGACGCGCTGGTCATTCAGGAGACTGTCGCGGGACGAGTTCCGGTTCTTGGGCTTTATACCGGCGTGGAAATTGCGTCCATGGGCGGCCGCCCGAGGGGACTCGACTGGACAGGCGTTTTTTGCCTCTTCTCACAAAGCAAGGATGGCAGCATTGATGCCGGCAAAAGAGTATCTGCACAGCCTGTTTGGGATTCAGACACGATGCACTCTGAGTCAAAAGAGATTCCTACAGAAGCAATGGTTCGCCTTTGCGAGCAAAATGCGGCGAGGTTTTTGGCGCTTGACACAAGCTCCATCGCAATACGCTATGAGCTTGAGCAAAAACGCCGGGGGTTCAGCCTGCTTTCTGAGCTGTCGGTTTCGTTGAGACAAGATGTTGGCTATGAGAATGTATTCATCCCGGCCTCAAGACGTATCAATGCCGCTTTGAATATGCAGCGCACAGTTGTGTTGGTCAATTACGGCAAAGGACAATTTAGCGCCGAGATTCTGCAGGGATATACCGCCAGTGAAAAAGCGAAACTCGCAGGGCTTCATATACAGGTACCGGCTGAACTTCTTGATCCAAATAATACGGTGCTGGTAACCGGAGCCGATCCCGCCGACAGGTTTGGCGAACTGCGTAAACTTCTTGATTTGCCGTATTTCATATCCTCCCCCATTATTCTGCAAAACGAAGTTTACGCGATACTTCTTACAGGACGCATGGTCGAAGCGGAGCCGTATCTTGTTAGGCTCTCCCGCAGTGACATGGAAACCGTACACGCTATCAGCTCGTTGTTGGCATCGGCGATTGCCGAACAGCGTCTGATAGCCGCAGAGGAGCGAAACCAGATCATGATTGATGCCGCGCCGATGTGCTGCGCCTTCTGGGATGAGAACGGAACCCTGTCAGACTGTAACAAAGAAACGCTTTCCATGTTCGGCTTGTCAAGTGAGGATGATTTTATCCGGAATTTTAATCGTCTGTCGCCTGAATTTCAGCCCGATGGCCGTCATTCCGAAACAACTGTGCGCGAATGTATTTTGAAGGCATTTGTTTCCGGTGAGAAAGCGAAATTCAAGTGGATTCATAAGACCTTGAACGATGAGTTGATCCCGGCTGAAGTCACGCTCGTTCGTGTTCCAAAAGGCGGGAATTATTTTGTGGCAGGATACATTAGCGACCTGCGCGAGCAGGAAGCTGCTCAGATAAAAATGGATGAAGCACGGGAAACGACTGAAAGATACATAAAAGCGAAAAACGAATTTTTGGCGTCGGTCAGCCATGAAATACGCACACCGATGAACGCGATCCAGGCGATGGCCCGTATTGCCGGTGACGCCAGGGATATAACCGGCAGTCAGAGAAATCTTGTAAACGAGGGTATACATTCCATCGAGTTGCTAACTTCTGCTATAGAAGCGATTTTGGACTTTTCAAAGCTTGATTCCGGTCAGTTGTCCCTGGAAACGAGTGAATTTTCGGTTCGTGGCCTGATTAACCAAATCGGTGATATTGCGTCTAAAGAAGCCGGGGCTAAATACATATCATTCAACACATTAGTTGATTCCTCTGTGCCTGATTTACTGGTTGGAGATTCTGTCCGGCTGCGGCAAACAATACTCAACATCGTAATGAACGCAGTCAAATTTACCGAATCCGGCGGCGTTGATGTTTGTGTTTCAAGCGAAAATACCGGGTTTAACGAAAAGGCGCTGGTGACGTTTGAGGTGCGCGATACCGGTATCGGCATCACTGACGAACAAATGGCCAATATATTCAATCCGCTGTATTCCAGCGATACATCATACACCCGGAAATACGGCGGTCTGGGAATGGGACTTTCGGTCAGCAACAGTCTGGCAGCACTAATGGGAGGCAGCATCACCTGTGAAAGCCGTCCGGGTGAGGGCAGCGTATTCAGGGTGTTGATACCCTTGACCATAGTAAGCGAAAAAATCGTGGAAGCAGAGGATGAGTCAATCACACCGTATGCGGACGTTTTGAGCGGATTGCGTGTACTTGTGGCCGAGGATAACAATATTAACCAGATGATCATGGAAGAGCTGTTGACTGCTGTCGGCATTGAGACGGCAATAGCGAATAACGGGCTTGAAGCGCTGGAGACGCTCAGGGACGGGAGTTTTGATATCGTTCTTATGGATATCCAGATGCCGGAGATGGACGGCTTGACCGCAGCGGCTCAAATCCGTGCCAACCACCGTTATGATAAACTTCCGATTATTGCTGTCACAGCTAATGCCAGCAAGGAGCATTATGAAGAAAGCATTAACGCCGGCATGAATGACTTTTTGACAAAACCCGTAGATATGGAACAGCTTTACGATGTTCTGATTAAATGGAGCGGGCGTTCATTTTCTACGGCTGATTAACAATTCCGGCAAACAAAATCTGATTGCCCCCGTCATGGGTGTACTCATACAGTATGAACACAAAAGGTTTGTTACAAATCATTTCAAATGGTTTAGGCGGCGCTGGAGGCGGCCCTGCCGACCCATTTCCTGTCATTACTGTTACAGCGGCGGCAGTAGTGCCTTTTTCATCGACTTTGATAACGGCTTTTTGTATAGCATCAGTTAAAATTACAGAGCCGTCTTCAATCAACCCGGTTAGCAATTGATCCTCAAACAAGGGAACGCCTAAGGTTATGAGCGCTCCTGCTAAATCCCCAATATCGTTCTCAATAGAAAAGCGCGGTAAGAGCAGCTTGCCTTTGGCCGAAGCTGACTTCGCCTGTATCTCGTTAAAATAATCGTTGGTCATGGAAGCAAGAAAATCCGCCGCGCCGTCAGGCGGGCCGGACTTCGGAAGGATAATATACATGCCGCCGTCGTGCTTGAACCCAAGCGATATGGCCTGTACCTTGCTATCTTCATAATAAATTTGGCCATCGCCTTCGCGCAGCATATAAAAGGCCGTGCTTTCACCCGCCGGTGAGTGGAATACATCCTGTTTTGTACTTTCATGCCGGAATTCCCAGGACCATCTATCCGAAAAATAAATCGCGTTTGCAATGGCGACAAGAGTCGAAGGGTCAAATTCCTTTATCAAATTTTTTATAAGGCCGTTTGTGTTGTCGTTCGCCCAGCGATTTACCGCGTTCGCCGCGTCATGGGAAGAAAAGTCGACATTAATGGAACTCCCCCGGTAATAGTCCATGAAGGTTTGTGCAAAATCCTTCCGGAGCGTTACATAATTTGCC
>Ga0082212_10006234_pt1 | contig 16082 bp, 12 predicted proteins | sample TergutNt197P3_FD_71548 | JGI IMG/M metagenome (GOLD analysis project Ga0082212, IMG submission 71548) | Neocapritermes taracua P3 segment gut microbial communities from Petit-Saut dam, French Guiana - Nt197 P3 | ecosystem: Host-associated > Arthropoda: Insects > Digestive system > Gut ... | reverse complement strand
GCCATTGGCGATGATAGAATTGCGGACGTCTGCTTCCCTTCCGTATTTCGTCGGTTCAGAATCGTGTACTTTCGTATGGATACGCCGCCCGTCAAAGTCAAATAAAGGTTCCCGCAGGCCCGGATCCAGCATTTCCATATTGTAATGAAAAAACGTCTGCAACGACCCTATCCGCGCCGCATAACCGTCAAACTCCCAGGCCATGACTTTGACCGACTTGACCGCACCCGCCAGGATCTCGCAGGAAAACTTGGTCATATCGCAGGCCCGCTCCCTGGAGAGCAAGCGCAGCAATACTGTCTTTTTAACAATGTACGCGCCCAGAGACAAATCGCATTCTTCCCCTACCGGCGGCGCCGAAGAGATCCCGCTGACCCGCCCGTTCCGCTCGATCCTGTATGCTACGGCAAAAGGCTGATCGATCTCCTGTACCCGCCGCTTCACGTAGATCGCCGTCACATCGGCCCCGGAAGCTGTGTGCTGTACTAAAGGTTCCCGAAAGTCGATATTGTACGCGCCAGAGCCGTCCACCACCAGCACATCGTCGGTCCGCGCCTCTTCTATATAAACGATGGCGCGTTGCAAAGGCTCGTCCCGGATGTCGTTAAACCGTCGTTCTCCACCCGGATACTGTGGAAAAAACTGGATGCCGCCGGAGGTTCGGGCCAAGTCCCACTCCCTTGCCGCCCCCACATGGGCCAGCAGCGTCTGGTATTGGCTGCCCAGTACGACCGCGACGGAATAAATCCCCGCGTTGACCATATTGGAGAGCATAAAGTCGATCAGCCTGTAATGGCCGGCAAAGTGTGTCGCCGAAGCCGTGCGGTGGCTGCTGCCGTCCCCATACGCCTGCGGGTGGAGATCCGCAAGGCATAAACCGATATTGATCATGGATTAGCCTCCTTCTTTGCGGATATTTACATCCATGTGCCGGGTACCACTGTGATGGGCTTGCCTTCTTCCCTGGGCTGCCCGATCACGGCTTTCTCTTCCACGACGCTTCTCTCGTCGAGGATCGCGTATTCGACGGTAGCGCCTCGCTTGATCACCGCGTCAGACATGACGATGGAATTGCGCACGACTGCCGACTTCTCAACGATAACGCCCCTGGATAGGACGGAGTTTTCCACCGTGCCCAGTATCTGGCAATCCGACGCCAGGATGCTGTTTTGTACGCGCCCCGTCTGCCCGATGTGGTGGGGGGGCCTGCTCCGGCTCCGGGAGAGCACAAGCCAATCCGGCATGCCAAGGGAAGAATCCTGGATCATGTCCATGTTCGCTTCCCATAGGCTTTCCAGCGTCCCCACATCCTTCCAATATCCGGAGAACCGATAGGCGTACATTTTCATCTTATCCGCGAGCATGGCAGGCAGGACGTTCTTCCCAAAGTCTTTTGAGGAGGATTCGTCTTGATTGTCCAGCTCCAAATACTTCCTCAACACATCCCAGTTAAAGATATAGATCCCCATGGAAGCCAGCGTGCTCTTTGCTTTCTTCGGCTTCTCCTCAAAGTCCGTTATTTTGTCCTTTGCGTCTGTGATCACGATCCCATATCTGTCCGTCTCATCCTCCGGTACTTCGATGACTGAGATCGTACAGTCTGCGCCCTTCTTCTTGTGGCTCTCAAGCATCAGGCTGTAGTCCATCTTGTAGATATGGTCGCCCGCCAGCACCAGTACGTAGGAGGGGCTGTAGCTATCGATAAAGTATCGGTTTTGGTAGACGGAATTCGCGCTGCCGCTATACCAGTCTGAGCGGTCTCCGCTGCTGTAGGGGGGCAGCAGGAATACGCCGCCGGACATCCTGTCCAAATCCCAGGGATGCCCTTTGCCGATGTAGTCATGCAGATACATAGGCAGGTACTGGGTAAGCACGCCTACCGTATCGATCCCGGAATAGACGCAGTTCGTCAGTGTGAAGTCGATGATCTTATATTTGCCCCCAAAGGATATCGCGGGCTTCGCCGTATGCTCCGTTAGCGGCATGAGGCGCGTGCCTTGGCCACCTGCCAAAAGCATCGCTACGCATTCTTGTCTATATTCAGGCATGTCCATAACTCAACCTCCTAAAAAACACCGTAGACAGTGGCGGCACCGTCACTTGCAGGCTAAACGGGAATCCATGCATCGGCTTATCTAGTGCTCGCAGGGGCGCGTTTTCATTGCCCTGCCCGCCAAATTTGCTATGATCCGAATTGAGGGTTTCCACATAAATCCCTTCTTCAGGGACGCCAAAAAGGTAGCCTTCCCTGAGGACCGGGGCGAAGTTCTGCAGTACGATGATTTCGTTGCCATTCTTGTCTCTCCGGATGAATATCGCGATATTCTGCATCTTATCGTCCGCGCAGATCCACTGAAAACCGTCCCAGCTATTGTCGATCTCCCACAAAGCCGGCGTCTCCAGATAAAGGTGGTTCAAAGCCTTGACATAGTCCTGAAATTGCTTATGGACCGGGAAGTCCAGCAAGAACCATTCTACGGATGAGGTATAGTCCCACTCCCTGAATTGACCGATTTCGTTGCCCATGAAGCTTAGCTTTTTCCCCGGATATGCCATCATGTAGCCAAGAAAAGCACGTACGCCCGCGAATTTCCATTCGTAATCCCCGGGCATTTTCTCGATGAGGGTATGCTTTCCATCCTGGGATTCCTCGTGATGTAACGGCAAAATATAGTTCTCGTCGAAGGAATAGTACAAGGAGAATGTGATTTTTTCATGAACCATTTTTCGGAATAGGGGATCGACGCTGACATAATCCAGCATATCGTTGACCCAGCCCAGATTCCACTTGTAGTCGAAACCCAGGCCCCCTTCATTGACCGGCTTCGTCACCATCGGCCAGGAACTGGATTCTTCCGCGATCATCATAGCGCCCGGACATATCTCAGCGGCGGCTTTATTGAGCTGCTGCAGGAATTCGATAGCCTCCGAATTCTCTTGTCCGGCGTAAGCGCCGGAGGAAAGGGCGCCGTTGCCGCGCCGTCCGCCAGGATAAAGCATTGCGCTTACATTGTCAACCCGTAATCCGTCCGCATGGTATATCCGAAGCCAAAATAACGCGTTGGAAATCAAGAAAGACCTTACCTCCGGGCGGCTAAAATCAAAGTGCCGCGTCCCCCAGTCCCTTTGCCCCGCCGCGCGTTCGTCCCGCACCTCATAGATGGGGGCTCCGTCGAATTCCGCCAGGCTGTTGTCTGTATTGGGGAATTGCGAGGGCGACCAAGCCAGGATCACGCCGATCCCTGCGTTGTGGAGGCGGTCAATCAGCGCCATCAGGTCGTGGGGCGTCCCAAAGCGCGAAGTAGCGGCATAGAACCCGCTGATCCGAAAACCTCGGGAGCGGCTTGTCGGATGCTCCATAATGGGCAGCAGTTCTACATGGGTATAGCCCATATCCACGAGATAGGGTACAAGCAGATCCGCAAGCTCTGTGTAGGAAAGCCTGGCGCCCTCAGGGCTTCGCCGCCATGAACCGACATGGAGTTCATATATGTTGAGGGGCTTGTCGAATGCGACGCGTATACCCCGACGACGCATCCAGTCCGCATCCTGCCAGGCGTATCCGCCTAATTCATATACAATAGACGCCGTCTTGCCGCTTGTTTCCGCATGGACAGCGAAGGGGTCTGCTTTCAAGCGCCTTGTACCATCCGCCCCTTGGATGGAGAATTTGTACCGCTGCCATATCCGCACATCGTCCGCTTCGGCTTCCCACACGCCGCCCGCGGAAATCCTGCGCATAGGCTGCGCCCCTTCCGACCACTCGTTCCAGTCTCCTACGACGCTGACCGCCTGGGCATTTGGCGCCCAGGTCCGAAATACAGCGTGCTCTGCTTCCTGGTCAAAGTGGCATCCGAAGTAATCCTGTGCGTGAAGGTTGATCCCCTGATGGAACAGATAAATCGGCAGTTCGTTTGGGGCGCTTCCGTTTTTCATTCATTCCCCCTGGAAAGTGAAAGGTTAAGATTTATGTATCTAGGTAAAGATATCTTAAGTATATAACAATACTTGGCGTCACGCTATCATTTTTCAATAAATTTTCAACAATTTAATCACAACATGACGAATTCTTCTCCTATTGAATAAACGTGGTTTGTGTGTGTTACAATGGGCATAGTGAAAGGGGGTAGTAAGGAAATGAATGCAGTCATCGGCCTGGATATCGGCGGGACGAATCTACGGATCGGCCTGGTCCGCGACGGGGCGCTGGAACGCGGCGCCACCTTTTCCACCCATACGGCTTTGGCGGGTGGAGATGAAATCGCCCTGCTCGGGGCGCTGATCGATGATTTTCGCGGCGGGGACCAGGTTAGCGCCATATCCATCGGCTTCCCCTCCCCCATCGCGGCGGACGGGAAAACGGTACTGAATCCGCCCAACATCATTAAGCCGGACGGCAGCCACGCATTCAAAGGAATAAACGTCGCCGACGCCCTCTCCGCGCTGCTGGGCACGAGGGTCTTGGTGAACAAAGACGCCAACCACCTTCTGCGCTTCGACGCGTATACTGCCGGACTCGATCTTGCGCAAGGCACAGTCGTCGGCTGCTATATCGGCACTGGCTTCGGCTCAGCGGTGATGATTGGCGGACAGTTCGTCAGGGGGAAGAACGGCAGCGCCATGGAAGCGGGCCATATCCCCTTCTTCGGGGGGGATCTGCTATGCGGCTGCGGCAAAATGGGCTGCGCGGAATGCTACGCTTCCGGAAAGGCTGCCAAGGCGATTCTGGAGGCTTTCTATCCCGGGCAAAGCTTCGAAGAGATGTACCGGGATCATGCTGAAGACGCGCCGGTTGCCTCCCTGGTCGAAGCAATGGCTGTGACGGTCGCTACGCTGGCGAATCTATTTGACCCCCACGCCCTCTTTTTGGGCGGCGGCGCCATCGCCGGCGATTTCCCCAGGGATCGGCTCGTTGAAGGGGTCTTGCGCCATGCCATGGCGCCTTATCCCCGGGAAGGCCTGGACATCCGCTTTTCGCAGCAGGACGCCTTCTCCGGCGTGATCGGCGCGGCCCTTTGCGCATGATTGCCACGCTTGCCCAAGTGTGCTATCATGTGTGGCGAATGCACCATAGTAAGGAGGCAACCTGATGGTAGCGAAGAAGCTTGCATTTAACCCCGCCTGGTGCAAAGGCTGCGGTATATGCGCCGCATTCTGCCCGCGCCAGGCGCTCAAGATGGAAAATGGCAAAGTAGTCCCTGCCGGCGATGATTTATGCGTCGCGTGCGGTCAGTGCGAGCAGTGGTGCCCGGATTATGCCGTCTATCTGGAAGACGCTGAGGAATCGGAGGAGGCGATGGCAAATGGGTAAAACGGTACTAATGCAAGGCAATGAAGCCTGCGTAGAGGGCGCGATCGCGGCAGGGATGCGGCTGTTTGCAGGATACCCCATCACCCCTTCCACCGAGGTCGCCGAACAAAGCGCGCTCCTTCTGCCCTTGGTCGGCGGGACATTTATCCAGATGGAAGACGAGATTTCCAGCATGGCTGTCGTCATCGGCGCGTCCGCTGCGGGCGTCAAGTCTATGACTGCCACCAGCGGTCCCGGCTTCTCTTTGAAGCAAGAGAATCTGGGCTATGCGGCTTTGGCGGAGATCCCCTGTGTTGTGGTAAATGTACAGCGCTCCGGGCCTTCCACCGGCATCCCTACCGCCCCTGCCCAGGGCGACGTCATGCAGAGCCGCTGGGGTACCCATGGGGACCATCCCGCCATTGTCCTGTCCCCTTCCTCTGTCAGGGAGACCTACGATTTGATCATACACGCTTTCCACCTCTCTGAGAAGTACAGGACGCCGGTCATCTTCCTCATGGACGAGATCATCGGACATTTGCGGGAGGGTATCACCATCCCGGACCCGGAATCCGTCTCTATAGAGGACCGTTATGTAAACGCCGGTCTTAGCCACCAGGAAGCCTATGCCGTCCCCGAGGGGAAGCTTATCCCGGAGATGGCGCCCTTTGGACAAGGGCTCAGATACAATATCACCGGCCTGTTTCATGACGATTCCGGCTTTCCCACAGATAACCCCAAGCTAAGCGAGGCGCTGGTGAGCAGGCTTTTGCGAAAAATCGAAGCGAATCAAGACGATATCCTGCAGTGGGAGGAATCCGGCTTGGAAGACGCGCAGGTCGCCGTCGTCTGCTATGGCGGTACTGCAGGCATTGCGGCGTCCGCTGTCGAGGACGCACGCGCCATGGGCGTCAAGGCAGGGATCTTCCGCCCGATCACCATTTGGCCCTTTCCCGAAGAGGCGCTGCGGGATGTATCGAAAAAGGTCGATCGCATACTCGTAGCCGAACACAATGCCGGCCAACTCCTGCTTGAAGTAGAGCGGATCGCCGCCGGCAGATGCGCGGTAGACTTCATCGGCCGGATCAACGGCTCCGTCATCGAGCCTGACGAGATATTGTCCTGCCTCACAGGCGAGACCCGGAAGGAGGGATAGGCATGGCCAGTCCTTTGATAGAGAAATACATGCGGACGGAGCACCTCCCCCATATCTGGTGCGCGGGATGCGGCAACGGCATCCTGATGCGGGATGTGGCGCAGGCGATCGACCAGCTTGGCCTGGATCGGGATCAGGTTGTGGTGGTCTCCGGTATCGGCTGCTCTTCCCGTGCTGCAGGGTATATGGACTTCAATACCATCCACACCACCCACGGCAGGGCGATTGCTTTCGCCACCGGCGTAAAGCTGGCGAATCCGGCGCTGGAGGTCATCGTCATCACAGGGGACGGCGACTGCTCGGCTATCGGCGGCAACCACCTGATCCACGCGGCCCGCCGCAATATTGGCTTGACCGTTGTTGTGTTCAACAACAATATCTATGGCATGACCGGCGGGCAGTATTCCCCGACCACCCCTACAGGGGACAGCGGGACCACAGCCCCCTACGGCAATATTGACCGTACCTTCGACCTTGCCGCCCTTGCCCTCAGCGCCGGCGCCACTTACGCCGCCCGGGGCAACTGCTACCATGTGCGGCAGACGACGGACCTCATCAGGCGCGGCATCGAGCATAATGGTTTTTCCATCATTGACTGCGCTTCCCTTTGCCCTACCTACTATGGCAGGAAAAACGGACGCGGGGGCGCCGTGGATATGATGCGCTGGCAAAAGGAGAACACGGTCCTCCGGGATGGCCCCGGGGATCCCCATCAGGATTCTGTCCCTGATTCTCAGCCGGCAGCCCCACAGGCTTCCCTAACAGGCGGCAAGATCACTGTCGGGCTCCTGTCGGAAACGGAGTATCCGGAGTATTCCGAGGCTTACCGCGCGTTGGTGGAGAAGCTGGGGAAGGAGCGTGTATCCAATGACTAGCCGAATGGAGATCCGTCTCGCGGGTAGCGGCGGGCAGGGCATCATCCTGGCTTCCATTATCCTGGCGGAAGCCGCCTTGTCCTCTGGCAAAAACGTTGCCCAGACCCAGTCTTATGGCGCGGAAGCTAGAGGGGGCATGTGCAAGGCGGAAGTCGTGACCAGCGACGAGCGGATCGGCTTCTTCAAGGTGCGCCGGCCCACATTCCTTCTGGCCCTCACCCAGCAGAGTCTGGATCAATACACCCTTGGGCTCCCCGACGCCTGCATCGTCATGTCGGACGATAGCCTTAGCTTGCCCGCCTGGCTCGAAGGGAAGCCGGTCTTTCCCCTGCCCATCCTTCGCACTGCCAGCGAAGACGTGGGACGGGCGCTGACGGCCAATGTGGTCGCCGTAGGCGCGATCAACAAGGTGCTTTCCATCGCTTCCCCAGAGGTAATGCGCCAGTCGGTGGTCAAGCACATTCCCGCCGGTACGGAGGAGCTCAACCTCAAGGCGCTCGCTGCCGGAGAAGCCCTCCTGCCCTAACTTAGCATACGAAAGGGATAAGACCATGTACGAAGATCGAATCAAATCCGCCTCGCTGCGGGAAAAGGTCATCCCCGCGGAGGAAGCGGCTGCCTTTATCAAAGACGGTATGACCATCGGGACGAGTGGATTCACCCGCATCGGCTATCCGAAGGCAATCCCCGGCGTCATCGCTGAGACAAAGAGCGCCCGTGACCTCACCTTAATTTCCGGCGCGTCCGTGGGCGACGCCCTGGACGGCGCATTTGCCCGTGCCGGACTCACGGCGCGCAGATACCCATTTCAAACGCAGAAAGACGTACAAAACGGGATCAATCAAGGGGTGATCCAGCTGGGAGATATCCACCTGAGCCGGGTCGCGGGTATGGCCAGGCGGGGGCTGCTGGGCAGGATCGACCTGGCGATCCTGGAATGCTGCCTCATCGAAGAAGACGGGAGCTTTGTCCCGACTCTATCTGTAGGCGTATCCAATGTGATGGCGGAATGCGCGGACAAGGTTCTTCTCGAGCTGAACCTGAACCACGCGGCTGACCTTGCCGGAATCCATGATATCGCGGATCTGGATACAGCGGTACTTACCTTGCGGCATCCCACCGGGAGGGCTGGGTCAAGGTCCATCCCTCTGGATCCGTCGAAGATCCTTGGCGTCGTCGTTACCGATCTGGAGGATCAGCATTGGGACTTCCCCGAGCCCGACGACACGGCAAAAAACGTAGCTTCGATGATCATCGACCTGCTTGCGCGGGAAGTAAAGCTTGGCAGGCTTCCGGAGAAATTTTGTGTCCAATCCGGCACGGGCATGGTAGCCAACGCCGCAATGGATCTACTGTCCCAAAGCGCGTTCCGCGACCTTACCATGTATACGGAAGTCATCCAGGACGGCGCTTTGCACCTGATCGAGGAAGGTACGATCGCTGCAGCCTCCTGCACCTCTTTGTGCCTGTCCGCGCAAGCTGAGGCGCATTTCTACGACAGGCTTCCCTTCTTCAAGGAACGGATCGTTATGCGCCCCCAGGAAATCAGCAACTGTGACGCCCTCGTTCGGCGCTTCGGGCTTGTTTCCATGAATACCGCAGTGGAAGCCGACTTATACGGCAATGTGAATTCCTCCCATGTACTGGGCAGCAGCATCATCAACGGCATCGGCGGGTCGGCTGACTTTACCCGGAACGCCGCCCTGTCCATCTTCATCACGCCCTCCCTTGCGAAAGGCGGGGATATCTCCTGCATCGTCCCCATGGTCACCCATACGGACAATTCTGAGCATGACGTACAGATCCTAGTCACAGAGCAGGGTATGGCGGACCTACGCGGGTTATCGCCAAAAGAAAGGGCGGCAGTTGTCATCGACAATTGCTGCCACCCGGAGTATCGTCCTATGCTGAAGGACTACTTCGAAAAAGCCTGCCTTTCCTCCGGCAACGCCCACACGCCCCATGACCTGCAAGAGGCCTTTGCCATGCATCTGCGCTATCAGGCAAGCGGGTCCATGAAAGCCTAGAATGCCAGGTTATTGACCGTCCGGGGAAAGGGCAGGACGTCCCGGATATTCCCCATCCCGGTCACATACATCAGAAAGCGCTCAAAGCCCAGCCCAAACCCGGCGTGCTTGACTGTCCCGTATCTGCGCAAATCCAGATACCACCAGTAGTCTCTCATATCTAGCTGTAACTCGCTGATCACGGCTTGCAATACGTCAAGCCGTTCTTCACGTTGGCTCCCCCCGATGATCTCGCCAATCCCCGGCGCGAGGAGGTCCGTTGCGGCAACCGTTTTGCCATCTTCATTCCGCCTCATATAAAAAGACTTGATCTGGGCGGGATAGTCTGTGACAAAAACCGGCTTGTGAAATACCTTCTCTGCTAAGTAGCGTTCGTGCTCGCTCTGCAGCGGGAGGCCCCACCTCACTGGGTAGGTAAACTTTTCCCCTGACTTCTCCATGAACTCTACTGCTTCCGTATAGGTGATGCGCCCAAACTCTGCGCGGACCACATCCTCCAGGCGGGTGAGAAGGCCTTTGTCGATATACGCGTGAAAGAAGTCCATTTCTTCCGGCGCCTTCTCCAGTAGGAATCGGATCAGGTATTTTAATAAATCCTCAGCCAGATCCATATCGTCAGCCAGATCCGCAAAGGCAATCTCCGGCTCAAGCATCCAAAACTCCGCCGAATGCCTGGTGGTATTGGAGTTTTCCGCCCTGAATGTGGGTCCGAACGTGTACACATCCCCAAAAGCCATGGCGAATGCCTCGGCTGAGAGCTGGCCGCTTACCGTCAGGTTTGCCATCTTGCCAAAGAAATCTTCCGAAAAATCCGTCTCGCCGGGCGCCAGGCTGGTCACCCGAAACATCTCCCCCGCGCCTTCGCAGTCGCTGCCGGTAATGACAGGGGTGTGGACATAGACAAACCCACGATCGAAGAAAAACTGATGAATGGCAAAATTTGCCATCGACCTCACGCGAAACACTGCGGAAAAGGTATTCGTACGTGGCCGAAGATGCGCAAGCGTCCGCAGGTACTCAAAGCTATGCCTTTTTTTCTGCAGCGGGTATTCCGGTGCGCAGGCCCCTTCGATCGTTACGCTTCGCGCCTGTATCTCGAAAACCTGCTTACTGCCGGGGCTTTGCTGTACTGTACCGAGTACCGATATAGCGGAACCCACGCCAAGCCGGGAGACTGCGTCATACCCATCAAGGGAAGCATCGAATACGACCTGGACGCCTTGGAAACAGCTCCCGTCGTTCAGCTCGATGAAGCTAACATTCTTGCTGTCCCGCAGCGTCCTGACAAAACCGCCTAAGGTTACGTCTTTCCCCATATATGGCGAAATATCTATATACATATCCTTGATTTTCGTATACATGCGCCCGCCTCCATTCCTTCGCCATCATATCATTTTTCTTGATTGACCTCAAATTGATGATTACATAATGTGAACGATTATGATATTATATGCACGATTACACAATGAATGGTTGATTACATGTATAAAGGGGGATGAAAAAGTGTACTTACCTGATTTTGACTACTATGCTCCTGATAGTATTGCAGAAGTAAGTCAAATACTGACGGAGTATGAGGACGCTATGATTCTGTCCGGCGGGACTGATGTTCTCACGAAAATGAAGAATGGCGTCCTTGCGCCTAAGGTTCTCGTATCTCTCAAGAAGGTCATCGACCAGTCGCCGTCCTTTAGCGGCGTCGAATACGTCGACGGCAAAGGCGTTGTGATTGGCGGCGCTTGCACACATAATGGTTTGGTTTTCTCTGCCGTGATGAACCAAAGGTATAATTCTGTATCCAATGCGGCGCAGACCGTTGCGGCAAACCAGGTACGCCATGCGGGAACCGTCGCCGGCAACATTATTAACGCCGTCCCTTCCGCTGACCTGCCGCCTATCCTGATCGCCCTGCAAGCAACGGTGACCTTCGTTAGCGCAAAAGGCAGCCGTTCGCTCCCCCTTGAGGAGGTATTCCTAAGCCCGGGTAAAACCGTCATCGAGCGGGGCGAGGTGCTTACGGAAGTGGTCATCCCCGATCAGTCGATGACTGGCAGCACTTACTTCAAATACGCCCTCCGCAAAGCCGGCGCGCTGGCGACCATCGGCGTCGCGGCAGCTTTGGAGATGGACGGTAAAGTGATCAAAGATATCCGCGTCGCCTTTGGCGCGGTTGCCCCGGTTCCTATGCGGGCGCCAAAAGTTGAGGCATTCATGAAAGGCAAAGAAGCGACGGAGGAAAACCTGGAAGCTGTCGCTGCCATCGCCTATGACGAGTGCAAACCGATTACCGATTTCCGCGCTTCTGAGGAATACCGCCGAGATTTGGTCGGCATATTCACCAAGCGCGCCATTCTCAAAGCCATCGCCGAAGGCCATAATTAAGGGAGGGAGTGAGACAAGTGTCTGAAAAATTCTTAGTTGACGATCATGGGATCAAGAGATTCCTTATCACCATCAACATCAACGGGATCGACTATACGAAAATGGTCAAAGCAAACACCTTGCTCGTCAACTTCCTGCGGGACGAGCTGGATCTGACCGGGACCAAACGGGGCTGCGAGCTTGGCGACTGCGGGTCGTGTACTGTATTGGTCGACGGCAAGCCTATGAATTCCTGCCTGATGCTGGCGATTGAAGCTGACCACAAGTCGATTGTGACCATCGAAGGGGTTTCCACCACGGAGAATCTGGATATTGTCCAGGAGAAATTCCTCGAATTCGGCGCCATCCAGTGCGGCTATTGTTCGCCGGGGATGATCTTGTCGGCAAAAGCCTTGCTGATGAACAACCCGCATCCTACTTATGACGAGGTTGTGGACGGCATTTCCGGCAATATTTGCCGTTGTTCTGGCTATATTAACATTATTCGGGCGATCCTGTCCGCTTCCGGGCAGGAAATCGAAAACTATTGAGGAGGTGCAGCAATCCATGGCAGATGAAAGAGATAATGTAGGTAAAATCTACGCCCCCCGGCCGTATAACGTCATCGGCAAGAGTAAACCCCGGATCGACGGCAGGGAGAAAGCCACCGGCTCAGGTAAATACTGCGGCGACCTGAAAATGCCGAACATGCTTTATGGCAAGCTTCTCCAGAGCCCTTACGCCCATGCAAAAATCCTGAGTATTGACACGTCGGAGGCATTGAAGATCCCCGGCGTCATCGACGTCATCACCGCGAAAGACTGCCCTGACTTGAAATACGGTATCAGCCCCGCCCGCTGGGACGAAAACGTCCTCTGCGTAGAAAAGGTTTTGTTCGTCGGCGATAAGGTAGCCGCCGTTGCCTGCCTGGACGAAGAGACCTGCTACAAAGCGCTTAAGGCGATCAAGGTGGAGTACGAGCCTCTAACGCCCGTGCTGGATTACCGTACGGCAATGGATGAGGATATGCCTCAGATCCATGCTGAATACGAGAGAAATATCAATACGGAGATCCATCAGAAGTTCGGCGATCCGGATGAGGCCATCAAGAACGCCTACCATGTCCGTACCGATACTTTCGTTGGGCAGCGTACATATCAGTGCCCCATAGAACCTCATTCCGCCATCTCCTCCTGGAAGGAAGGCAAACTCACCGTCTGGTCCAGCACCCAGACCGTTCATTATTTCCAGACCTATATCGCCAGGCAGTTCGACCTGAAGCTGGGGGACGTCCGGATTATCCGCCCACTGATCGGCGGCGCTTTCGGCGGCAAGCTGGAGCCCACCGGTCTGGAGTTCTGCAGCGCGATCCTCTCCAGGCGTACAGGGCGCCCGGTGAAGATGTTCTACGATCGGCATGAGATGTTTACCCATAACCGGGGACGCCATCAAGGTACCTATCAAATCACCACCGGCGTTGACAAGGACGGCAAGATCCTCGGCGTAAAGTGCGACTTCCTGCTGGACGGGGGCGCTTACACCAGCCTGGGTATCGCTACGGCGTACTATTCCGGCGGTTTGCTTACCCTGACCTATGATTTTGAGAATTATGAATTCAATCTGCAGCGTATGTATACCAATCTGCCTGCCTGCGGCGCCCAAAGGGGCCATGGAGCGCCACAGCCTAAGTACGCCTTTGAGAGCCATTTGAATAATGTGGCGCAGGATCTGGGGATCGACCCTATAGAGATCCGCAAGCGCAATGCCCGGCAAGCCGATACGATTACCATCAATGGCTTCGGTATCCAGTCCTGCCATCTGGAGGAATGCATCGACAAGATCGAAGAGGTCACCGATTGGAAAAAGAAGCGGGCGGAAGGTATGCCCAAGAACCGCGGGCTGGGTATGGCTACCGGATCCTTTGTCTCCGGCGCAGGCTACGCCATCGTCCGCAGCGATTATCCCCATTCCTCCTGCATGATCCGTGTGAATGAAGACGGCACGGCGGCGACCCTGTATACCATGTCTGTGGATATCGGGCAGGGCTCTGACACCGCGCTATGCCAAATGGCAGCGGAAGCCATGGGTTATCGGTATGAGAACATGAAAATCATTGCGGGCGACACGGAGACTACGCCTCTGGACTTCGGCGCCTATTCCAGCCGCCAGACCCTCATGGGGGGCTGGGCGTGCAAACGCGCCGGCGAGGAGATCAAGGCTAAGATCCTGGAGACGGCGGGGCTCATGCTCAATCTGATGCCGGACGACCTGATCTGTGAGGACGGTATGATCTGGTCCAGGTCCCGCCCGAAGGTTGAGCCGATCACCTTTGAGGAAGTGGCGAAGAAGTACTTTATCGTAAAAGGTCCTTTGGTCGGGACAGGGGTATATGCCCCGCCGCGGCTGGGCGGATACTACAGGGGCGCCGCCGTGGCTACTTCCCCCGCGTACAGCTTCTGTGCGCAAGCTGCGGAAGTCCAGGTGGACGACGAGACAGGCCAGGTGGATATCCTCCATGCCTGGGACGTCCATGACGCCGGGCAAATCATCAACCCGAATCTCATGAAAGGCCAGGTTCACGGCGCTTTCGCCATGGGTCTTAGCGAATCGGTCGCCGAGCAAGTGCTCTTTGACGACAAGGGCAAGCTGATCAACCCGGATATGGCGAATTATCGCGTACTCACCGCCAAGGATATGTGTACTTTTGACAATTATCTGATCGACGCCACCGACGAGGTCGCCGGCCCCTGGGGCGTCAAGGAAGTGGGGGAAGGCGCCAACAATCCCACGATGGGCGCGATCCGCAATGCCATCATGGACGCCGCTGGCGTAAATATCGGCACCTTACCGATCACTTCGGAGAAGGTATGGCGGGCGCTGAAGGAGAAAAAGGCCGCCGACGCAGCAGCGAAGTAATCGCTGCATGAGGAAAGTGTATTGTCATCGTCCTTGATTTGCGATATACTTACACGCAAGAAGATGCTCCGAGCCGATGGCAGCCAGACCGGTTGCCCCGGCCAATGGGTTATGAAGGGAACTTGATAGCCTGCCGTTTTGCGAAGGAGCCTGCTCATGATTTGTGGCAGGCTCCTTTTTTATTACGAATCGCAAGTGAGCATTTGTCAAAACACCTTGTGGTGAATAAGGGGGTAATGTGTATGTATGGATTTATGGGAAAACTCGTCTTTGTCAACCTCTCTACCGGCGACGTCGAAATCCGTGACTTGAAAGAGGAAGACGCGCGCAATTTCCTCGGGGGCTATGGGCTTGGCGCAAAGATCCTTTATGAGGAGATGCCCGCCAATACGGATCCCTATGGGGAAGACAGTATGGTCGGCTTTGTCACCGGCCCCACTGCCGGTACCGGCGTCATGTTCGGCGGCCGTTTTGCCGTCGTGAGCAAGTCCCCGGTCACAGGCGGATGGAATGACGCCAGCTGCGGCGGCGTATTCGCGCCAGTACTCAAAGGCGCCGGCTTTGACGCTGTGTTCGTCAAGGGTATTTCTGAGAAGCCCGTCTATATCTTATGTGACGACGGCAAGGTGGAGATCAAAGACGCTTCGGCTATGTGGGGCAAGACGACGCTGGAGACCGAGGCGATCGTTGAAGAGCTGTACGGGAAGAGCGCCAGCTCCGCGCTCATCGGTCCTGGCGGTGAGAATCTCTCTCTCTTTGCCGCAGTGATGAATGACAGCCATAGGGCTGCCGCCCGGGGCGGCACCGGCGCTGTGATGGGCTCCAAGAAACTCAAGGCAATCGTCGCCCGGGGCAACCAGAAGATCCCCGTGTTTGATCAGGCGGCTGTCAGGGCAAACAGCCTGGGGGTCATCGAGGCGATGAAGGCCAGCGGCAGGTACGACCCCAATGGCACCCTCGGCACAGGCGCAGGATATGTGATGTCCACCCAGGGCGGCGCTGCCGGCGTGAAGAACTGGGGCGGATCCGGCGTGAGCGACTATCCTGAAGAGATCGCGCAGCCGGTCAGCAGCCATGGGCTGGAACCGTACAAGACGAAAAAGTACGCTTGCCACAGCTGCCCGCGGGCATGCGGCGCGTTCCACGACTATCCCTCCGAACGCTGGGATCTCAGCCACGCCCCCCGTCCGGAGTATGAGACGATGGGCGCCTTCGGCAGTATGCTCCTGAACGGCGATGTGGAGTCGATTTTGCAATCCAACAACCTCTGCAACGAGTATGGCCTGGACGTTATCTCCGCCGGCGGTACGATCGCCTGGGCGATGGAATGCTACGAAAACGGCGTTCTCTCTTTGGACGAACTAGACGGGGTTCCGCTGAATTGGGGTAATGGCGACGCCATTGTAGCGATCATGGAAAAAATCGGCAAAGCAGAAGGCGTTGGCGATATCCTGAAG
>Ga0082212_10006233_pt1 | contig 16083 bp, 10 predicted proteins | sample TergutNt197P3_FD_71548 | JGI IMG/M metagenome (GOLD analysis project Ga0082212, IMG submission 71548) | Neocapritermes taracua P3 segment gut microbial communities from Petit-Saut dam, French Guiana - Nt197 P3 | ecosystem: Host-associated > Arthropoda: Insects > Digestive system > Gut ... | reverse complement strand
AGTTATTCGAGCCGAGCATCCCCGATTCTTCTCCTGCAAAACAGGCAAAAATGATAGATCTTTTGAGAGGATTTTTTGCAAAATAATCGGCTAAATAAAGCACAGTTGCTGTTCCGGAAGCGTTGTCGTTAGCGCCCGCGAAATACACGTTTTTGGCTGTTCCCACATGGTCGAAATGTGCGCAAACTAAAATGTATTGCTCTTTCAGTTTAGCGTCCGTGCCTTCCACAAAGGCAATCACATTGTTGGAGCACATTTCGTTTTGTATCGCCGTGAAAATGGAGCGCGTGCAAAAGGGTGGCGCATATTGACTGTAAAACGGCATCAATCCCATATTTTCAAACTGATTTACAAGGTATTCCCTTGCTAACGTATCGCCTTTCGTTTGAATTTTCCGCCCTTCCAATTCAGGAGAAGCCAAATATCGAACCACCTCTTCCATTGAAAAAGAAGATTGTGAAAACACAGAAAATACAGAAACCCAAAGAACTAAAAATAATGTAATCTTTTTCATAAAAATTTTTCTAATAAAAACGAACTCCCAACAGATTTATTTTGACCACTCACTCGTTACGCGTAACTTGTCACGTGTCACTTGTCACGCATAACAAAAATTCCCTTATTTCGCTCCCTCAAACAAAACCCTCAGCATAATGCCCTACGAAAATTACCCATCCCCTTGTTTTGTAATGTTTGAAGAAGCCTTGGAAGCCAATTTGCAATTATTGGATTTGGTGCAAAAAGAAGCCGGAGTTTCCATAATTTGCGCGTTGAAAGGGTTTGCCTTTTGGCAGTCGTTTCCCCTCATTCGCCAATATTTATCGGGCGCTACGGCAAGTTCGCTCAACGAAGCGCAACTTATTGTGGAAGAGATGCACTGCGAAGCACACACCTACGCCCCTGCCTATTTGGATGATGAGTTTGAAACGCTGTTGTTTTACAGCAGCCATTTAACTTTCAACTCGTTAAGTCAGTGGGCGCGTTTTCGAGATAGGGCGTTGGCTTGCCCCAAGAAAATCAGTTTCGGATTGCGTGTAAACCCTGAATACTCGGAGGTTACTACCGATTTGTATAATCCTGCGTTACCCGGTTCGCGGCTGGGCATTTTAGCAGAAAATATGCCCGAACATTTACCAGAAAGTATTGAAGGATTGCATTTTCATACTTTATGCGAAAACGACAGTTATGCGTTGGAAAATTGCTTACAATCGTTTGAAGAAAAATTTGGGCATCTTATCAAAGAATGCAAATGGGTGAATTTCGGCGGCGGACACCACATTACCCGAAAAGATTATGATGTAGAACATTTAATTAGCCTACTTAAAGATTTTAAACAGCGGTATCCTAATATTCAAGATGTTATATTAGAACCCGGCGAAGCAGTGGGCTGGCAAACCGGCGTATTGATTGCCACCGTTGAAGATATTGTGGAAAACAAAGGAATTAAAACCGCGATGCTCAACATTTCGTTTTCGTGTCATCTGCCCGATTGTTTGGAGATGCCGTACAAACCAACGGTGATTGGCGCTACGGAGCCAACGCCGGAAAGTAAATGCGTGTATCGCCTCGGCGGAAGTTCCTGTTTAGCCGGCGACTACATAGGTATGAACGATTTCGCTTTTGCAGAACCATTGGAAGTGGGCGATAGAATTGTTTTCGACGATATGATTCATTACACGATGGTGAAAACCACCTTTTTCAATGGCGTAAAACATCCGGCAATAGGAATGGTTACGAAAGAGGGTGATTTTGTTTTTTTGGCAGAACCCGGAAAATATGAAGATTATAAAGCAAAATTGGGATAAAAAATGGCAGAAATTACAATAAAAACACTTTCTGCGCCCGCAGAAGCCATTTTTAAGGAAAAACGCAGCAAATTTTTAGCATTTGCCTATCCTGTTGAAAATGAAACAGAAATTAAAGAAAAAATTGCATTGCTGAAAAAAAAATATCACGATGCACGCCATCATTGCTATGCTTATATTTTGGGTGCAGATAAATCAACATATAGAATGAATGATGACGGCGAACCGTCGGGAACAGCAGGTCGCCCCATACACGGGCAACTGTTGTCGAAAGAGGTTACTAATGTGCTCATTGTGGTGGTTCGTTATTTTGGCGGCGTAAAATTAGGAACGGGCGGATTACGAGTAGCTTATAAGTTGGCAGCCAAAGAAGTACTGGAAAATGCAACAATTATTGAAAAAAATGTTTCTTTTTAATAAAAAATGTTTCTTTTTTATTAAAAAATGCACTGATGATAAAAAAAAACTATTTTTGTGCGCTTTTTCTAACTTAATACTCAATATTTATGATTAAACCCGATACTCCTGTAAGTTTCTTCAGATTTGAAGATTTGCGCATTTATGCGAAAGCCCTCGACTACATTACTTGGTTGCATAACGTGGTAAGCCAATTTCCGAGCCACGAACAACACACGCTTGCACATCCTTTCTTAAAAGTGGCGCAAAGTATTGCACTTTACCTCGCGGAAGGTTCGGCACGCAACAAACCTCAATTCATCTATTACCTCAAAATGGCAAAAAGTTCTGTGCGCGAATGCGTGGTTTATACGGAAGTTGCTTTGCGTTTAGGTATTATGAATGAAAATGAAAAAGAACATTCTGTAAATCAAATGATGGAATTGACCAAAATGATTGGCTCCTTAGTTACTTCCTTGCAACGTGCTATGCCCAATGCCAAAGAAGAAGACGAATTTGACGATATGCAGATGCCGCCGGATTTGGATTAATCCTCTTCCTTGTTCTCTTCTTCGTATTTCTTAATAATTTCGTTTTGAACGTCTGCCGGAACTTGTTGGTAGTCTGCAAATTTCATACCGTAAGAGGCACGACCGGAAGTGATGGAACTTAACGTGGTAGAATATTTGTTCATTTCTGCTAACGGCACTTTGGCGCGGATGTTTTGGAACTCTCCTTCGCTGTCCATACCCATGACTACACCACGACGACCTTGCAAATCGGTCATCACATCGCCCATTCTTTCGGAAGGAACGAAAATTTCCACATCGTAAATCGGTTCCAAAATTTTAGGACCTGCATTTTTGAACGCTTCGCGGAATGCGTTACGACCGGCTAATTTAAACGCCATTTCGTTAGAATCCACGGGGTGCATCTTCCCATCATAAATATTGATAACGATGTCGCGGGCATACGAGCCGGTGAGTGGACCTTCTTCCATTTTTTCGTTAATCCCTTTCAAAATGGCGGGCATAAAGCGTGCGTCAATGGCGCCGCCCACAATGCAGTTATTGAAGATCAATTTGCCGCCCCAAGCCAAATCGTAAGTGTCGGTGCCACGAATGGGGTATTTGGTTTGGTTGGGCATACCTTCATAATACGCTTCAATAAGCATATGCACTTCACCGAATTGTCCTGCGCCGCCCGATTGTTTTTTGTGGCGGTACATCGCTTCGGAAGATTTGGTTATGGTTTCACGATACGGGATTTTCGGTGGGTAAAATTCTATCTCAATCTTGTTCAGTTTTTCAATCATCCATTTAATGATATTCAAATGCTGTTCGCCTTGCCCTGAAATAATTACCTGTTTCAACTCTTTCGATTGTTCGCCCAAAAACGTTTGGTCGGTTTTCTTAAATTCGTTAAAAATGGCGCCCAATTTTTCATCATCGGAACTGTTTTTGGCACGCACGGCAGTACGGAATTTCGGTTCGGGATATTCCGTTGGAATAATCACTTCATCGCCCGATTTTACTAAGGTTTGACCGGTTTGTGTACTTTTCAGTTTGATAGTTGCCACAATATCTCCGGCAACGGCTTTGTCAATTTTTTCGCGATTTTTTCCGGCAATGCAGAACAACTGCGACAAACGCTCTTTGCTGTTCGACACACTGTTCACCATATCCATTGCTTCGGTAATTTCACCGCCATAAATCTTCATAAACGAAACTTCGCCAAGATGTTGTTCAATAGCCGTTTTGAAGATGTAAGTGGTTGCGGGATCCGTAGTTTTGCAGGAAAGTATTTTTCCGGATTCTGTTTTCACGCCGGGCATTTCACTCGGAGCCGGAACGCTCGATTTGATGATGTCCATTAAACGGGTAACGCCTTGGTCGTTTTTCGTAGCCACGCAAATTACAGGGAAAGTACCGCGGTTAATTACACCCAATTTTAGCCCTTGCGCCATTTCTTCTTCGGTAAGCGTACCTTCTTCAAAAAACTTGTCCATCAGTTGTTCATCGTTTTCGGCAGCAGCTTCAATCAAAGCGTTGTGCATTTCTTCTGCTTTGTCTTTCTCTCCTGCGGGAATATCTTCCACCACTACTTTTCCTCCGCCTGCAGGGAATTTCAACAGTTTCATTTGCAGCAAATCAATCACAGAATCGAAACCAATGCCTGCATTTACAGGATATTGGAAGGGCATCACACTACCACCGAAGTAATGTTTCAGTTGGCGTAATGTTTCGTCGAAGTTGGCTTTTTCGTGGTCTAACTGATTCACTACGAACACCACAGGGGTGTGCATTTTCTTTGTCCAACGCCATTGAATTTCTGCGCCCACATCCACGCCGTTTTGCGCGTTGATCACCATAAGCGCGGTGTCGGCAACGCGAAGCGCACCAATAGCCTCACCGATGAAATCGTCAAATCCGGGACAGTCAATCATATTAATTTTGCAACCTGCATATTCAGCGTACATTACAGTTGAAGAGATAGATTGTTGTCTTTCCAATTCCACATCTCTATAGTCTGAAATTGTATTTTTATCTTCCACCGTTCCGCGTCTGCTGATTACGCCTCCGTGAAACGCCATAGTTTCCGCCAGCGTAGTTTTTCCGGTTCTATTCCCTCCGATAAGGGCAATATTTCTAATTTCTTTGGTTTGATAAAGTTTCATCGTTTTTTATTTATTTGATTTATAATTTATTAATGCTTTTTTAAAAGTGGGCGCAAATATAGAAAAAATAATGTCTGAACTATGATTTTTATGATTTTTATGATTACATTGATTATCTTATCAACTCGAATAATCACAAAAATCACAGTTCAGACGTTATCACAAAAGCGCCCTGAAAACGGGGCGCTTTTTACGGTTGAGACAGGGCAGCCTTGTATAGAGAAGAGGCGTGCCCCGTCTCTACCTACCAACCAAAATTATTCTTTAATCAATTTATGACTAAATTTCTCGCCTGTAAAACTTTCAATTTCTACAAAATAGATTCCACTGCTAAGGCTGCCGCATCCTATTGTTTTACCATTGAAAGTTATGTGTTTTATTTCTTTACCAATAACATCCGTTACGCGAATGTTTTGAACCAACTCGGGGTGGCTGATGTGTATCTCGTTTGTAAACGGATTGGGGAAGAGCACAACATTTTCGATGCTGTTGGCGCCAATGCTGTTTTCGTGAACCACAAAATCAATGGTTGCCATTTCCGATTCTCCTGAAGTGTAAACAGATTTCACACCGGCAGTGTAATTGCCTTTTACCAAATCGGTAAAGAAATACTCGGTTACCGGAATATGCGTCCCTTTTTCTTCACCGTTGAGATAAACATTATAGCCCAGTGCAGATTTGGCGCTGCCGATTTTCAATTTGTGTTCAATGTATTTTTCTTCAACATTAACACTTGTGGGGTTTTCCATACGGTTTATGGCGTTAGCAAAGTCTTTGCTTGCCATACCGGTTACGTTTGTTGTATTTTTATCATAAGAAACCGATTTAAGCGATCCTGTGGTTTCGGCGTTTGCTCTAATCATAAACACACACGGCGCAATTTGTAACGCAATGTGGGCGTTGTGCCAACTTGAGCCATCGTAAAGTTCGTCCAAATTTTTATAGGCATTGGGTCCATCTTCGTCGGCACCCAAAAAGTGGGTGGGTAAGTCGCCCTCCGGATACCAGTGCACCAAAGCGTAGAAGGTGCCGGAGTAAGGAGTGTTATTTAACGGTACATTTATCCAGTCTTCGTTTGCCAAGTGGAAAGGTTCGGTTTTGCCGACTAATTTTCTATCTTCATCGTAAATATCCACCGTTACAGTTCGGCTGCCAAAAATATCAACAAATAAATTATTAAAAGAGAACACATCCACACTGGTGAGATTTCCCGCTTCGCCCACTTCAAATTTATTACCCAAAGAAATATCCCATCCATTATTGATGCTGTAGCCGTCTTCACCGCTACCGTCATCAAGCCAGTAGGAGGTCTCATAAGTGTTGTTCCATGTAAAATACCTTTCGCCCAACGTATTGGTGGTTTCAATTTTCAATAAAAATGGTTTTTTAATAATCTCTATCAATTCCACATCTTTCGACAAACCCTCCGCTTGAATGCTGATGTTGTTTTCGGTAAACGGGTGGAATCCTGTTAAGGTTACTGAAAGATTGTAGGTACCTTTCCAAATGGCAGGAAATGTTACAACGTTTGAGTTTGCGGAAGTTTTATATACATAATTCGGGTCGCCGTTCACGTTGGTTAATGTAACGATTGCTCCGGTAACGGGGTCTCCCGCATTGTTGGTGAGGTTAATCGTATAAGCCACTTCCATATCTTTTGCCAGCGCGTTGCTAAAACGGGCAACGGAGGTTATGCCGCCCGTATATTCCGCCTTTACCGCATAACGATACACGCCCGCACTCAAACTCAACCAATTCACATCCGTATAATTTGTTTCCGAAAGACTTGGGCTCAACACGGTCCACGCTGATTCGTTCGACTCTTGCCCTTTTAATAGTCTGTAAATTTTATAATGAGTAAAACTTTTATCCTCCGGTTGTGCAGATTTTCCAAAAATAACCCCGTCAGCGCGGATCATAGCATTCACATTAAAGTCGTAAACAGAAAAACATTCCCACTCTTCTTCCGGTGAAAAACTTAACAAATTGCCATTCGGCACGAATGGGTATTGGGCGTTGGGGAAATCGGTTCCAATACTTGTAAAACCTCCAAACGAAGGGCTTACACCCATAAAAAATCCGTGAGGAACGTACAACGGTTCCGGAAATTCGTACGTGCACCATTTATTAGGCGTATTCGGAATATCTTGAACCGTATAAATAACTTTTTTTCTATCCGGCAATCCGGCATCGTTAATACCAAGTACCCACAGGTCGTAGGTGGGTTGTGTGGCGTTGCTTGTAGAGAACCACGACATACTGTAGAGTTCGGCTTCCACATTTCTGTGGGCGGCGCCGAGGATACTGTTTCGGGTGCCGTTGCCCCAGCCCACCTGTCCGGCGTTGATGCCGCTGTCGTACCGGAAAGTATGTGCATTGCCGCTACCGGGGATGCCCCAAGTAACCAAAACATTATCGCCAACAATCTCTGCCACCACTTTTAGAGGCGGAAAAGCAATTTCGTTCAGCGTGATGTTGTGAGTAACCGCAGCGCCGTTTACTTCTATGGTATTGCTGTAAGGTTGATAGCCTTCCAACGTTGCCGTAATTGTGTAAGTATGACCATCGTAAACATCGGCGATGAGGTAGTCGCCTGTGGCGTTGGTCGTTGCAGTGTAGGTTTCGTAGCCGGAAAGGGTAACCACTACGTTGGCAAGTCCGGCAGGCGCATCATTGCCGATAACTTTTCCGCTAACGGTTATTAGCGGATTGGGTTCAATAATAAAATCTACCACCGAGTTTTCGTTGGCAGTAACGGTAATCACAGCGCTTGTTGCGTCAATATAACCGAATTTACTTGCTTTGAACTGGTATTCCCCCGGCGTAAGGAAATCAAAGCTGTATTCGCCGTTTGCGTTTGTTGTTCTTTGGAAAGCCGAGCCTATTATTTCTACTGTTGCCCCTTCCACAGGCGTGGTTCCGTTGCTCGTAACGGTTCCCGATACCGAACCCATCTCTTGATTTTCAATGAAAATTATGGTATTGGCATGATAATTTACTTTTGAAGGGGTAGGGGGTTGCGCCCAGTTAAACGGAAACCAATTACTGAAAAATGAAAGACTCCGCGTTGGAAAATCAGGCGTGTAAGTGTTATAAAAATTCTTTATGCCCGGGTATGAATAAATTTCCCCCACAGGCAGCGACATTATTATCAGGTTGTCTCCGGTATATGTAAAAGGCACATCCAGATCAAAGGTTATCGTATGTTGTCCTATGGGAAAAGTCATTTCTCCTTCAAAAACCAAAGTAAATTCCGATTGCGGCACCCACGTGTCGAGGGTAGTGAGCATCGTATTAGCCATCCATATTTCAATGGGCGCTGTTATTTCAATGTTGAAATTGTTGAAATATTGTATTTTGGTAATAGCGCCGCCTCTGCCAATGATTTCATGGTCAAAGTAAAGGCTTTGCGCCAAACTCCATCGCATAAGCAGTCCAAACGGCACAATGCCATCATGCGTTGTTCCGTTACCTATTTTGCCTTCAAACAGTGGGTCGTAAGGCTGAATGGTAACGTTGTGCGGCGCCGATTTATCGTTCGTGGGGTCGGCGTCGCCCGTTGCATCCACCAAAGCATACAATGTGAAATTGCCCGCAGTAGTCGGCGTCCAGTGCATCGTTATCATCGCGGTTTCTCCCGTAAGAATTAACGGGTGGTTGTCGCTAACCGCCAGCACGTTGTCATTTTCATCAATAAGTTTCACCGAATAATCCGTTAAAGGCAAACTGCCCAAATTTTCAATGGTGGCTTTATAAATAAACGGCTCGTTCACCATGGGCGTAAGGGCGCCGTGAAGCAGTTTTGCCGTAGCATCAATAGAGGGCATATTTCTTACGCCAATATCATCAATAAACCACGCGTAGTGATTGTTGTAATTATTGCTCAAATAACGAAACCCAATATAAATATTTGTTCCTAAATAATCTTCCAAAGAAACGGCAATTTGTTTCCATGAGGCAAGTAAATCAACGCCTTTCACCAATTGTTTAAGCAAAACATAATTGCCGTCAGCGGGGTCGTTGCTTTGTGTGGATATCCAAATTTCGCCGCTGTCATAGTTTTCCGGCATCATTATCTTTGTTTGAAATTCTAATATAAAATTTCCGGTTTGTGGCAGCGCTATTTCCGGAGTAACCAACCACGTTTCGCGCAAGCCGAGGTCGTAACTCCAAACCTGAGCGCCATAAGGAGACGATAAATAAGTAATAGATCTTAACCATGATATATGACCTTCCGGTGTAAAAACGTTCCAACACACCGGCGGAAATACTTCGTCAGAAAACTGTTCCAACCATGGAAACTCGTTAATAGGCAGGCATAATTGCAGTTCGGGCGTTTGAGCCGATGCGCCATCGCCAATATGGTTTTTTGCTTTGATAACATAATGATAAGTGCCCTGCGTTGCAATCGTTTCGGTAAATGTAGTGCCGTTTTGTGCATTCGACACCAAAATATTATCCGGCATTCGATACACGTCATATACTAAATTTGCGGCTGAAAAAAAACCGCCGTGCAAACCGGTAGTGGGCGCTGTCCACGAGGCAGTAACCGTCCATTCCTCTCCCACAAGATTATCCAAAACCAAGTTTGGATTTGTTGGCGCTGCGGGCACGTCGTGTCCAATCCATGCAGAAGTAACGCTGTTTGCGGTACCGGTGCCGTGCGTGTTTTCGGGAATTACGGTGAATGTGTAAAACCCCGGGCTGCTCACCGTTGGAAAATGCAAGAGCGTTCCGCCCGGACCGGCATTGGTAAAAGTGTGAATGAGCGTATTGCCTTGATACACTTTAATCGCCGTTATTTGCGTTAGGGGCTGTCCATTGTAAGTAAGCGTTGGATTTGTCCACATCAGGGTGGCTCCCAAATCGCCATTGGGGTCAGGAGTAACCGTAAAGTTTGTAACCGGACCCGGCGCGCCCGGCTCCATCAAATCTACAAGTTCATAAACCAAAATGATGTTGGGCGTTGTTTGTACATTGGCAGCCACACGAAATTTTCTGTTTATGTCAATGTATGAACACAAGCCGGCGCCGCCGTTTCCTGCACATTCCGGGTGGTCGGTGCCAAGCCCGTAGCTGAAAGAGGTTAACGCTTGCGCATTGATATCAAATTGGCGCATTATGGCAAACCCGCCCGGAACCTGCGTCATTATCCATAAATAAGGAGTTGCAGGATTGGAGTAGGGGTCGTAAACAGAGCCCATAATATAGATATTGGGATTCGATAAAGGCGCTGATAATTGCGCGCCCGTTAAGGAAACCGTGCGTAAACTATAGTTGTCTCCAACCCAAAAACCACCGACGCCCCCGTTCAATGTAGGGTCGTAAGAGATATGATACAAATGGGAAATACCCGGACAGGAAACCGGAATTGTGCCCACAATGACTTTGTTGTTTAAATCCAATTTATAAATGGTCATAGATTGATTGACCACGTAAAAATAGTTGCCGTCGTGCGTAAAATCTCGAATGGTAGAGACGCCGCCGATTGAAAAGGTTTCCAAATGTGTACCTTCCATATTGTAACGGGAAATTTCACTGCCCAACCACGTGGAAGTGTAGAAATTGTTGGCGTCGCAACCCACGGCAAGATGGCTGCCGTCGGTGGCATAAAAGTGGTACTTAAGGGTGCCGAACTGCGCATTCCCCGTTTGAAGCAAAAGGAAAACAGCCCCTAATAATAAAAGTAATTTTCTCATAGATAATAATTTTTGAGTGAATAATTAAAATTTGACGGGGCGAAAATAAAAGGGAGCTTTCTAAAAACAGGCTTTTTACCTCTTGCGTTTGCGCAGAAGTAATAGAATTGCGGTTGTTTTATAATGGTTAGTGGTTAGTGTAAAAAAATAATTGCATTTTTTAAGACATTTTATGCTTGTTTTGGCATCATTTTATGCATCTCTAAAACTTTTCTGCTTATTTTCGTTATTTTTTAACATTTTGATTATTAGTAAAATGATTTTCAAAAAACAAGTTTTGAATTGAAAATAATTTATTTTTGCCGCACCAAAATCAATTAAGAATTAAGAATTAAAAATTAAGAGAATTAATCTATTTACCTTTTACCTTTAACCCTTTACCTTTTACCTTTAACCTTTATCCTTTAACAAGAAATAATATGAAAAAAAAAGAAGAACTAACTTGGGCTGACATCAAAGAGATGTTTGCTGAAACCGATAAAAAATTCGATCGTCTCGAAATAATGATTGATAAAACTCGAGAACAGATTGGAGGTATTTCAAGAAGCAACGGCGAGTTTTGCGAAGAATACTTTATCAACTGCTTTAAGGAAAACCCAATTTTTATGGGGGAAAAATATGACCGTGTGTTAGAATATGTAAGACCCTATCCCAATGCCGTGATTGATGATGAATACGATTTGGTGCTTCATAATGGCACAACCGTTGTTCTTATTGAAATGAAATACAAAGCCGCTATGACTGATATTGGAAAAATGTTTTCCAAATTAGAATCCTATCGCGCTAATTATCCAATGAATAAGAATTACAAAATATATCTGTGTTTGGCATCATTCCGTTTCTCAAAAAATATTCGGGAAAAAGCCGATGAAAAAGGTATCGTCCTTATTCAACAAAAAGGAGACAAAAATGAAGTGATTACCAAAAACATTAAAACGTGGTAGTGATTAGATGATAAGATGATTAGATGATTGAAAATAATATCTAATATCTAATATCTAAAATCTAATATCTTTTTGTATAGATCTAAAATAAAATCCCGGACTTAACCCCGTAATATTTTTAAACGCTTGCCGAAATGCGTTGGGCGACTTAAAACCTACGGTGTTCGCCACAGCCTCTATCGTATATTTTCCCGCTTCGGGCGAAGACAGTAACTTTTGCGCTTCTTTAATACGATAACTGTTTAACAACATCCGAAAATTCTTCTTAAAAGTGGTGTTAATAATTTGAGAAACAGCAACGTGATTGCATTGCAGCAACACAGACAACTTGGCTAATGAAAATTCACTGTCGAAAATTATGGAACTATCTTCCATAATAAGTAACATATTTTCAACTATTTCACGCTGTTTTTCACCATTAAATGTAACGTTTTTGTATTTCTCGGTTTTCTTTTCCGGCACATTTTTAGTCAATTCAATAATTTCTATATGCTTTTCAAACAATATTTTATAAGCATTATTGAGCTTGCGTTTTTGTGCATAAATAATGCCTAACACAACACTCACTAATAATAGAACTATTAAAATAATACACTGAATAATTTTTTGATAATAGATAGTGCCTTCTTTAATTTGCTGTTCTATAAAAAGTTGCTCAATTTGTTGGTTGGTTTTGGAAATTTCGTACAAGCGTTGCAACTGATTGATATCGCCAAATATTTCCGTGCTAAAAATAGAATCTTTAAGTGTAACATATTTTTTCAAGTTTTCTAATGCGCTTTTTGTGCGCCCTTTGCTTTCCTCTATTTTTGAAATAGTAAGATAGTTGTCGGTTAATGTTTGTAAATAATTGTTTTCTATTGCTATAACATTCGACAAATGGATATAAAACAGTGCAGAATCTTTTTTTCCAGTTTCAAAAAACAGATTTCCCAAATTCGACAAACAACACATTTCATCATAGATGTCATTATTTTTTCTCGATTCTTTTAAAGAATATTGAAAATAAAAGTAAGCCGAATCGTATTGTTGTATTTCCTGATACATTGAGCCCATGCTGTTTAAAACAATATTGAGATGACTTTCTTTATGATATTTACAAATTTGCAGTGCTTTTTCCAAATAATAAAATGCGTTTTCAAAGTTTCCGTCCGATGCTTCAATAAATCCTAAATTGTTGTAAACCAAATCGAGAGAAAGCGTATCTTCACACAACATTATTGCCTTTTGGTAATACGTTTTGGCTACATCATACTGATTAAAATGGACGTAAATATTTCCCAAATTGTTAAATATTTTGGGCTGTGGCGAAATCATATTATATTTTTCGCATAGCAACAAAGCGTCAATCAAATATTTATAGGCACTGAAATAATCGCACATATCATCATAAATAAAAGCCGTACTGATATAGGAATAGATGATAATCTCTTGCCATTCTGTATCATTACTTTTTGCGGGCGCATTGATAATCAAGCCATAACAAAGCAACGCCGTATCTATGCTGTTCTTAAAAAGATAGTAATTGGCAGTATCGAAAAGTTGCTGCGTAGAAAGGCGTTGAAAATTAGAAAGTAAATCATTGTTGTTGGAAAAATCGGAGTTGCGTTTTTGTGCATATCCGAAGTTAAAAAAAACGAGAATTGCAAATAATAACAGGGGCAGTCGTTTCATTTTTAGATTTTTTAATGCGACTGCAAAAAAATAAAAGCCAACAGAAGAACAGATATTTTTTTACTTCAAAATCAGTGTTAGAATGTAAAAAAAACAGATATTTTTTGCATAATTTTTTTGCCTAAGATTTTTTTTTACTTTTTTAGTAAATATTATTAATGATAATCTGCGCCAATCTGTTAAATCTGTGTCATCTGTGTGCTAAATGCCAACGCAATAGGAAAAGGATACTTCTCCAAATCTTCCATAGAAACAATAAGCCAATTATTTTGTAATTCAGGAAAATATTCTTTAACCACATAAAATCGAATGCTTAAATGTTGGTGGGTGAGTTTATGTTTAACCTCTTTTAGAAAAACCACATTGTTGCTGAATTTTTTAACCGCAAAGGGAAACATAGATAATTTGTTATTGAATAAAACTTTGTGTGCCTTTGTGAAAATACTTTGTGAACTTTGTGGTAAAAGATTTTGACTTTTTTCACAACCCAATACTGTTTCAATCATTGGAAATTGGTACAAATTTTTCCAAATATCGTTGGCTGTGCGCTGTTCAATAATGGTTTTGCCCTCTTTAATGAAAATGAAATAATGGAAAAAACGCTCTTTAATTTTTATTTTGTTAGATTTAACGGGCAGCAAACTAACGTGTTGTTTTTCAAAAGCAATGCATTGATTAACAAACGGACAAACTTCACAGTTTGGATTTTTGGGCGTACATTGAATCGCGCCCATTTCCATAAGCGCCTGATTAAAAGTGCCCGGACTTTCTTTATCCATTAATTTCTCGCACAGTTGGGTAATGTTGCGTACTGTTTTTTGTTGCGCAATATCTTCATAAATGCCAAAAATTCTGGTAATAACGCGCAACACGTTGCCATCCACCGCAGGGTAGGGGAGGTTAAACGCAATGGAACCGATTGCCGCTGCCGTATAGTTGCCAATTCCTTTCAGTTTTTTAATTTCCAAATAATGATGCGGAAAAACACCATGATGATTTTGCATAATCTGTTGAGCGGCAGTGTGCATATTGCGTGCGCGGGAATAGTAGCCCAAGCCTTGCCATACGTGCAAAACATCCTGCAAATGCGCATTTGCCAACGATTTTACATCAGGAAAACGTTCAATAAATTTCAGATAATAATCCCACCCTTGATTGACTCGCGTTTGTTGCAAAATAATTTCGGAGACCCAAATCTTATAAGGATCTGTTTCGCCCCGCCAAGGCAAAGCGCGTTGGTTTTCTTCAAACCAATGGAGCAAAATTTTTGAAAAAGAGGAAGTTGTTATCAATTATTGGCTGTCAATAATTTGGAAAAGTTCGTCTAATCGTGGCGTTAAGATAATTTCGGTGCGGCGGTTTTTCGCACGTGCCTCTTTCGTATCTTCGGGTTCAATAGGCACATACTCGCTTCTCCCTGATGCCGAAATGCGCTGCGGATTAATGCCTTGGTTTTTCAATATTTCTTTTACTACTGCGGTGGCGCGCAAAACGCTCAAATCCCAATTATCTTTCACATTGCCGCTGCCTTTGTAAGGCACGTTATCGGTATGACCTTCAATTACTACGTTAATATTAGAGTCGTTGGCAAGCACTTTGCCCAATTCTGTTAATGCTTCTTTTCCTTTGCTGTCAATATCCCAACTACCTGAGGCAAAGAGCAGTTTTTCATCTAATGACACATATACTTTCCCATTTTTTTCATAAATGGTTAAGCCCATATCTTCAAAACCTTTCAACGCATTTGCCACTTTGTTTCTCAATGCTTTTACTTCAGCATCTTTTTGGTCTAAAATGCTTTGCAATTCATTTAAGCGCGCTTCTTTTTCTGCCAACAGTGCATTTTTCGAGATGTTTTGATCGGTAAAACTTCTCAGCAAGTCATCGTAATCGCTTTTGGTTTTATCCAAATTGCGCTCCACAATGCGAATGCGCCTGCCCATAGCGGCGGTGTCTTCTTTTAAAGTTTCAATTTGAATTTTCAACGAAGCCACTTCTGCTGTTAAATCTTTGGTTCTGTTTTCAAAATCAATTTTTTCGGAATTGGTAAAATTCAAATCGGTAGCACATTTTTGGTACTTGGCATCCAATTCTTTGTATTTACTTTTGGTAACGCAAGCGGTTGCAAAAAATGCAATGGCTAAAAGGATAAAGAGGAGGTGTTGTTTCATAATATAAGAGGTTAAGGGTTAAAAGGTTAAGAGGTTAAACATTAAATCTAATGTGTAGGATATCTCCGTCGTGCACCTGGTAGTTTTTTCCTTCCACAGCGAGTTTTCCGGCTTCTTTGCATTTTAGTTCTGAGCCCAGCGCTACGAGATCGTCGTATTTAATAACTTCTGCACGAATAAAACCGCGTTCCAAATCGCTGTGAATGGTGCCGGCAGCCTGCGGAGCCAACATTCCTTTTTTAATCGTCCACGCACGGTTTTCTTTTCCGCCAACGGTAAAGAACGAGATGAGGTTCAGCAGCTTGTAAGCGGCGCGAATCACTTTGCGCACGCCGGCTTCGGTTAACCCCACATCTTGCAAAAACATCATCCTTTCTTCTTCATCATCCAATTCGGCAATTTCAGATTCGATTTTTCCTGCAATGATAAGCATTTCGGCATTTTTATCTTTCAGGTATTCTTGCATTTGTTCCACATATTTGTTACCATTCACGGCATCTTCGTCGTTCACGTTGCACACAAACAGTTGTGGTTTTTCGGTAAGCAACAGCAGGTCGGCAACCACGGCACGTTCCTCAGGGCTAACCTCCAAGGTACTTACATTCTGAAAGTTTTCGATATGGTTTTTATATTTCAACAGTGTTTCAAAATCGTGTTTGGCACTTTTTTCGCCCACTTTGGCGGCTTTTTCCACCTTCACCATTTTGCGCTCAATCT
>Ga0082212_10006232_pt1 | contig 16084 bp, 13 predicted proteins | sample TergutNt197P3_FD_71548 | JGI IMG/M metagenome (GOLD analysis project Ga0082212, IMG submission 71548) | Neocapritermes taracua P3 segment gut microbial communities from Petit-Saut dam, French Guiana - Nt197 P3 | ecosystem: Host-associated > Arthropoda: Insects > Digestive system > Gut ... | reverse complement strand
GATTATCTCGCCTCGGGCGAATATCAGGCGCGCACTTCGCAGGCGACCATTTCCAACGCGATGGACGTGGGCGCGCCCAGCAACTTTGAGCGCATGGCGGCGCATTTTTCCTGGGAAGAAATGCGGCGGATCGTCCTCGGAGTTTCCGTTTCGGATGATGAAACCAGAGAAACCATCGCGCGAGTGCATAACGAAGCGGGCTATTTTCTTGATCCGCACAGCGCCGTCGGCTGGAAGGGCGTGGACAAACTCCAGGCGGAAAACAAGATTCCTTCGGGCGCGGTAGCAGTGCTTTCCACGGCGCACCCCGCGAAATTTTCCGAAACCGTCGAGCCGCTGGTCGGCCCCGCGCCGGTTCCCGCCTCTCTTGAGCGGGCAATGCGCCGAAGCGTCAGTTCTCAAACGATCCCCGCCGAAGAATCCGCACTGATTGAGGTTCTATGTCAATAATGAAAAAATGTCCGTGCGGTACGGGGCGCGCCTACAGCGAATGCTGCGAGCCGTACATTACCGGCAAGGCGCAAGCGCCGACCGCCGAAGCCCTTATGCGCAGCCGCTACAGCGCCTATGTCGAACACGCGATTGATTACATCATCAACACCTGCGTCCGCAAGGGCAAGGACGACATCGACTACCAATCGACAAAGGACTGGAGCGAAAAATCCACCTGGCTGGGACTGAACATTATTTCCTGCGAAAAAGGCAGTGCCGCCGACACCGAGGGAACCGTCGAATTCCAGGCCTCATACGAAAGCGACGGCCTGAAAGATCTGCACCACGAAAGGGCACAATTCAAAAAAGGTTCAGGCGGTGAATGGCTCTACGATGAGGGGCATGTTATCCCCAAAACCATTATCCGCGCAGCGCCAAAGACAGGCCGCAACGATCCCTGCCCCTGCGGTTCGGGCAAAAAGTATAAGCACTGCTGTTACGGGAAGTAACATTATGCATTTATCTGCCGTTCAGTTTGACTCGGTTTCATTTGCCTATGGTGACACGCCGATTCTGGAAAACGCTTCTTTTCACATTCACCGCGGGGAATTTGCCGCACTGGTCGGCCCCAACGGTTCGGGAAAAACCACCGTACTCAAACTAATTCTCGGCCTGGAACAGCCCGCCTCGGGGCAAATAACGCTTTTCGGCGGCATCCACGCGGGGGCGAAGCGTGACAAAATCGGCTATGTAAGCCAGCAGCTTCCCGCCGACAGTTCCTTTCCGGTTTCGGTGCGCGATGTCATTCGAATGGGGCTGCTGTGCCCGTCACAGCGGTACAGCACGGGGGCGCGCTTCTCGGCAGACGAAGCGATGAAACAGGCGGGTATAAGCGACATCGCGGCGATGCAGTGGGGTGCTCTTTCCGGCGGCCAGAAGCGGCGGGTACTGGTTGCCCGGGCGCTCGCGGCGCAGGGCGAACTTTTAATTCTCGACGAGCCGGCCGCCAATATGGACGCGCAAAGCGAGGCGCGGCTTTTTGAAACACTGGGAAAATTGAAGGGCAATACCACTGTCCTTATCGTTACCCACGACATGGACTATGTCTCCGCGCTGACCGACCGCGTTTTTTGCATGGGAGACTCGCATCAGCACCGCGGCATTGTGCAGCACCGCACGGAGGCGGCGGCAGAGGACAGCGCCCACCGGGGAGAGGCCGGATTGCAAAGGGTGCTGCACGGGGAAAACATTCCCGGCGACAAATGTTGCACACCATGAATTTTTTTGACATATTGTTCAGTGCGGATTTTCCCTTTCTCAGAAACGCCCTGTTTGCTGGCCTGCTTTCGTCGGTACTGTTCGGAACCATCGGTGCGGTGGTAACGGTACGGCGCATTGTGAGCCTTGCCGGCGCGGTTTCCCACGCAGTGCTGGGCGGTATCGGCCTTGCCCTGTACCTGTCCGCAGCGGGGATCATCCCGGGACTGCCGCCCATTGCCGGGGCGCTGGTCTTTGCAATCCTTTCCGCCGTGATCATCGGCCTGGTATCGCTGCGGGCAAAGCAGCGCGAGGACACGGCAATCAGCGCGATATGGGCGATCGGCATGAGCCTGGGGGTGCTGTTCATGGCGAAGACGCCGGGTTACACCGACCCTGCTACATGGCTTTTTGGCAACATCCTCCTTGTTTCAAACCGCGACCTCCTGTTGCTGGCGATTCTTGATGTCCTCGTGCTGTTTTTGGCATGGCGCTTTTACGCCCAGATTGAGGCGGCCTCTTTTGACGAGGAATTTGCCCGCATCCGCGGTGTCCGCCTGGACGCGCTGTTTATGGCGCTATTGGCAATCACCGCCGTCGCCATCGTTCTTTTGCAAACCTTTGTCGGCATTATCATGGTGATCGCCATGCTCGCCCTGCCCTCTGGCTGCGCCGGCGTTTTTTCCCGCAGCCTCGGCGGCATGATGCTGCTTAGCTGTATTTTTTCGGCGGTGTTTTCAGTCTGCGGTGTTGCCGCCGGCTGGGTCTTTGACCTTCCCGTCGGCGCGATAACGGTCATCATCGCCGGCGCGGTGTTTTTGGCAATATCGGCATTACGAATAACAAGGAGGATGTAATGGCAAAAGATGCAATTATTCTTTTGGCGGATGGATTCGAGGAAATCGAAGCAATCACACCAATCGATTATCTGCGGCGCGCGGGGATAACGGTAACAATCGCCGCTATTGGCGGCAGCCTCGCCGTTAAGGGCGCGCGGGGCATAACGGTGAACACCGATGCCGCGCTCAGGGAACTGGCAAAGCAGGGGACTGCAGCTTCCTGTGACGCTATTGTCATCCCCGGCGGAATGCCCGGCGCTGCAAACATTGCCGCGTCACAGGAGGCAGGGGCGCTGATTAAACAAATGGCCGCCGCCGGAAAACTCGTTTGCGCCATCTGCGCCGCTCCGGCAGTGGTTCTTGCCCCGATGGGCCTGCTTGCCGGTAAAACATTTACCTGCTATCCCGGCATGGAAGAAAAGGTGCAGGGCGGCAAATGGACGGACGAAAGCGTGGCAATTGACGGCAACATTATTACCAGCCGCGCCGCGGGAACCGCAGGTAAATTCGCCGCCGCGATAATCACCCGGCTTCTCGGCGAGGCAGAGGGGAACAAGGTCGCACAGTCTGTGCTGTTAGATTATGCCGTGTGAATTACTGGCCCCCGCAGGATCGCCGGAAGCGCTGGACGCCGCAATCGGAGAAGGAGCGGATGCGGTCTATCTGGGACTGAAGAACTTCAACGCCCGGATGAGAAGCGTCAATTTTACCTACCCCCAGTTTGAAGCCGCCCTGCGTTCGCTCAGGCGCATGGGAAAAAAATGCTACGTTACCGTTAACACGGTTTTTGAACAGCGCGAGGCCGACCGGGTATACCAACTGCTCAAATACCTTTCCGTTGTTGGTCCCGATGCGCTGATTGTGCAGGATTTCGGCGTTCTTTCGATGGCCCGTTCGGAATTCCCCAGGCTGAAGCTCCACGCCTCCACCCAGATGAACATCGCTTCCGGCAGAGGAGTAAACGCCCTTTCACGGCACGGCGTTTCCAGAGTGGTGCTGTCCCGGGAACTCAGCCTGGATGAGCTCAAGTCGATGCGATCCGGGACAAACATGGAACTGGAGGTTTTTGTCCACGGCGCCCTCTGCGTCAGCGCTTCCGGACTGTGCCTCTTTTCCAGTTATCTGGGCGGCAAGTCCGCCAACCGGGGAATGTGTACCCAGGCCTGCCGCCGTCTGTATAACTGCGACGGCACCGCGCCGAACGACAGCGGCTATTTTTTCAGCCCCGCCGACTTGCAGCTTCTGGAACAACTGCCCGCCCTTGCCGCAGCGGGAATAAACGCCTTCAAAATCGAAGGGCGCATGAAAAGCGCCGATTATGTCGGCGCGGTAGTTTCGGCCTACCGGCTTGTCCTGGACGCGATCAACGCGGGCGGTGAAGAAAACATACAACAGTGTGTAGAAAAAGGAAAAAATATCCTTCAAAGTGATTTTGCCCGCAGCAAAACCCAATTTTATTTTGATGCCGGCGGCGGAAAAAAAACCCTTGACTGGCTGAATCCCGCCCAGGACGGCGGCACGGGAATAAGCCTGGGACAGATTCAAAAAACTCAAGGGGCAGGCGCGGACAGGCGGGCACTTGTCTGCCGGGGCACCTCCGCAGGCGGCTCTGGCGGCGGTGCGGCACATGCGTCCGCTGCGGGAATAACACCTGCCGCCGGGGATTCAATCCGCCTGCACCGCAGCGACGATTCCGGGAGGGTGTCGCACAAACTCAGCTATGCCGCCGCGGCAAATTCCGCCGAAACCGGCGGCGAAGCAGCCGGAGGCTGTTTTTGGCTTTCCATTCCCGATGGCTTTGGCAAAGGCGATTATGTTTACCTTATCCAGACCAGGGCAATGTCCAGGCGCTATCGCCCGGTAATTACGCATGACGGATCAAAAGGCAGCCGTTCGCCGGGCTTTGACAAAGCACCGCTGCCCGGCATTGCCGCGCCGCAAAAAGAGAAGGCCGCTCAAAAATCCCGAAAAAGGGACAAAGACACCGTTTTTCCCGAAGGACTATACGTCGCTGTTTCAAACATCAACGATCTGTACATTGTGCAATCATCGCGGCCCACGAGAGTGATGCTCAATCTTACCCGCAAAACCGCTCAATACCTCCTGGACGAAGACAGGCCGCCTTTGCCTTTCAAGCCTGCTGAAATAATCATCGTACTTGATCCGTATTTTCCACAAGCTGCCGAAGAACCGCTTCTCGATAGGATCGGGAGGCTTGTTGATTTGGGTTACCGGCAGTTTATGGCAAACAACCTTGGCCATTTTTCCCTTTTTCGCAGCTTTGACCAGAAACCAGGGATTATTGCCGGTCCCTGGCTGTATATGTTCAACAGCTGGGCGCTTTCATTCATTGCATCAACAGGGGCGGACGGTTTTGTTTCACCGCTTGAAAATAACCGGCAGAATCTGGAACGAACATGGCCGCAGACTTCCGGCATATCGCGTTCATCGGTCTTTGTTCCGGTTTTTGCCTGGCCGTCTTTGTTCCGTATCCGCGCCGATCTGTCGGCAGCATACGACTTCGGCACATTCTCCGACAACCGCGATGAAATCTTTTCCCTTGTTACAGATCCCGACGGATCGACGGTCATTCCCCAAAAACCATTTGCGATAACCGACAAAATTTCCTTTCTCAAAGAGGCGGGCTTCCGGCGCTTTATCATAGACCTTGGAGGCCCGCCCCTGAAAAAAAAGGATTACCGGGATCTGATGCGCGCGGCAGAAAGCGGCGCACCATTACCCCATATAAGCCGTTTCAACTGGAAAGACGGCTTTTACTCAAAGGAAAATACAAAAGAGTCAACGAATTACGCGAATATAAACGAATGAAGAAGAAAAGCCAAAGAGCATTACGATAATTCGCATCGTACCGTGGGTACGCCATTCGCGCCATTCGTTGATCAGAATCCGTAAAATTAAAAAGTCACCTCTGCCAGGGCGTCTTCCGTAACGGGAATGCCTTCGTTTTCCTCGAATTCGGCATCATCTGGAATGTCCTGAGCCTGCTGTGCGGCCTGTTCGGCTGCCGATGCCCTTTCACTCCCGCTTTCCTTTCTGAATTCCGGGCGGAATTCAACGTGTTCCGCGACAATGGTGATCCGCGAACGGGGTTTACCGTCGTTGCCGGTCCACCTGTCCTGTTTCAGGCGTCCGACCACCCGTACACCCCTGCCCTTTCTCCCCAAATTGTTGCAGGCCTCCGCCAATTTCGCCCATGTTTCAACCTCGAAGAATGAAACTTCCTTTTCCAAACCGGAATCTTGCCTGAAGAAACGGTTGGAGGCCAGGCTGAAAGTACAGACCGGTGTTCCTTTGGGAGTGGAGCGGAACATTGGGTCCCTCGCCAGGTTTCCTTCGATGAGGATGCTGTTCAAATTGTTCATAAATCGCCTCCATAGTGGCATAATCCGGCCGCATACAGCCGCCGTTCATGGACAGCGCCCAACCCGGTTCAACGAACAGGGCCGGGCAATTCTGTTTCTGATACCCTATTTATGCGGCGATGTATCAAAATGCTTTACTAACGGGAAAAAATTTATATGCGTTTGGTCGATAGCAGCTTGATCATATACAGCTCCATATAGAGCTGCAGTGCTTTTTGTTCCTTTAATGTCCGCAGGGCGGCATTGCGCGAAATCATCATTTCGACTATTTCCCGCAAGCCGTCGCGGCTTACCCGCTTCAGTTTGTAAACTCTCATGGTATTGCGCAGATTGTCCCGCAAAAGAACATGCACATCATTTACCAGGTTTTCGCGGGCATCCGGGTCAAGAAGGTGTACCCAGCGCTCCTCAAGTTCGTCAAGATAACCATCAAGTGTTTTGCCGGGCGGTACAAGGGACGACTCAATCTGGGTGACGCTTTTTTGAAATTCGGTTCCTTCCTTTTTGGTACCAGGAATTTCATCATCGGCATCCTCCCACCTGGCCGCCCGTTTCCTTGCCCTGAGTCGTTTGAAAAAACCAATGATTGCAACCAGAATGGGAACAGAGTACCAGAATGGAAGCTTGAGCTTAACATCGGAAAGCAGCAGCCGGCGATCCAATCCGTAGAGGACACTGTAGGGAAGCAATTTACCGTCCCTGAATAACTGATGGGCAGTACCCTGTCCCCGGTTTATTTCCTCATAAGTCAGGAAAAGCTTTGGATCCGCAAGCATTGCCGGAAGATCAGGAAAGACAGCTTTGGTCTGTTTTTCCAGGCATTTTTCAAAATCCGCGTCTTTTTCCATTGAGGGTTCTTTTGAATAATCCTTCAGCAATCTGGACCAGTTATTGGATATCTCTGCTTTTACGCGCTGCTGGGCTTCCTGCAGCATCTTTATACAAACAGGAACATAGCGATCTTTTTTTACAAACCAGCGTTCGCCCTTGGTTGCGCCCTGTATTACCAGCCATCGGGGAAGAAGCCCGTCCCTGCTCTCGGTAATTGCCTCCTGGATGTACTCTTCCAGTTTCCGCGGAGAATAAATATCCACCAGGGAAATTCCCTTGTCGTTTTTAAAACCGACAATTTCATCCAGCGTGAAACGCCAGGGCTTTTTATCCAGCCGCGCTTCCAGATTCATAAAGGCGGCGTCAACCTCCCGTTTTTTTGCCGCCCTGGCGCGGTAATATCCGCTGCATATCTCAACCACGCAGACGGCCTGCAGCGCCGCCACGTCATCGTTGAGGATCTCGTTTTTCTTGCTGATATCATTTTTTACCAGCGGGCAAAAATAACTCCAAAAAAGATAGGGGAAGTCGGCGGATCGTTCCATTTCGTTTACGCAGTCCAGAGGGCGTATCATAACCCGCTCAACGATGTCCTTCAGCATCTTTTCCCTGCCCGGCAGCTGTCCAATAAGTTTGTTAAGCACAAAATCCCTGTTGTTGCGGGTATGGAGATAGCTGCGAATCTTCAGGAGAGCCATCTCCATAAGCCTGCGGGGGAGCATCGACGCCAGCATCAGCGCGTTACCGCAGTTATGGGGAAATTGGAGGTTGATAATTTCCCCGGGATCAACCCCGTCGCCTTTCTGATCATCAAAGAAAGGACCCATATCGGAATTCAACAGAACTGTCCGCGCAAAGCCGCCGGGCATTCGAAGTTTAAGGGTTTGTTCGTTAAGAAACGGGGAATCTGCCAAAGCGTCAATATCTTTGTAAGCGCCGGCGATTAGGTCGCGGCAGGCAGCCGGCACAAAAATGCGCCCACCCTTGGAACTCGCAAGGACTATACATTTACCGCTTTCCGTCAGGGCCAGAATTTCCGCATTGAACTTCCCCTCGGCGTTATCTTCCCACTGCTTCCATTCGGGCTCCTGGACTGCTTTCTTCGCGGCAAATTTTCCTACATAGTCAAGGAATTCTCCTATGCTGAAGGACGGGGATCTGATTCTTGCAGAAAAAACTTTCAGCAGATAAAACAAATCCATTTGGGGCCGGGGCATACTAGATTATTATCACATTTTTGAAAAAAAAGAAAGAGTATGCCGGCCTCATTTCGGCTTAATCGACAGAGTAACAAAAACGGCAGCGCTGGTGACAAACGCCAAAACGCCGCCAAAGAGGAAGGGCGCGGAGGGCCCCAGCCGCTCCCACAAAAAGCCGGCAATGATCGAAGCGGGCAGAAGGCCGATACCCACAATGGCGGCATGCAGTCCCAGAGCGCCGGCCTTGTGTTCCTCCGGCACGATATCTACAATCAGCGCCCGCTCAACCCCGGCGGTCATGGCCGTGTAAAAGCCATAGATGACAAACAGGGCGATAAAGGCGGCGCTGTTTGCAAGCAGCGCGATGCCCAGATACACAAGACCGTAGAGGAAGTAGCCGGCACAGAGCAGGTTTTTTCTGCCGAATTTGTCGGAGAGCATTCCGGCGGGGTACGAAAGCAGAGAACCGGTCATATTGTAGAGAAAGTACAAAAGGATTACATTTGTTCTTGAAAAACCGGCGTCCAGAGCGCGCAAAATAATAAAGGCGTTAGACGAATTTCCCAGGGTAAACAGGAAAATAAAAACCAAAAACAGTTTTAGCCTGATATTAAGATTTTTCCAGTTAAATGCGACTGTCTTGCCGGTATGCCCGGTTTTTCTGTCTTTGACAAAGCCAAGAACAGTCAGCCCGATTAAGGCCGGAACCATGGAAACAACAAAAATCGTCCGGTAAGAATCGTGGCCGGAAAAAACAAATCCGGAAAGGATTAACCACGCAAAAAGGATGCCAATCGCCGTACCCAAAAGATCCAGCCCCTTGTGCAGACCGAAGGCTTTTCCCCTGTCGGCCATGCCGGCGGACTCGGCGACAAGCGCGTCGCGGGGGGCGGTGCGGATTCCCTTGCCAAAGCGGTCGATAATCCGGGCAAGCAGTACGCCGGCCCAGCTTGCCGCACAAAGTATAATGATCTTATTCGCAAGTGATGACGCATAACCGGCAAAGGCCAGCCGCTTTTTATGACCGTACCGGTCGGCGATAATCCCCGAAAAAAGCTTGACGATGCTGGCAAGGCTTTCGGCAATACCCTCGATTATGCCGATAATCGCCGGCCCCGCCCCCATCACCGCCGAGAGATATAAAGGAAGGATCGGGTACACCATCTCGGTGCTGATGTCGGTAAAAAGGCTCACCAGCCCCAAGAGAACTACATTTGACATTCTCGCTCCAGTTTTGTACTATCAAAGTATACCAATAATTCACTTTTTCATAGGGAGACCTTATGGCACACCACCAATTCCAGACCGAAGTAAGCCGCCTTTTGCACCTTATTATCCACTCGCTGTACTCCAACCGGGAGATTTTCCTGCGGGAACTGGTTTCCAACGCTTCAGACGCGCTGGACAAGCTCAAATACCTGACCGTCGCCGACGACGCTTACAAATCGATCAACTTTGACCCCAGAATCGACATTTCCTTCAATAAAGAAGCGAAAACCCTCACCGTATCCGACAACGGTATCGGCATGAACGAGGCCGACCTTATCGATTCGCTGGGAACCATCGCCCGCTCCGGTACACGGGCTTTTCTGGAAAAACTGGCCGAGGACGCGAAAAAAGATTCCAACCTTATCGGCCAGTTCGGGGTTGGCTTTTACTCGGCCTTTATGGTCGCCGAAAAAATCGAGGTAATCAGCCGCAAGGCTGCCGAAGAAGCCGCATGGAAATGGTCGAGCGACGGCGGTGAAAGTTTTGATATTGATTCTGACAACCGGGACAGCCAGGGCACGACCGTAATCCTCCACCTCAGCGAAGAAGGAACCGAGTACGCCAACCGCTGGTCTATCGAAGACATCATTAAGCGTTATTCCAACCACGTCGCCTTTCCCATCTACCTGACCTACGACGAAAAAGAATGGGACGACAAAGGAAACGAAAAGGGCAGCAAAATAAAAACCGACCGCATCAATTCCGGCACTGCCCTGTGGCGGCGTGCAAAATCGGAACTCAAAAATGAAGACTACACGGAGTTTTACAAGAGCCTAAGCTCACAGCTTGGTCACGACAGCGAAGACCCCCTGCACTACATTCATACCAAAGCGGAAGGATCGCTGGAATATTCGACATTGTTCTATATTCCCAAAAAGGCGCCGTTCGATCTGTACAATGTCGATTACAAGCCCGGCGTAAAACTCTACGTTAAACGGGTGTTTATTACCGATGACGACAAGGAACTGATGCCGACCTGGCTGCGCTTTGTACGCGGCGTTATCGATTCGGAGGATCTGCCCCTGAACGTCAGCCGCGAGATTTTGCAGCAGAACAAAATCCTCGTTAACATCAAAAACGCCTCGGTAAAAAAACTCCTTTCCGAATTCAAACAAATGGCAGACAACGCCGTCTCCGGCGGGGATGAGGCAAAAGAAACATGGGAAACGTTTGTCGGCCAGTTCAACCGTCCGCTCAAGGAAGGGCTGTATCAGGACTTCGCCAACCGCGAGGCAATTCAGGAACTGGTGCGCTTCAAAAGCACCGCCGCCGAAGGCTGGACCAGCTTTGCCGACTACATTTCCCGCATGAAAAGCGAGCAGAAGCACATCTACTACATTACCGGCGGCGACGAGAAAACCCTGCGCGCCTCGCCGCTGCTGGAAGCCTACCGCGCGAAGGAAATTGAAGTCCTGATCATGGACGATGAGATCGACGACATCGTGATTCCCACTTTGCACAGTTACCGCAAAGAAATCCCGGGTGCGGACGGCAAGACCGAAAGCCAAACATGGGAACTCAAGGCGGTTAACCGCTCCGGCGCCGATGAAGAGTTAGGCGAAAAAAAAGACAAGGCCGCCGAGAAAGAGGCCAAGCCCGTTATCGAAAAAATAAAAAAAGCCCTCGGCGAGCGGGTAAAAGACGTAAAACTTTCGCGCCGGCTCCACGATTCGCCGTCCTGCATTGTCGCCGATGAAAACGATCCTTCCATCCAGATGGCGCAAATGCTCAAGGCAATGGGACAGACATCCATGCCCGACATCAAGCCGATTTTGGAAGTCAACGGCGATCATCCCATTGTCACCGCCCTTAAAGATATTGACGACGAGGAACGCATCGCCGACACCGCCTCGGTACTGCTTGATCAGGCGCTGCTGGTGGAAGGGATAAAACTTGTTGACCCTGCGGATTTCGTCAAGAGATTAAACCGGCTTTTGGCGGGGTAATTACAACAGGATCAATGAATGACGCGAATGGCGTGCCTCCGCGTGAGCTATTTGGAAGAAAGCGCCCGCATCGCGTTTAACACTGCAATCAATGCCACGCCCACATCGGCGAATACCGCCTCCCGCATGGTGGCAATCCCCAGCGCGCCCAGGACGAGAACCAATACCTTTACTCCCAAAGCAAAAACAATGTTCTGCCAGACTATGCCCCTTGTTTTCCTGGCGATTACAAGGGCGCTTGCCAGTTTAAGCGGCTCGTCGGTCATCAGCACAATGTCGGCGGCCTCAATCGCCGCATCCGAGCCAAGACCGCCCATCGCAATGCCGATGTCGCTGCGGGCAAGGGCGGGGGCGTCGTTGATCCCGTCTCCGACAAAGGCCAGCTTCTTTCCGGCGGCGGTCTCTTTCTGCAGCGCCTCAAGCCGCTCAACCTTATGATGGGGAAGCAGTTCCGCGCTTACCTCGTCCAGGCCGAGTTCCGCGCCGATTTGTTCCGCAGCCGAGCGTATGTCGCCGGAAAGCATAACACAGCGGCGCACCCCTGCCCTTCTCAGCTCCGCCACCGCCTGCTTGCTGTCCGGCTTTAACTCATCGGCAACGGCCACACAGCCGGCATATACGCCGTCCAGCGCGATATGTACAATAGTTCCCACCATCGCCGCGTCCGTTACGGGCAGCGCAATACCGCTGCTTTCCATGAAGCGGGCGTTTCCCGCCAGCACCGTCCTGCCTTTTACCGCGGCGCGTACCCCCTTGCCGGCGATCTCGCCGCAGGAGCTGATGTCGGCGGGAATAATGGGCTTGCCATAAGCGCGTAAAATCGACTGCGCGATGGGATGATTGGAACCGCTCTCGGCGGCGGCGGCATAGTACAAAAGTTCATCGCGGCCAATGCCGTTTTCACAGCGGATTTCTGTGACCGAAAAAATCCCCTTGGTCAGGGTTCCTGTTTTGTCAAAGACCACGGTTTCGACATCGTTCAGCGCAGAAAGGTAATTGCTCCCTTTAACGAGTATCCCCTTCCGCGATGCGCCGCCAATGCCGCCGAAAAAACTTAGCGGTATGGAGATGACCAGGGCGCAGGGGCAGGATGCCACCAGAAAAACCAGCGCCCGTTTGAGCCAGTGGGTAAATTCCGCGCCGGTAACCAGAAGCGGCGGCAGAAAAGCAAGGGCAAGCGCAGCAAACACTACGGCAGGAGTGTACCAACGGGCAAAACGGGTAATAAAATTTTCAACGGGCGCTTTTCTGTTTCCGGCATTTTGCACCAGTTCAAGAATTTTTGATGCCGCCGAATCGCCGAATTCCCTGGTTACGGTAATCGTCAATAGGCCGTTGATGTTAACCGAACCGGAGAACACCTCGCTGCCCGGCTCAACATCGCGGGGCATGGCTTCGCCGGTCAGCGCCGAGGTATCCAGCGCGGAAGAACCTTCGGCGACAATTCCGTCCAGGGGGATTCTTTCGCCGGGCTTAACCACGATAATGTCGCCGGGTTTAACCTCGGCGGGGCTGACCCGCTCAATCTCGCCGCCGTGTTTAAGGTTTGCAAAATCGGGGCGCAGGTCCATCAGCGAAGAAATGGAGCGAATTGAGCGGTTAACGGCAATTTCCTGAAACAGTTCGCCGATACGGTAAAAGAGCATGACCGCCGCCGCTTCGGGATACTCGCCTATAACAAATGCCCCCACTGTGGCGAGACTCATCAAAAAATGTTCGTCAAAGATAATACCCCTGGCGATATTGGCAACTGCCCGCAGGATTATCTTTCCGCCGATCAATAGCCATGACGCAAGGAAAATCGCAAGGGTAAAGGCGGAGTTCGACGCAAAAATCAGCCCCGCGGCAAACAGGGCTATACCCACACCCATGCAAATCTTGTCAATATGATCTTTCATCGCCTATGCTCCGATAAATGGATAAGTGCCATTTTGAAGATACCGGCGACATGATCATCGTCCAGCGAATAATATACCACTTTTCCTTCACGCCGGTATTTTACCAGCCTTGTCTGCCGCAGCGCCCGAAGCTGGTGAGAAATCGCCGACTTGCTCATCCCCAACAGGAAGGCAATATCGCAGACACACATCGGCGAATGTAACAGGGCACTGATTATCCGCACTCTGGTAGAATCGCCGAAAACCTTAAACAGTTCGGCAATCTCAAAGAGATCGTTTTCTTTCGGCAGCCGCCTTTTAACCTTTCTAACGATATCCTCATGTATTACGGTACAGGTACATTTATCAGCTGCCGCGCCGCGTCTTGCCATTTTCTCCTCCTTCCGCTTTTCGGTTACTTATATGTATAGTTGAATAGTTATTCATATATAAATATATCACCATTCCATTGCCCTGTCAAGCGAAATTCTGCAAAAACTCCACCCGAAATGGCCAAACTTGACCTACACAGTACAGGAACAGGTCAACAAGGGGAGGGGCGGCGGACGCCAAAAAAAATTCTGGAACTCCCCGCAGTAATAGACCTGTAAATAAAATCAAAAACTAGGGCTAGAATAATGGCCTGACCACTTAATGATGGTGGCTATGGATAGTTTCTCTTAGCTGGAGACATTAAGTGGTCGGGGGCTGTGGAGGCGGACTCCTCCAGTTTTTTTGGCGTCCGCCGCCCCTCCCCTTGTTGGGTTTTTTAAATAATTGCGGGGCAAGTTTGGGTGTTGATTATTCTTGCGTACCGGCCTATTTTTACCTATGGCAGATTTAAGGCCCATTGGAACCGCTCTTTGTATATACGAGGGCTTGCGGGTTATTTTTCTGGCGGGGGCTTTCCTGGTATTGCAGCCGGAGGGGAGCGCTGCCTTTCCCTGGATTGCCGCGATAACGCCGGGGGCATTGTTTTTCCTAATGGCGCTGTTTTGGCGGCTGGATATGTCCCGATACGGAGTTTATGGCCCGCTCTACCTGGCAGGAAAAAGAATCAGTGTAATCACGACGATGTTATGGCATTTTTTCATAAAAAACGATACGATACAGGAAATGCCCCTTGAGGGTCCGGCCTTTTTTATTATGCCGGGGATTGCTGTATTTTTCATGGTGGGAGATATGATCTCGGCATGGCAGGCTGCAAGGCTGACAAAAACATGAGGGTGTGGAGGTAAAAAGTGCGTATTATTCCGATAGCAAGCGGGAAAGGCGGGGTTGGCAAATCGCTGGTCGCGGCAAATCTCGGGGTGGCACTTGCCCAGGCGGGACAGCGGGTAGTCGTTGCCGATCTCGATTTGGGCGCGTCAAATCTTCATCTAGTACTGGGGCATCACGCACCGCAGCTGGGGATTGGCACTTTTCTCAATAATACAAAATCCAGATTTACCGATGTTATCGTCGATACCGACGTACGGGGGCTCCGCTTCATTCCCGGCGACACGGAAATTCCCGGGACGGCAAACCTAAAGTCCGTTCAGCTAAAAGCCCTGGTAAAGGAGCTTGTCGCCCTGCAGAACGGAACCGACATACTGATACTCGATTTGGGCGCGGGAACCCACCAGTCCATCCTCGACTTTTTCCTTATTTCTCCCCAGGGCATAGTCGTTTCCGCCCCGGCAGTCACCGCCGTGCTTAACGCCTATGTTTTCCTGAAAAACACCGTGTTCCGTCTCATGTTCAACTCGTTCCCCAAAAATTCAAAGGCGCGCAAGTATATCGAAAAAATCCAGGGGGACAGTTCCGGTCCGCAAAAAATGTACATCCCCAAGATACTGCCGGAAATCCAGAGGATCGACAGTAATTCGTATAACACTTTTATTAACAGGCTGGAGCGCCTGCATCCAAGACTCATCATGAACATGGTGGACGATCCGGCAGACGCCGATGTGGCGATGAAGATACGCCGCTCCTGTGAAGAATACCTCGATCTGAAAATCGAGCACCTTGGCGTAATTTACCGCGACATCGTACAGGACAAGGCCCTCGCCTCGCGCCTGCCCATAACCATTTACAAGCCGCAGTCCATGCTTTCGCAGGCAGTCTACCGCATCGCCGACAAAATTCTGCAAAGCAAGGAAGATGACATTCTGCCCACCGAGCAGCAGATTGAGGAAAGTTTTCAGGAGGCGGGGCTTGAAGCGGGAATCGATTTTGACAGCAAGATGGAATACATCGAAGACCTTTTGCACACCGGCGCGCTCAGCCCCGGCGATCTGGTCGAAACGGTAAAATCCCAGCAGCTTGAAATATCAAAACTCAGAAAGGAAAATAATTTTATCAAGATGAAGCTAACAAAAGCATTTGAACAGGGCTTTAAGGCTTAGGTTTCTTTCGCAGTCTCGGCAGCCGGAGCAGTAACAGTTGCCGCGGCGGCTGCCGAAGCGGCCGCTTTCGCGCTTTTCTTGACGATAAGTTCCTTGATCTTCGCCGCTTTGCCGATCTTTCCGCGGATATAGTACAGCTTGGCGCGGCGCACCCTGCCGGGACGCATCACTTCAACCTTGGCAATACGGGGTGAATGCAGGGGGAATACCCGCTCCACGCCGACGCCGTAGGAATTTTTCCGCACAGTAAACGTTTTGCCCACCTGCGCGTTCTTCATGGCGATAACCAGGCCTTCGTACACCTGAATCCGCTCGTTCTTGCCTTCAACGATCTTGAAATGCACCTTAACCGTATCCCCGACCTTGAAGTTGCCGGGATTTGATTTCATCTGCGCGGCGTTAATCGCCCTGATTTCGTTCATGTTCCATATCCTCAATTATATTGTTTGTTTCCTCGTCAAAAAGTCCCAGTTCCCTGCCCCGCCGGATCAGGTCGGGTCTGTTGCGCAAGGTCTTTTCGACCCGCCTTGCAAGCCGCCACCGCCGGATGTTCTCGTGATGCCCCGAAAGCAGCACATCGGGAACCTTCATCGTATCAAAAATCTCCGGGCGTGTATACTGGGGGTACTCCAAAAGTCCGCCGGAAAAACTCTCCTCGTCCAGC